>ERZ860009.776-NODE-776-length-12647-cov-1.742217_pt1 | contig 12647 bp, 13 predicted proteins | sample MGYA00510114_ERZ860009 | MGnify/ENA primary metagenome ERZ860009 (study PRJEB30046, sample SAMN00715177) | human gut metagenome | study: EMG produced TPA metagenomics assembly of the A metagenome-wide association study of gut microbiota in type 2... | reverse complement strand
CATATTGTCCAGTTGGAAAGAGCTGAGTTCGATAACATAATAGTCGTGCTTCTCCATGGCCACCTGCAAGGCAAGGCTGTTGCCGATGTTGCCTGCCAGCCCTACATTCAGTCCCGCACTCTTGAAGATGTGGTAAATGAGCGAGGTGGTGGTAGTCTTGCCGTTAGAACCGGTGATGCAAATCATTTTGGCGTTTGTATAACGTCCGGCGAACTCTATCTCGGAGATGATGGAGATGCCTTTTTCTTTCAATTTCAGAATCAGCGGAGCGTCGTTGGGGATGCCGGGACTTTTTACCACTTCATCGGCATTCAGTATCAGCTCTTCCGTGTGCTGTCCTTCCTCCCAGGCAATGCCATGCTTGTTCAGCAGTTCCTTGTATTTGTCTTTAATGGCAGACATGTCGGATACGAACGTGTCGAAACCTTTCACCTTGGCAAGTACGGCAGCTCCCGCGCCGCTTTCGCCTGCTCCTAAAACTACAATTCTACTCATATACTATTATAATTAAGATCGGTAACTCTTCATTTTTCATTCATAATTCTTCATTGGGTTGTTATCTTATCTTTAACGTTATAATTGTTATTGCTGCCAGTACAATGGTTACAATCCAGAAGCGGACGGTAATCTTCGATTCATGGAACAATTGTGCCGGTTGGGTAAATACCACTTTGCAACCGGGCTCTATCAGATTCATGCCGGTACGGAAGTGGTCGTGTATCGGCGTCCGTTTGAAGAGACGCTGTTTTACCCCTTTCCGTTTGCCGGCTTTGTAGTATACCCGTTGCAGAATTACCGACAGGTTCTCTACAAGGAATATACCGCATAGGATAGGTATCAGCAGCTCTTTATGGATGATAATGGCGTATACGGCAATGATGCCGCCGATGGTCAGACTGCCTGTATCGCCCATGAATACCTGTGCCGGGTAGGCATTGTACCAGAGGAAGCCGATAAGTGCACCGATGAAAGCGCAGATAAAGATTACCAGCTCTTCCGAACCCGGTATGTACATGATGTTCAGGTAACCGGCATATTCGATATGGCTGGATACGTATGCCAGTATGCCCAGTGTCAGACCGATAATGGCGGAGTTGCCGCTGCCATGCCGTCCATGCCGTCATTCAGGTTGGCGCCGTTGGAAACAGCGGTTACTACGAATATGGTGACGAGCACGAACAGTATCCAGCCCGCCGTTTGTGCGTGTTCTCCCATGAAGGACACGAGGTCGGCATAGTCAAGGTTGTTGCTCTTGAAGAAAGGGATGGTAGTCTGTGTAGCCTTGATTTCTTTGGCGGCATGCACTACCTCGATGCCTTGTCCCGGTTTCTCTACCTCGATGTTTTCACGGATAACGACCTGCGGACTGAGATACAGGGTAAGCCCTACAATGAGTCCCAAGCCTACCTGGCCGATAATCTTGAACTTACCGTGCAGGCCTTCCTTGTCTTTCTTGAATATCTTGATGTAATCGTCGGCAAACCCTAATGAACCTAACCACACAGTGGTGATAAGCATCAGAATCATATAGATATTATTCAGCTTGCCCAGCAACAGGCAGGGAATCAGAATGGCAAAGATAATGATAACTCCGCCCATGCTCGGTACGCCCACCTTGTTTACGCCGAACGGGTCGATGTTGGCATCCCGTTGCGTTTCGGTAATCTGTTTGCGTTTCAGCAGGTCGATGAACTTGTCACCCCAGATGCTCGAAATGAGCAATGCCAGGATGATAGCCATCAATGCCCTGAAAGATGTATAGCCGAACATACCCGCACCGGGGAAGTCGTATTTATCTAACCATTGGAATAAGTAGTATAACATAATTTCTTACTTTATCACTTTAAAACATTATCGCCTTTAGTTCCTCTTTGTCATCGAAATGATGCTTCACTCCTTTTATCTCCTGATAATTTTCATGTCCTTTGCCGGCTACGAGAATGACATCTCCCGGTTGCGCCAGCATGCAGGCGGTCTTTATGGCTTCTTTTCTATCGGCGATACTGATTGTCTTCTGCAAATCGTCCTTATCCAATCCTGCCAGCATATCGTTGATGATGTCTTGCGGCTCTTCAAAGCGGGGATTGTCGGAAGTGATGATGACACGGTCGCTCAAACGGGCGGACTCTTTAGCCATGATAGGGCGTTTCCCTTTATCACGGTTGCCGCCTGCGCCGACTACGGTAATCACTTTGCCTTTGCCTTCCAGTACGCCGTGGATGGCATTCAGCACATTCACCAACGCATCCGGAGTATGGGCATAATCCACAATGGCAGTAATGCCCTTCGGAGAGCGGATAGAGTCGAATCTGCCAGCTACAGGGTGTAAAGTGCTGAGGGCAACGAGCACATCTTCTTCTTTCTTTCCCAACAGTACGGCTGCGCCGAATACGGCAAGAAGGTTGGAAGCATTGAACTTGCCGATAAAGCGTACGGCCAGTTCATGGTTGTTAAAGTCGAGCAGCATGCCTTCAAAATGAGACTCCAATACTTTTCCCTTGAAATCGCTGAGGCTTCTCAATGAATACGTATATACGCGCGAACGTGTGTTCTGGGTCATGACCAGTCCGTTCTTGTCGTCCAGATTGGTCAGGCTGAACGCGTTCTTAGGCATGTCGTCGAAGAACTTCTTTTTTGCTTTGAGGTAGTTTTCGACAGTCTTGTGATAATCCAGGTGGTCGCGCGTAAGATTGGTGAAGATGCCGCCGGCAAACTTCAAACCGCTGATACGCTGCTGTGCGATAGAGTGGGAGCTGACTTCCATGAATGCGTATTTGCATCCGGAGTCTGCCATCTCACCCAGCAGGCGGTTAAGGGTAATCGGGTCGGGGGTGGTATGCTCGGCGGCACGGGGCGGTCGTCAATGTAGTTGCATACCGTGGAAATCAGTCCGACTTTATATCCGAAATAACGGAATGTATTATATAATAAGGTGGCAATGGTTGTTTTGCCATTAGTACCGGTTACGCCCACCAGCTCCATTTTGGAAGTGGGATCACCGTAGAAAGTGGTGGCAACCTTACCCACCGCATTCTCGCTGTCTTTTACTTGGATATATGTAACATCAGGATTTGTTTCTTCCGGTATGTCTTCGCACAGTACGGCTATAGCGCCTTTTTCAATGGCGGTAGGGATATATGCGTGACCGTCGGTCTGCGTACCGCGCATTGCCATAAACAAATGTCCGGCCGCAACTAAACGGGAGTCGATATTCACTCCTGTTATATCTTTCTCCGTACTGCCGATAATTTGTACCGGTTGTATCGCTTTTAATAGTTCGCTTAATTTCATTCCTTATTATATAATAATGTATATTCTTATATTAACGTAATGTCAAGGCTATTGTCTGTCCTTTTATCAATCGGCTTCCGCCTGCGATGGACTGGTTTCTTACCTTGCCGATGCCGTTGAGGCGTACTCTAAGTCCTTTGCTTTCCAGCAGATAAACAGCATCCTTAGCCCCCATGCCCACTACGCTGGGAACTATGCCGTCAGAAACTTTCTGATTTTGCAGGATAACGGCGGACGGGGCAGCCTGGCTGTGTCCCCACAACTCTCTCTCGTTTTCTACCTCAAACTGTTTCTGCACCGGAACATCCAATGTGTTGAGCACGCATAATGCCTCGTTCATCTCTCCGGCTTTTACCGCAGGAATTACATTGGTGGTGCTGTCTATCGCACTGCGTATATCGAACCGCAGATTCTTGGCATATACCCTTTCTGCAATCTTGCTGAATACGCTACCCGCCATCAAACCGCCCGATGCCGGAAGTCCCGGCTTCTGTATGGAAACGATGCAACTGTATTTGGGAGCCTCTGCCGGGAAGTATCCGCAGAAACTGACGAGATAATTCACCCGCCCCGCCTTATAACCGGCGGCACCTTGCGAAATCTGCGCCGTACCCGTCTTGCCGGCTACGGCAAACTGTTTGCTTCCGGCGGGTTTGGCCAAACCTTCGGCAACTACTTTGCGCAGAATCTCCCGTATCTGTGTCAGCGTATTGTCCGAGCAAATCTTCGGATTGATAACTTCCGTAGGAAAGTCACGGACAACCTCACCGTCTTTCACTGCCGCTTTAACGAATTTAGGGCGCACCATTGTACCGTTGTTGGCAATGGCATTATAGAAAGTCAGTATGTTCAGTGGCGGTACCTGCGTTTCATATCCTATACTCATCCAGGGTAACGTGGTCTTGGCAAAATACCGTTCTTTCGGACCGCGGATGTTAGGTTTGCCCTCTCCGGCTATTTGCAGGTGGAGCGGGCGGTCTATACCGATACGCTTCAATCCGTCTACGAACTTCTGCGGGTTGTCGCTGTAGTGCTTGTCGATAAGATATGAAACGCCGATATTGGATGATACTTCCAGAATACGTGTCACATCAATTTTGCCATATCCGCCCCGATGCCAGTTATGGTCTTTCATCGGGCGGCCGTGCATCATCATGATGCCGTTGCCTGTGTCGACTTCCGTATGGGGAGTAATCTTTCCGTCTTCAAGGGCTACCATGATAGAGGCTGTCTTGAATGTGGAACCCGGCTCCAGCATATCGCTGATGGCGTTATTACGCATTTCGTAATAGTTGCCGTCGCTCGCTTTCATCATGTTGACAATGGCTTTTACTTCTCCGGTCTGCACTTCCATCAATACGGCAACGCCCACACTGGCGTTTATCTCTTTCAGCTTGTCTATCAGTGCTTTCTCGCAAATATCCTGCATACCCACGTCGATGGTGGAAATGATGTCGCAACCGTCTACGGGAGCAATGTCCACTATGTTCAGGTTTTGTTCATCACTTTCTGGCGATGAGTGATACCGTCACGTCCTTTCAGCAACGTATCAAAGGCAAGTTCGATACCGTTTTTGGCTCCTTGCGCTGTATCGGCATAGAGGTCGCCGAGTGTACGTGCCGCCAGAGAACCGAAAGGTTTCTTACGCTGGTTGAAAGGCTGTTCATGGAAGCCTCCTTTGTATTTGTTTAGTTTGAATACCGGCAGTCTTTTGGCTTCCTTATATTGGATATAGGAAATACGTTTCGGGTAAATCAGGTAGTTGCGGCTACCCTTTTTACGTCCTCTTAACAGATGTCTTTTAAATTCGGCGGCACTTTTATCGGGGAATATCTGGTGCAATCCTTCGCAGATTTCTCCCAGATGATTCATAAGCATGGTGTCTTTCTTCTCTCCACCTGCTTTGAAGTCCATGTAAATACGGTACTCCGGTAGGGAGCTCGCCATTAATTTGCCGTCCGATGAAAGGATATTGCCGCGGTTGGGCTTCACCGTAACATTCTCCTTTACAAAGCGGTCGGCAACATCTTGCCAGTACTGACGTTCGGCAAACATGATGACAGTACCTTTTACGATAATAGCTACTCCTATCAGTCCCATGACGAGGACTACGAAAAAGTAGCGGGTCATTATATTTTTCTTGTTTACTGCCAAGGTTGTTTCGATTTACTATTATACTATATTACAGTTTACTTGTTTATCGGTTTGCTTACCATTATCCGTACTTATTTGATTAAGTACGGCGGATTGGTCGAAGTCTGCAAATCGCTTTCTTTCGTTGCGATGTATTCCTCGATACGCGATTGACGGCTCCGTTCCATCAGTTCGGAACTGCGTGTCAGGGCATCGTATTTTATATCTATCAGTTCTTTCTTGAGCTTGTCTATCTCTATCATCTGCTGCTGGCAGGCGTAACGGTTATGGATATAGAACAGAATAAGAACCATGATGAGGACAAGCAGCTTCGTCTGACGGCGGAAAAAGTCCGTAGCCAGAATATCACCGCCTATAATGTTCTTTAGCGAAGTCCGTCTTTTCACCTTTTCGCCTTTTTGCTCCTCTTGTTTATTATTTGTTTCATTCATCGTTCTATCTCTTTACAGCCTTATCGCTTTCCTCATTCTTACAGTTTTTCCGCAATCCTCAGCTTGGCGCTTCGCGAGCGCGGGTTGCGTTCTATTTCATCGTTATCCGGAACAATCACTTTATTGTTTACCAGACGGAAAGGCGTCTGTACGTTTCCGAAGAAGTCTTTTTCCGCCTTGCCCTCTATGTTGCCGGTCTTCATGATGTTTTTCACCATGCGGTCTTCCAGCGAATGATAGGTGATTACCACCAGCCGTCCACCCGGCTTTAATGCTTCCGTGGCTGCATATAACATCTCTTTCAACGCTTCCATTTCCCGGTTGACTTCGATGCGCAACGCTTGAAACACTTTGGCAAGCTCTTTCTTTTCTCTTTCACGTCCGAAGAGGGGCTTGATAATTTCCAGAAATTCCCCGATGGTACCAATCTTTTGAGCGGCACGTGCCTTGCAATAACGGATGCCAGCTTGCGACTGTTCTTCAATTCTCCATACAAATAGAAAATGTCGGCAAGACGTTCTTCATCGTATGTATTTACGATGTCGGCGGCTGTGAGTCCGGCACGCTTGTTCATCCGCATATCGAGGGCACCGTCAAAACGGAACGAGAACCCCCGTTCGCTATCGTCGAAATGATGTGACGATACACCGAGGTCGGCGAGTACGGCATCTACCTGCTCGATGCCATGATAACGCAGGAAGTTATGCAGATACCGGAAGTTGCTGCGTACAAAAGTGAAGTGCGGATCGTTTACGATGTTCCGTTCGGCATCTTCATCCTGGTCGAAACCAAGCAGTCTTCCACCGTGCCCAGGCGGGAGAGTATCTCGCGGGAATGGCCGCCGCCGCCGAATGTCACGTCTACATACGTCCCGTCCGGACGGATATTCATTCCGTCAACGCTTGGCATCAACAGTACCGGAATATGATATGTCGTTTCTTCTTTCATTTTTCTTTCATTACAATCGTTCTATTACTCTACGCTTTTATCGCTTGTCTCTGCTTCTTCCTCTCCCAGGTTTTCCTCTCCTAAAATATCTTGCAGCGCTTCGCTGAATTCTTCCGGGTCCATGAAAGGCTGTTCAGCCTTTTCTTTCGCCCATATTTCGATGGTGTTGTCCACGCCGATAAAGCGTACCTCACTTTGTATGCCTGCCATTTGCAAGTAGCGTTTAGGCAGCAGGATGCGTCCGTTCCCGTCGGGAATCATGATTTCCGCATCGCTTACAAACTGTCGGAAAATTTGTTGGTGTTTCGCATTCCATTTGTTCAGCCGCTGCCGGAGTTGGTTTTGCGTTTTGAACCAGACGCTTTCGGGGTAAAGTATCAGGCAGTCCTGAAATACATCTTTACGCAATACGAGTCTCTCTTCGGAAGCAGCCTGCAACTGTTTCCGAAAGCCGGCAGGGATAAATACACGTCCCTTTGTATCCGTCTTTGCTTCAATATTGCCTAAAAAGCGTATCATTTTTCACCTTATTATAATAAGCGACGGTAAAAGTACACATTTCCCCACAATTCCCCACAATGTTTTAACTAAAATCTTATTTAGAAGTTTTCAACAGCTTGTTGATTACTTATTCTATTGAAAATGAACAATGTGTTATGTTGTTTGTTTGGTGGGGAACTGGCGCAGTTATCTGCTGTAATTGCATTCTATAACTGCCGTTCCAACGGAGAAAAATAGGGTATTTATGAGTGCTTTTCTTTGTATTGTGTGGGTGAATATCCTGTATATTGTTTGAATACCGTACTGAAATATCTTGATGTGGAGAATCCTGTCTGTTCGGAGATTTCATTAATGCTAAGTTTGCTGTTGGTGAGCAGAAAAATAGCCCGCTCGATGCGTAGTTTAGTGATATAATCATTGGCTCCCATGCCTGTAAGGGCTTTCAACTTGTTATAGAGTGAAGCGCGGCTGACTCCCAGTTCCTGGTAGAGGAACGGTATTCCCATTTGAGCATTGTCCAGGTTGTTTGATATTAACTTATTTAGCTTGTGTAAGAAATCTTCATCTGCAGAGCTGAAAGTGCTTTCTTTCGGCTCAGGCAATGAGCCTGTTTCGGTGTAACGCGCGCGTATCCGTTCACGGTTCTTTAATTGGCTGCGTATCACGCCATGAAGCATATTCACTTCAAAAGGCTTGGTGAGGTAGGCATCCGCCCCGTTCTTGTATCCGAAGAGTTGGCTCTCATCATCGTTGCGTGCTGTAAGTAATATGACGGGGATATGACTGATTTCAAGTTCTTCTTTGATATGTTTACACAGTTCATACCCGTTCATTCGCGGCATCTGAATGTCGCTCACCACAATGTCGGGCTGGTATTTCCGGCAGGTGTGCAAGGCTTCTTCACCATTGAAAGCCAGCCATATCTTCTTGAATTTGTTTTTTAGAGTGTTGTGCAAATAGTCGGTCAAATCGACATTGTCATCTACAATGAGTAGCGTATGTTCTTTGGTGTTTTCCTGATTGTCATCGGCATCAGGAATACTTTCCACTTCTTGGGTGGGAGCCAATAACTCGTTGAGGTAAGGGTGAGGTTGCAGCGTGATTTCTCCGGACTGGATATTGCGGGGTATTTCAAACCAGAAAGTGGCTCCTGGAAATTCTTGGTGGTCATAAGCTCCTATGCTTCCACCGTGCTGCTCGGCAAGAATTTTGGAATAGGACAACCCGATACCGGTTCCGGGACGACTGTTGTTACCTTGATAAAAACGGGTAAACAAGCTGTTTATGTCTACTTCCTTTAAACCGATTCCTTGATCGGAAACAGAGATTCGTACGCACTTCTTATCATCCGATAAGTCGGCAGAAACCATAATCCGGCTATTGTCGGGACTGTATTTAAGAGAATTGATTAAAAGATTGGTTAGTATGGTTGTACATTTTTCTTTGTCAAAACACAAACTGTCAATCGCCGTGTCGGTCCGGTACCGGATGTCGATGTTTCTGTTCCTTGCTTCCGGTTTGAAATCTGCAATAAGTTGTTCTATCCAGTCGTTCAACGCTACTTTTTCAATGTTTAGTGTACTTTGTTTTACTTCCATTTTACGTACGTCCAAGACCATGTTTAATAACTTCTTCATACGGTCGGACTGTTTGCAAATGTTTTGTATGGTTTCATATTTACAATCGTCGGAAGTGAGCGATTCCAATAATTGCTTTAAGGGGGCGTGTATCAGGGTCAAAGGCGTGCGCAGTTCGTGATTGATATTTATAAGAAAGCGGACTTTTTCTTCATACACTTGTTGTTCATGCTCTTTCATTGCCCATTTCAGTTTGTTTGCATTGCGGCGCAACAACGAATAGATAATACCCGTTGCAAGAGAAAGAATCAATGCCAAGCAGCATGCCTTAAACCAGCCCGACTTGTACCAGGGCGGCGATACCGACAGTTCTAATATCTGATAATCGCCGGTCCAGCTTCCGCTTCGGGTGCTGCATGAGGCCGATATTCGATATGTTCCTATAGGTAAGTTGTTCAATGTCAGTTCCGGTTTGTAGGAATAAGATATTTGTCCGTCCGGTCCATGTACGGTAAAACGGAACATCGGCTTTCGAAAGATATCCTTGTTGCCGGCTATGATTTTGATAGATATAGGCTTGTTTGACTCTATGACTTCCAGATGCCTGTGGGTGATATTGTTATTCATTCGTTCTCCACCCACCCATACATCCGCCAAGTTTAAAACGGGATCACTGTTTTCCTCTTGGGGCAGTTGCCTGTTGATGTGAAGTAATCCGTTGATGCCGCCCATATAAATATCTCCTTGCGTGGATAGTAGTCGCGGCTTTTCCAAATATTCGTTAAGTACGATGCCGTCGGACTCTCCGTAAAGGATAAATTCTTTTTCTTCAATAAGATGAGCGAATAATTTGCCTTCGGTTCCAAGCCACACTTTTCCCCGCTTGTCACAAATCAATGCGCTGATTTCGTCGATTAATTCATTGGAGATACAGGTCCGCTTATTGCTTATGGTAGAGTAATAACTTAAACCGTGGTTGCTTCCTATCCAAAAGAGTCCGTTTTCATCGAGGGAAATAGAGTTGAATACAGTGTCTTCGTAGCAGGTGTGGATGGGTAGAAGCCGGTTAAGGCTGTCCAATCGGTATATATGTTTGAGATCGTGCAGGAAACTGCGGGTGCTGTCATTGCACACCGGCTGTATTACACCGTCTATAGCTGTTTTTCCAACGGAGACGATTGGAGTGAATTTCTTCTTTGTCAAATGATAGCTATATGGAGATTCGGAAAGCAATAATACGGTTTCCGGTGTATTTTGGAGTACATTGACATTTTTCCCCCGTTGGCATAGTAATGTGTTGATGCTGTCATTGACTATAATCAGCGGTTGATATTCCTCTGTTTCCTTATCGAAAAAGAATATGCCTTTGCTGAATAATGAAATTAACAGTCGCCTTTTGTCTATGCCGGTTATTGAAGATACTTTATCTCCCCATGTCGGTAGTATATGATTGAATTTCCGGGTATCGGGATTAAACTTGTTGATGCCGCCTCCGTCCGTGCCTATCCATATTTTTTGTTCTTCGTCCTGATAGATGCTTAATACGACTTGACCGCTGAGGCCATATTCTATTCCGGGTAAAGCCTCCGAATAGGTTGTCATACCCGTTTCCTTGATGTTTATCAATCCACCCCATACGCTGCCTGCCCATATGTTGTTATTGAAATCCTTGTATAGGCAGAGAATGGAGTTTGTCGGTAACGAGTTACGGTTTCCCGGCACATGTTCCAATGACACCATTTCTCCGTTTTCAGGATTTAATATGAAGATTCCGTAACCGTCGGTTCCTATCCAGATGTGTCCGTCGCATTCCGTAATGGATAGTACAACGTTGGTTTTCATGGACGAATTCATCGTGTGGTAAGCATGTAAAAGCTTTCCGTTGCGATCGTAGCATTTTACGCCTTGGTGGTATGGGGCAGTCCATACATTGCCTTTAGAGTCTATGAAGCAGTCCGTCAGCTCATCACTTTTGAAGGGAGCGGGTTGTGTCTTTCCTGTCCGTATGTCAATCAGTAATGCGTTTTTCCAACGGTTTATGGCAAGCAGTGTGTGTTTGTCCCATTTTCGCAAGGTAGTGATATTATAGTGATTGTCGGGTTGCAGGGAGCAAAGCAGTTCCGTTTGCCGGTCAGCATAGTTGTATTTATAAATCTTTCCGTATCCGCCAAATAAAACTCCGTCTGTCCATGGACAGATAGAGGCGGCAGAAAGTGGATGCTGTTCTTTGTCTTTCGCTTGCAGGAAATTATCATCCGATTCATTGTAGTAATACAGGCCTTTGGCGGTAACAGCCCAGATTTTGTTTTCGTTATCTTCAAACAGATGGGTTATATTGTCGTGGAGGTATTTTTTCAGTTCGTATCCGTCAAAACGTCCTATGCCGGTGCGTGTACCTACCCACACATATCCTTTTTCATGGCTCACGGTCAGGCATCGTACGGAGGAAGATAAGCCGTTTTGGATATTGATGATTTGCTGGAAAGCATACTGCTTCATTTCTGTAGCCTTAAAAGGAAGGGATAACAATAGGCAAATCATTAAGAAGACTGGATTTTTTTTCATAAGGATAGTTCAAGGGGTTGCTGCAAAAGTAGTTTATTGTTTTGGAAATACAAAGTATTGTGCCAAATATCCGGTATGAGAAAGTAACTTATTTCCATAACATTATCTTGTTGTTTCTGAGCGAATTCTTAATTTTTCCTGTTCTCGTCTTCGGAAAGTAACGGGAGAAATAAGGCCGTCAATAGCTTTAAACAGGATATTCTCTTATGCGTTTTGTCTTTGTATATGTACCAAAACCTCGTTTTGTAATTGCGGGCTCTCCGGTTGCCGGTTGCGGGCCGTACGGTTGCCAACTGCGGGCTCTTCGGTTGCCAATTGCAAAACGAGGAAAAGAAACAGGTATAGCGATATTATGTATGAAGCTTTGCGGTATTATATATAAGGCATTGTTGTATTCCGTACCGGAGATAACCGGCATGAAATGTGGTAAAAAACAAAGAAAACAAGGTATAATCAGTTTTCTGTCGATAAGTGTCAAATGCCTGTTTTACAGGTGATTGGTGTGGAAAAGTGCAAAAAAAGGGTGATGACCAAGTATTTGTCGTCACTTGTCATAACGCTTCTCATCACCAATCAACTTGTACATTATCAGTTGGTTAAGTGCAAAAGTGACGAGTGATGACTGATTAATCAAAATATCGGTTTCTATACTTGAGTGTGTTTTTCGGTATATCACACATTCCAATGACTGGTTGGTATGTCAGATTTGTATTGCTCTAAAGTCATTGGCGCAATCTTAAAAAAGGCTCTACAGGTATGTACAGATGTATGTTAGTTAAATTTGGAAATAGAAATAGTGATAATTGAACATCTGTTTTTGCGGCATGATTTACATTTGTCCGTGGGTTTACAGGACATAAACCTGATAACCGAATTACCTTATAAATTTAATATTATGAAGAATTGCTTATGAAAAAGATTTGTTTCGTTTTTCTATTGCTCCTTACATTGATTCCTTTAGGAGTATCCGCACAGCAACAGATGATTCAGGGGCGCGTTCTCGACGATAAAGGCGAGAGTATTATTGGCGCATCTGTTTCCGTTAGAGGTACAGTTACCGGTGGCATTACTAATTTGGACGGTGAGTTTTCCGTTGCCGGCAAAGTGGGGGATATGTTGACTATATCTTATATAGGATATACTCCGTTGGAGGTGAAGATTACCAAGCTGACCGGTAACG
>ERZ860009.774-NODE-774-length-12660-cov-2.371202_pt1 | contig 12660 bp, 10 predicted proteins | sample MGYA00510114_ERZ860009 | MGnify/ENA primary metagenome ERZ860009 (study PRJEB30046, sample SAMN00715177) | human gut metagenome | study: EMG produced TPA metagenomics assembly of the A metagenome-wide association study of gut microbiota in type 2... | reverse complement strand
CTGGTTCGAATCCAGTCACCCCGACTGATGGAAAATCCTTGATATTCAATCGAATATCGAGGGTTTTTCTTTTGTGATGTATAGCCGGAAAAGTAGCGGTGGTACACAAGTGGTACATAAATGGTCGCCATCCGAAAATTTCAATCTCAGTCGTTAAGTATTTGGTTGTTGGGCGGTTGCTGTATTTGGGTCTATGCAGTCGCTCCGAACAGGCAGATAATGAATTTTATCGGGTTCGCGGCTATATGAGCTGTAATCGCGTCGCAGTATCTTCTGTTCCGACGAAACAAAACGACCTGTCAATATGTTTTGGCAGGCCTTGCAAATTTTACTCTGCGGATGTCCCGATCAGCAACAGAATCGAATAGTCGGTTTCCGCCAGTTTTGCATCTGTGCCGCAACCCCAGACGATATTTACCTGCGGGGCAAATTCGTGGATGACGGTTAAGAGGCTACATAGGTCGTCGAAACTAATTTCCGATGCGGGATGATAGCTTACTTTTATAACCATGTCGAGGTCAGCTCCGATGTGCAGGGCTTCCAATTCGGTGCGGAGTCGCTCCGCCAAGACGGATATTGTGCCCTTGACCGTAATTAGGGCGCAAGATGCCGCACTATTCAAAATGCGGTCGAAATCGTTCCGGACAATCGACACCATGTCGTCTTCCGATGGGCCGAATTGGGTGTCGAGGTAGTGTCTGATTTCTTCTTTGGTTTTCATGTGATTTTGTTTTTGGGTAATACATTCCGGCTGTGAATACGCAGGTCGTTTCAGCCGATATGTACTGGAGGTTGTCCTTGCGGCTTGCTTATTTAAGCCCTATACATTGGCTCGAAATAGGCGGTTAATGAATTTTATCGAGTCTCCGACTACATGAGCCGTAATCATGTCGCAGTATCTTCTGTCGGGATTTAACAAAGCGACCTGCCGGGTTGGGGTCGCGGGGGGGGGGGGGGGGGAGTGGGGACAACTAAGAACGGTCGGGATGAAGATTCGGAATGGATTTGGATAACAACTTACAACTATGTGCTTTATCCGCGACCGGAATTATATACGAGCCAATATCATATTTTTCTCCATTTACTCGTGCGACTTGTTTTGCCGTTTGAATTTCGAGTCGGTTCTCCACGAGACATTATCTGTTCGATTCTTAATTCATCGGCATACTTAAATAAGTATGATCCGATTCGTTTTGTGACTTCATGAGTTATCGCTTCGGAGTCTTGCTTATAAGCGTATAACATTCGTAATCGATTATACTGGTCATTGAAATGTGTTTCGATAATTTCGTCGATAACGTGCGAATCGAATTCCGTACCATCGACGGCTTGTATCAAAGACGCCAAATCCCGCATGTCAATTTCCTCCAAAATCGCTCGTGCACTTGGACTATTGTTTGAGTTGCCATAATATTTCTATCGTTTCATTAAAAAGATGCGATTGCTCGAACAGAATGAGTTGCTTCCCAACTGCTCTCTATGGTTTGTCCGGTAGCACTGTATCCCTTGAAACATTTAATGTATCGAGGATATGAACCATTATTGTGCACCTCTTCGGAAGACCAGTAAGTGCCACCAGCTGAAGATGCGTATTTTAATGGCATTCCATTGTTGCCAATTGAAGATTCATTGACCCCAAAACGATAGGAAAATAGGGTTGTTAAATCGTCTATTGTTGGTAATTTCCAAGCGGGATTTGATTCCTTTTTTGTATTGATCCAATCGGAAACAGGATAAGAAGCACTGTTATTACTACTATTCCATTTATACCATGGTAGCAAGGATTCGTCTAATGAGAGAATTTTTCCGTGTTTCCTGTCTGCATCAAGATAATAAATGATTCCTTCAAGACCGTCTTCATTATAATAATTCATTAAGACGTATGTCCCATCATTTTCCTTGTAACAGGGTTTTGTTATGTCTAAATCCAAGACACATGTAGGAATAAGTGCATGTTGTGTTTGGTTCTGAAACCAAACTTCTCTTAAATTAGGACACTCTTGGCATCTTAGGATGTTGATCTCTTGGTTGTTGGACACATCTAACAAATCGATCGGATTGCTTTTTATTTCTAATGTTCGTAATCCCGGATTATTAGTCGTTTTTAGCGCAGTTAGTTGATTGTAATTGCACTTTAAATATCGCAAAAGGCTGTTTGTTTCGAGATTTAATTCTGTCAGGCGATTGACTTCGCAGTCTAATTTGGCTAATTGTCGATGCCTTGTTACATCTAATGCGGTTAAATTATTGTATGTGCAATACAATTCTTGAATGTTGGGAGATTGAGAAATGTCGAGCGATTCCAATTGATTGTTTGAAACGTCTAACCTTGAATATCGTGAACTTGTAATTTTAAGTTTAGTTGAATTGTTCAAAGCATTGCGCAAATATGGATAGTCCGTTGTTTTATAACCTGCAGCATAGTTGTGAAATGTAATGGATGCAACATCCCCTAAATTGATCTCTTCGAATGGGTTATTGTCCCAAATTAAGTCTCCGAGATTATAACAGTTGGAAATATCAAGAATCCGGATATTATTGTTATCACACTCTAATCGGGTTAAATTTGTGCAACTTGTCGCTATTAACGACGACAGTTGGTTCTGTGAACAATCAAGGGCTTGTAATGTCGAAGCATTGCCTAATGTCAGTGACGTGAGCTTATTGCCCTGGCAATGTAATGAACTTAGCTTCGAACACATGTTTATATCCAAAGATGGGAGATTATTGTAACCACATTCTAATTGGGTTAAACTTGTGCAACTTGTTACTATTAACGACGACAGTTGGTTTCGTGAACAATCAAGGTCTCGTAATGTCGAAGCGTTGCCTAATGTCAGTGATGTGAGCTTATTGCCCTGGCAATATAATAAGCTTAGCTTCGAACACATGCTTATGTCCAAAGATGAAAGCTTATTGTTCTGACAGAATAGGTTTGTTAAGTTATGACAATTATTTAAATCGAGAGTTGTGAGGCTGTTGTTTTCGCAATTCAAATTGGTTAAATTGAGGCACATGCTTATGTCCAAAGAAGAGAGTCTGTTGCCGCTACATTGTAAAATGGTTAAGTTAGGACAATCTTGAACATTAAGTGATGTGAGATTATTGCCGGCACAAGACAGACCGATTAGTTCCGAGCATCCGGTTAGGTCGAGGGTGGTAAAATTATTGTCATGACAATCCAAGTTGGTAAGGTTGGCCCAATTGGAGCAGTCGAGTTTGTCAGTTAGTTTATTTTCACAACAACTAAGTGATGTCATTTTTTCAGCGTTGGGAGGCAATATGAGCTTTGAAATCTTATTGTACCCACATGCCAAACCGGTTAGTTGTGTGTTTTTACTCAAATCCAACTCTGTCAAAGAGTTGTTGTCACATGATAGACTTTTTAAGTTTGTAAAATGCTCAATTCCTTCCAGCGACGCGATGGATAGGCCTGTTAAGGTTAGATATGTTACCTTCTCGATCTCGGATTGAGAAATTTCATTGTCGCTATTTTGGTCATAATTTGTAACTAAATAAGCTTTGAAATTCGGATCGGGTATGTCTAAGACCGGTATGGCGGATTGAGTAATAGTGATAGTCTGTGAAATATTCTGTTGGGTATTGGCTATCATGATTTTGCCGATGCGTTCGGCTCCTGTTGTGTTTTCGGAGATATTAAATCGAAGTTTATTTTCTTGTAGCGCACGAGTTGCTATTTGAGTTATCCACGTATCGCTTTCATTAATTTTAATTTCAAAATCAATATTATTTTGCAGTGTAACATCGACTGTACCTCCTTCTTGGGGAACTTGATAATCCGTCTTGCCAATTATGAGTGCATCTTTTTGTAATTGAGTAATTTCAACGATCTCGTCGATATTATTCTCCTTATTAAAGAAGTGAATTTTGGCAGATCGGTTATCGTAAGTGGTATTGGAGGCTATCGTATAATAATGCGTATGGGTCGATATGGCCCGTGTCGGGGATTCCGTAATCCAATCGACCGAAGGCATAGCGACTTCGTAATCGACATTGCTGTTCAATTCGACTTTGATTGTCTGACCGTCACTTGGAACGATATACTCTTTTTGAGTAAGAACAAGTGCCGGAGAAACTCCGAATTGGTAAATTTTTATGGTTTCTTTTCCGATTTCGCTTGTGATCGTAATCGTACCTTCCCTTGTTGCGGTCTCTTCATTGGGAGATATTGAAAACAAAAGGCGCGATGTTGTCATTGCACGCGTTCCGACATAAGACACCCAAGATTTGTCCGCTTGTGCGATTTCATATTCGAACGAGATGTTTGCATTGACCTCGACTGCAATTTGTTCTCCTTGTGCGGAGACTTCGAATTTGGATTTCGTAACGGTCAGTGCATCTTTGCCTTTTTGAGTAAGGACAAATTTTGCGGACTCCGTTGCACAAGTAAACGTGTAGGTCGCATTCCGATCGTCCGGTAAATTGTTTTCGTCGATGTTGAATGCAACGACATCGTTGTTTTTCCCCGATGTTTTAGAGGGGCGACACCATGATACGGTTTCTCCGGATAAGGCCCATGTTCCGTTACAAGTCACGATGACGCTTTGTGTATTTGAATTGCTTGAAACAGTTGCCGATTTCGGATTCAATGAAATATTGGAATTTGACGCGGCTTCTTGTGTAACATAGAGGGTCTCCTTTTCATCGCCAAGCGTGAATGTAAACGACGTATTTCTTGGTTGTAATTCTATGTTTTTCTGAACGGAGAAGGTCACGTTGGCTCCGTTCCCGCCTGACGTGATAGTGGGGGTGCACCAGCTGTCGCCTCCGGATAGCGACCATTGACCGTTGCTTGCGACAATCACATTTTGAGAATCGCCATTCGCCGGAAATTTTAGATTTTGAGGGGTAATTGATAAAACGTAGTTTCCTCCTCCCTCCTTGTCTGTTTCGCTTTTACTGCAACAAGAGAGAGACAATACAATGAACAGCAATCCGATGATCCGTTTCATGATTTTAAGATTTTAATTGTTTTTCTGCGTTTTCTCTCTACGTCGGGCCTCTCGTTTGGCCTGACGCTCGGCCTTGCGGCGTTCCTTTTCCGTCAAAGCGGGCGTTTCGGAATCGGTTTCCGTGACGATGCTATTATCTTGTTGGGTCGGGGGCGTAGAAACAAGCGGCTCTTCCACCTCAATATCATCATCGAAGGATGTTTCCGTTATGGGTTCGACCGAGGCTTCTTTCTGCGGCTTGGGAGCGGTGGTTGAAGTCGGTGCGGAAACACTCGGATGCGAGCTTTTCGGGACATAGGGAGATGATTGGACTTTTACTTCGTCCAAACGTTGCGGCTGTTCCGTCCGGCTCTCGACGGCTTTCGGTTTTTTGTCTTCCTTGCATGATTTGAATCCGCCGCACAGTCCGATGACAAGAGCAATAATTATCGTCGCTACGATACTACCGCAGCCGAACTTAGATTCTTCCTCGACCTCCTCTATTATGAATTTTCTGCCCATATTGTTGAAGTGTTAAAGTTTGATCCACGTGTGATTTTTTGTTGGATTGCGGTTGTCGCTATGCCTCTGCCGAATATCGCCTTTTTGAAGTAAATCGGTTCGGCCGGAAAGATACCATCGGGCAACCCAAGTATGGATAGCTCGATAAGAGCTGCTTCTTCGTAGCGCGGTTGCATATTCATTGGGGAATAACAGCCTGAATGCTGTAATAAAATCGTTGGAGTCGAAATCTTTGCCTAAATTTCTGAGAATCGCATCAAGATTGGCATCCAAAAAAGGTCGCAGGATTGTTTGGTAGTAGGACATAGCAACAACAATTTGTTACCATCCGGCTCCTATGATGGCTGGGTTAGTAGTAAAAAGAAAGTGTGGAGTCAGTTTCGTTCATCTCAAAGAAGGTTGTGGCGAACCCATAGCAAAATAAACGATGCAATACCCCACACTTGATAGATATGGGGTAACGGACACACAGAATGCGCCCTGCCATGATCTAAACAAGAATGAGTGCTGTTCGTTGCCCTTTGCTATTGAAAATTGCCACATTTTCTTTGAAAGGCGTGCGAAAAACACTTCCAGTATGTCTGCCGCAGTCCTTGCGGACATCGGCAGTGACAAAGTTAGAAATTATTTTCGCTCGAACAACACTCGATGGGGTATCGCCGTATAAATTTCGGCGAAATCGGCTCCGGGATTCTCTACGTTCCGAGGCCATCATAAAAGAAGCCGGAACCCTTCGACAAGGTTCCGGCTCGGCATGCAGGACGGTGGGCTACTTGAACGTCACCCCGTGCTTTTTGCAAATCCATAGGAAGGTCTCAATCCCGATTTTTCGGCTTCGCAGACATTTGGCGAACTGCTCGTCGCAGTCGGTCGGGTAATACTTCTTGGAGTGCATACTGACCAGATGAAATAACCGCAGACCCTCCTCCTTGCCGTATTCGTGTGCCAAGGCGCATCCGATGCAATACCAGTCGTGATAGTCGTCGGTGATATCCTTCTTCTTTTCACGGATTTTCTTGATTAATTTATAGACCTTTTCATCGAGCAGCTTCTTTTCCCGGGCCGTCCGGACTTTGGCCCTTGCGGTTCTTTCTTTCAGCACGCCCCGATAAGGCTTCGCGTGCGGATTGATGTATGGGTAGGCATCGTAACTGGCTCCCCGCAAGCGGCAGACATCGCAACACCCTTGGTCGGCGACGAGCCCCGTTTTCTCGTAGATCTCCCAACCAGAGCGTCGAATTGTGCCAGGTGCATGTCCGGGTGAGCGATGCGGAAAATCAGGTACAAGCCATTCCCGCTGATCGACATACTTGCACACAACAAGCTGTCGAAGGTCTTGGCGACGAGTTTCTTCTTCTCGAACCACTCCGGCCCGAATACGCCGTTGTCCTTGTGGTCGATGTCGATGCATATGAACCCGGTGTGCTGAACCAGCCCGTCACGGCTCCGAGTCTTGAATATCCCGCTGGGAGTGATGCACGGCAGGTTGCGTTTAATCCGTTGGCGAACCTTCTCGTTGGAGGTCGTGCGGAACGCGATAACCTGCTCCTTGAATTTGGCAGTCTTGAACCACTTTATCAGGTCAACATCGCCGAGTGGTTTCTGTGTGAAGTAGTTCTCGAACACGGAGACCCTGATCTGAGGGAGTTCCGGGGGATTCGAACCGACTGTTTGCCTTTCCGTGTGCCCATTGTCATATTCGTTTTCTTTCATGTTAGAATTATCTTTTAGGAGCGACCTATTTATATTGTATATCGTTGAGTATCCGTAGATTGTCATTTTCTTCGTCTTCAGTTTTTGTGAAAAATTCGTTGAGTTCTTCGTCGTTATTCTTTTTGATTGCCTTCTCCTTGTACTTTTTTTGTCGTTTTCGTTCATTGGCATCCAGCTGGGGTCGGATCAGTATGAAGGTTCGCATCTGCTCCCCGTTAAGATCCGTCGGTTCCTCGCCGTAGAGGGCATATCTCATAATCACATCATAGAGGTGTAATCTTGCCATGGGCTTCATCGAGGCCAGTGCTTCATAAAAGGTACGGTAGAAGATGAACCCTTCACGGGGCGGAACCTCCGGGTCGAATGCGGGCTTGGTCGTTGTTGTTCCAGTTTTCATGGTTAATGCTTTTTTAATTGGTTTATTCTCTGGATGTTTTCCTGTTCGATCGTCGGGTGTGATTCGCTCTGCAACCAGTCGAGAATCTCCTCACGGTTAAAGTAAAGTTTGCGGCCTTTATGCTCTGGTTTGTGGAACGGTATCTTTCGTTCACTTGTGAGCTTATAGACCGTAGAGATACTGTACCCTGTAAGCCGGGCAACGTCGGCAACTGTCAGCACCTCTTTGTCCGGAGCGCGGCTCGGAGTTAGATGCCCCATAATTTTGTCGATTGATAAGATCTCTTTCAACTGTCCTACCGTCAGCATTGCGATCGGGGTGTCGTCGGTAATATTTTTCATATTCTTGTAAATAATTTGAAAGTTTACAATCTAATTTACCAGCCGGACTGTTTAATGACTTTTAATGGAGATAATCCGCTGTTAAACAGCGGATTATCTAATATTCTTTTTTCCTATATGGGTTCATGTTGTGGAAAATCTTCATAAATGGCAGGAGTATGTTGAATATTAGTAGCATATCGACCTTGTTTTGGCTCTTGAATAATTTGTACAGGACATCGTATATATGATAGATCGTAGCGTTTGAGGGTGCATGAGTTTCTCGGATTATTTGTGTTCGAGAAATTTTGTCCACATTAAAATAGACGTGGTGGTAGTAGAACATACAATAGCCTATATACATCCAAATTCGGAAATCGGCCTTGGATTTGTCGAAGATGCTATTTCTGAATATAGAGAAAGTCCTTCCGCATCTTTTACATAAGCGTAATTTTTCATTATTCTTTCTGAAAGGGCCGTTTTGACAGCTGCCGCAATGCGGGCATCGTCGTTTTTGGGGCTTTGATTCAATATCAAAATCAACACAAGTCTTGGCGTACAGTTTTATAAGACTATTTTCGGTGGGGAACCGTTTGATGAACCTTTTATAACTGACAGGCGATGATTGGAAAAAATACATATTCGGTTGATTTTAAATCGTATATTTGTGCTAATAGCGTAAAAAGGCGAGCAGAATTAAACCGTGATGGCCGTTAGAGAACTTTCGCCGCCTCGTTGATCACTTCGTTGTCGAAGCTGTCGAGGTATATGTTCGTGGTTTCCAGATCGGCATGGCCAAGCATCTGTGAAATCACCTCGCGCGGGATGTGGTTGCGCTGCAAGGTCATGGCCGCCGTATGGCGGGAGACGTAGCTCGTCAGGTGGAAATCGATTCCGAGCTCCTCGGCGAGCAGGCGCAGGTATTTCTGGTACTTGCTGTAACGGGTTCGAATGTGCATGTAGAGCCGCTCGCCCGTATAGCCGGAGCGAGTGACGATCGGCAGCAGGAAATCGTCCACGGTCGGCGAGGCCGCTTGCAGGCTCCCGATCAGTTGCCGGATCGCGGGCGTAATTTTGATCGAAATCGGTTTGACCCCTTTCTGCCGTTTGATCTTCTGCCGCTTGTAAACGATATAGTCGCCGTCCTCCATCTGTTTGATCTGGGCGGTCGTGAGCATCGCCATGTCGATGAACGATATGCCGTAACAATAGTAGGAGAAGAGAAACAGTTTGCGGGCGTATTCGCATTGCGGATTGCTGGCCGTGGCGCTTTTGAGTTTCGACAGCTCGGCGGCAGGCAGGTAGCGTTTGGCGGTCGCCTCTTCGAGTTTGGAGACCTCGAACCCGCCCCGTCCGAACGGATAGGTCGCCACCGAGCCGACACCCTCCGCATTGGCCCGGTTCAGAATGGCCCGTAATGCCTTGAAATAGAATTTGCGCGTATTGCCGCAACAGCCCCGCTTTTGAAGAAACATATCGAATCCCCGGACATAACGCAGGTCGATGTCGGAGAAGAGGCGCTGATCCAGCTTCCGGTCATAGCTTCTCAACATGTCCTGTGTCTGCTTATAGGTTTGGGAATTACCGATATGTCCCGTCGCGTGCAGTTCCGCGATACGGTCTGTGAAATAGGCGTTGAATTTCCCTTGCTTGGAGGTGTTCAGAAAGGCGTCCTCGAACTGGTTCAGCGTCCAGTCGATACCTTCGATCTCGAAACGTTCGACGATCTCGCGGGCGCGAACCTTGTACTTCGCCAGCAGCGCATTGTCGGCCTCGCGTTGTTTATTCTCGGCTTTCTGCTCGGCTCCTTTCAGGTTGCGCAGGATGATGAATTGCTCACCGGCCTCGTCCCAATATGCGGGATCGGCGTAGAGGTCGAGTGCGATATATTTGCGCCGCTTGTTTTTGGTGATACACAGCCTGACCGCATAACGGCCGTTGCGGTCGGCCTTGTCGTGACGACGGGGAAACCGGATGGAATAAGCCATAGCTTTGCACAGTTTTTCTTCTTGATTCGCTGATAGTTATCGAAATGTCATACGACAAGCGAATGAAGATACTGTCAAAGCTGGATTCGATAGATCCGACCGAAGCACTAACCGCCTACCCGAGAATTGCAGAGTATGATGCGATTACTAAATTGCCCATCTGTCGTAGACGGGGCAAAAATAATATGTCGATGAAGCGATTGCAAATATTTTTTTGTTTTAATTATAGATCAGTTGACAATCAGTATATTATGACTTGATGCAAATTATGAATTCGCATTTGTATAGATGAAAATATCGAGATTTTGCAAAAATCTCGATATTTTGATATTTTATTCACTGCTCAATTTACTCGGCATCGGTCTTGTGTTCGCGGAATGGTACAATTAGTTTACTCAAATAATTATTCGATTTGCATAATTTGAATAAAATAATTATTTTTGCAAAAATGATATTCCTATGGCGAAGATTATAAATCCATTCATCGTGACCGGAAAGATCGCTCCGGAGTATTTTTGCGATCGGGTGAGCGAATCAGCCCGGCTTGTCAAGTCGGTTACCAACGGCAATAATTTGGTTGTCATTTCACCGCGCCGTATGGGTAAAACAGGGCTGATTCAGTTCTGTTACGACAAGCCGGAAATCGGTAAGGAGTACTACACTTTTTTCATCGATATTCTGCATACGTCGAGCCTCCGCGAATTTACCTATCTGCTCGGCCGGGAGATTTACGAAACACTCCTGCCTCGCAGTCGTAAAATGGCGACCTTTTCATTCAGACGATTAAGTCCATCAGCGGGAAATTCGGGTTCGACCCCATCACCAATCTTCCCGCTTTCAATGTGGAGTTGGGAGATATCGAGCGGCCCGAATATACGCTCGATGAGATTTTCCAATATTTGTCTCATGCGGACAAGCCTTGCATCGTAGCGATCGATGAGTTCCAGCAAATTGCCAAATATCCGGAGAAGAATATAGAGGCTTTGTTGCGGACTCACATCCAAAGGTCGGAGAACAGCCATTTTATCTTTGCCGGGAGCGAACGCCACATGATGCAGGAGATGTTTGCATCAGCCGCCCGGCCGTTCTACCATAGTGCCGACATGTTGGAGCTGAAAGCCATTCCTGCGGAGATTTACATTCCGTTTATTGTCGGGCATTTCGAGCGGCGCAACCGTTCGATAGCCGCCGTTGATGCGGAAAAGGTTTATGCACTTTTTCAGGGGCACACCTACTATATCCAAAAAACCTTCAACGAATCGTTTGCCGATACGCCCGAAGGCGACGAATGTACGTTGGGGACGATCCGGGCTGCCATCGATAATATGATTGCTTCGAACGATACGATTTTCCGGGAGATTTTGTCGAACGTTCCCGAAAAGCAGAAGGAGTTGCTTTATGCCATTGCCAGGGAGGGCGAAGCCGAGCGTATTACATCTGCCGATTTCGTCAAACGGCACAGTCTTACTTCAGCCAGCTCAGTACAGTCGGCCGCAAAGAAATTGCTCGAAAAGGATCTTATCACCGAGATTAACAAGGTTTTTTCTGTAACCGACCGATTATTTGCCATGTGGATAAATAAATTATATGGGAAAAATCCGGATTTTTAATGTCGCTGCTCGGTATAATGTGATTTTTATAGACTGGTATTTGGCCGTAAATCGGCTGAAATAGTTACCTTTGACTTTGTCGAAGGTACTCCGCCCCGACAAAACGCAAATAAAATTTGCTTTTATGTGCGGCTTGTGCGTACCTTTGTTACGAAGTATGCCGAAACTCTATATCATAGCGGGTTGCAACGGTGCAGGGAAAACGACTGCATCCTATACTGTGTTGCCTGAAATGCTGGGATGCCGAGAGTTCGTCAATGCCGACGAAATAGCAAAAGGGCTGTCGCCGTTCAATCCCGAAAGCGTGGCGATCGAGGCAGGACGGCTGATGTTGCAACGAATGGGCGATCTTTTGTCCGAAGGCGAGGATTTTGCGTTTGAAACGACGTTGGCGACCCGTTCCTATGTGAAATTCGTGGAGCGGGCGCAGGCGAAAGGCTATTTTGTGACGTTGCTCTATTTTTGGTTGCCGACACCCGAACAGGCTATCGAGCGTGTTGCAACACGAGTAAGCGAGGGCGGGCACAATATTCCGTCGGATGTGATTCGGCGGCGTTATGCGAACGGCATCAGGAATTTAACGACCCTCTATACCCCGATTTGTGATTTCTGGACAATCTACGACAACAGCTCGGCAGACGAAGAGATTAAAATAGTTGCGTCGGGTGAGAAAAACATAACAATTCATGTTGAAGACGCGTTATCCTATAAACTGATTACGAATTATGAGCGAGATTGAAATCAAACAAATGCAAGAAAAAATCAACGCAGGTATTTTGCTCGCCCGTAAGCGTCTGATTGAAAAGACGAAGAAGGAGGACGGCGAACTGGTTGTCGTGCGCGACGGAAAGGTCGTGCGCATCAAGGCCCGTGATCTGAAATAGAAATTTTGGGTCGGTTGTCCGAATGAATAATCCCCGGCATTTTCGGATGTCGGGGATTCACTTTTCAATTTTGATCGGGTAGTGAACGATGCGTGGAACACAGGTGGAACACGCGAAATCGCAACAACTCCCGATAATGGCAAACTGCAACTCTTTGAAAGTGTGTAAAATCCGCTGGAATGTAGTTTGTTAAATTTATTGGAAAAAGTAAAATTTAATTCTGGGGGGCGTGTGGTCGCTGGTTCGAATCCAGTCACCCCGACTGATGGAAAGG
>ERZ860009.773-NODE-773-length-12682-cov-1.371268_pt1 | contig 12682 bp, 13 predicted proteins | sample MGYA00510114_ERZ860009 | MGnify/ENA primary metagenome ERZ860009 (study PRJEB30046, sample SAMN00715177) | human gut metagenome | study: EMG produced TPA metagenomics assembly of the A metagenome-wide association study of gut microbiota in type 2... | reverse complement strand
ATGCCATATGTGGAGGCAGGATGTCAGATTTTAGTCACACCGGAAAAAGATGGGCAGGTAGATCTTTGGGATCTGATGCGACAGCTTGGAGAACAGGAGATTGACAGCGTGATTCTCGAAGGTGGTGGAACTTTAAACTGGTCGGCTCTGCAAGCTGGGCTTGTACAGAAGGTGCAGGCATATGTGGCGCCTAAGCTGTTGGCGGGGCAACAGCCAAAACCCCGGTTGAGGGGCAGGGATTTTTAAAACCTGCAGAGGCCGTGACATTAAGCCGGACAAAAGTTACAGCGTTGGGATCGGACTGGCTGATAGAGGGATACCCGGCGACAGAGGGGAGGCCATTATCATGTTTACAGGAATCATAGAGGAGATGGGAACCATTGAAAACATTGCAAAAGGCGCACATTCTGCGGTGTTGACGATTAACGCCAGAAAGATACTTGAGGATGTGCATATCGGAGACAGCATAGCGGTAAACGGAGTCTGTCTGACGGTCACTTCCTTTGACCACGAAAGATTTACTGCGGATGTCATGCATGAAACTTTAAACCGGTCGGCACTGGCACAGTGCAAAAGAAAAAGTCCTGTGAATCTGGAACGTGCAATGTCGGCAAACGGACGCTTTGGAGGGCATATTGTAGCCGGACATGTGGATGCGACCGGACAGATAGCCGGGCGCAAGCAGGATGACAATGCCATATGGATCCGGGTGGAGGCGCCGCCGGAAGTCCTTCGGTATGTGGTGGAGAAAGGTTCCATTACCATCGATGGCATTAGTCTGACCGTTGCCGCGGTAACTGCGCATGATTTTTCGGTGTCGATGATCCCTCATACGGCAGAGGTGACAACGCTTGGAAGCAAAAAAGAGGGAGAGCTGGTAAATTTGGAAACCGATATCATCGGAAAATATGTGGAAAAACTGCTTCATCCACAGGAAGAAAAAAAGGAAACCCACATCACCCAGGCGTTTCTTGAAAAATATGGATTTTGAATGGTTATAACAAAGAAAACAGGAGGAAAGAATAATGGAAGGATTTGCGACGGTTGAAGAAGCACTTGAGGAATTACGAAACGGAAAACTGATTTTAGTCACGGATGATGAAGATCGTGAAAATGAAGGCGATTTTATCTGCGCTGCGGAATTTGCCACAACAGAAAATATCAATTTTATGGCAATGCATGCCAAAGGGCTTATTTGTATGCCGATGTCTGCAGAATATGTAAAAAAGCTTCATTTTCCGCAGATGGTCGAAACGAATACCGACAACCATGAGACAGCATTTACCGTTTCGGTGGATTATGTGGGAACGACTACAGGTATTTCCGCTGCCGAGCGTTCCATGACGGCCATGCGCTGTGTGGCAGAGGATGCCAGACCGGAGGATTTCCGGCGTCCGGGACATATGTTTCCGCTTCTGGCAAAGAAGAACGGAGTGCTGGAGAGAAACGGGCATACGGAAGCAACCGTGGATCTGTGCCGCCTGGCAGGCTTAAAAGAATGTGGGCTCTGCTGTGAGATCATGCGCGAGGATGGCACCATGATGCGCACGACGGAACTGCTTGCACTTGCAAAAAGGCACGGTATAAAAATGATTACCATTGCCGCACTCCAGGAATACCGCAAATGCCATGAAAAGCTGGTGGACTGTGTGGCTGTGACAAAGATGCCGACGAAGTATGGAAAGTTTCGGGCATACGGTTATGTGAACCGTTTAAATGGTGAACATCATGTGGCATTAGTCAAAGGAGAAATCGGGGACGGAGAAAATGTACTCTGCCGTGTACATTCCGAGTGCCTCACCGGAGATACCTTTGGCTCCCTGCGGTGCGACTGTGGACAGCAGTTTGCCGCTGCAATGACACAGATTGAAAAGGAGGGACGAGGGATTTTACTTTACATGCGGCAGGAAGGCCGCGGTATCGGACTGATCAACAAACTGCGTGCATATGAACTGCAGGAACAGGGAATGGACACTTTAGATGCCAATCTTGCCTTAGGATTTGCCGGGGATGAGCGCGAATATTACATCGGCGCACAGATCTTAAAGGATCTGGGTGTGCACAGCATGCGGCTTTTAACCAACAATCCCGACAAAGTATACCAGCTCGGAGAGTTTGGAATTTCCATCACAGAGCGCGTGCCGATCCAGATGCAGGCCACACCGTATGACCTGTTTTACTTAAAAACGAAGCAGAATCGTATGGGACATGTATTAAACTTTTAAAATGAAGAAAAGGAGAATGAACATTATGAGTACACTGGAAGGAAAATTAGTAGAAACAATATGAAGGTAGGAATCGTCGTCGCACGGTTCAACGAATTTATCACTAACAAACTGCTGGGCGGTGCCATGGATGGCCTGCTGCGTCATGATGTGAAGGAAGAGGACATTACGGTGGCATGGGTGCCGGGGGCATTTGAAATCCCATTGATCGCAAAGAAGATGGCAATGAGCAAAAAATACGATGCCGTGATCTGTCTGGGTGCCGTGATCCGCGGAAGCACAAGCCACTACGACTATGTCTGCAATGAAGTATCCAAGGGAGTGGCAGGAGGTTCACTGGAGAGTGAAATTCCGGTTATGTTTGGCGTGGTCACGACGGAAAATATCGAGCAGGCGATTGAGCGCGCGGGAAGTAAAGCCGGGAATAAGGGATATGATTGTGCACTGGGTGCTGTGGAGATGGTAAATCTCATCCGCCAGATTTAAAAAGAAAAGGACAATGCAGGCACGATATGAAAATATAAGCCATGCAGTATTCTGCAACTAACCAAAATTAGTTGATAAAAACTATCAGAAAAAATGCTTGCTATTTTTCAATATGTCAGATATAATCTTTCTTGGGTTAGATACAACTAACTTCCTTGTGTAAATCATTGGAAGACTCCTTCGCAAACGCATAACTGCTGAGTGTGTTTAACGGAAGTACAGACGACGCCATTACCGCTTCCGGAAGGAGTTCTTCGCATATCGAAAGGAGAACAGAAAAATGAATTATCTGGAGATTGAAAAAGTAGTTGGAAGAGAAATTTTGGATTCGAGAGGAAACCCTACTGTTGAGGCAGAGGTTACATTGATAGATGGTACAATCGGAAGAGGCATGGCACCAAGCGGTGCATCCACCGGTGAGTTTGAAGCCTTAGAACTTCGCGACGGAGACAAGAGCCGTTACCTTGGAAAGGGCGTGCAGAAAGCCGTTGAAAACATCAACACCGTGATCAATGGGACACTGCAGGGCATGGATGCATCTGACACCTATGCAATTGACAAAGCCATGATCGATGCGGACGGAACGAAGGACAAGTCCAAACTCGGAGCAAATGCAATTCTTGCCGTTTCCATCGCATGTGCCAGAGCGGCAGCAATTTCACTGGATATTCCGCTTTACCGTTTCCTTGGCGGAACTTCCGGGAACCGTCTTCCGGTTCCAATGATGAATATCGTAAACGGTGGATGCCACGCACTGTCTTCCGGACTGGATGTACAGGAATTTATGATTATGCCGGTAGGAGCCCCTTCCTTTAAAGAATGTCTCAGATGGTGTGCGGAAGTATTCCATGCACTGGCTTCTATTTTAAGGACAGAGGACTTGCCACATCCGTTGGGGATGAGGGTGGTTTTGCACCGGCACTGAAATCGGATGAGGAAGCAATCGAGACCATTCTTGAGGCAGTAAAGAAAGCCGGATATGAGCCGGGGAAGGACTTTAAGATTGCAATGGATGCCGCTTCTTCCGAGTGGAAGACAGGAAAGAAGGGCGAGTACAAACTGCCAAAGGCCGGAACTGTATATACTTCCGAGCAGCTGATTGACCACTGGAAAAAGCTTGTGGAGAAATATCCGATCATTTCCATTGAGGATGCACTGGATGAAGAGGACTGGGAAGGATGGCAGAAGCTTACCACCGAGCTGGGGGACAAAGTACAGCTTGTCGGTGATGACCTTTTTGTTACCAATACCGAGCGTCTGGCAAAGGGAATCAGCCTTGGCTGCGGAAACTCCATTCTGATCAAGTTAAACCAGATCGGTTCCGTTTCCGAAACTTTAGAGGCAATCAAGATGGCACACAAAGCCGGATACACAGCCATTTCTTCTCACCGTTCCGGAGAGACAGAAGATACCACAATCGCAGATCTGGCTGTCGCATTAAATACCTGTCAGATCAAGACCGGTGCACCGAGCAGAACAGAGCGTGTGGCAAAATACAACCAGTTACTCCGTATCGAAGAAGAACTTGGCGCAGCAGCTGTTTATCCGGGTATGGGAGCATTTAACGTACAGAAGTAGTATCCGGATATTATAATTGGCAATATCAAATTTTTGTTTTACATACTTCAATTTTTTCTTCTTATTTGAGAGAGACCGTAAGGTCTCTCTCATTTTGTGCATGTATCCGAAAAAAGCAGAAAAATTTTAAAAAGTGCAAAACATTGACGATACAGGCATAAGAAACTATAATAGGGACAGAAACAAAAGAGGGAGGGAATCGTTTGTGAAAAAGAAGGGTAACATTTCTATTAAAGCAAAATTACTTGGAATTATTATTCCGGTAGTAATTGCGATTATACTGATTCTGGTGTTTACCGCATATCATGTATCATCCGGAATTATCGAGAGTTATTCCAAAAATTTACTGGAATCTTCGGTAAACAGTCAGGCATCAAAAATTGAGGCATGGCTTGAGGAAAATCTGGCATCCATGCAGATGGCAAAGAACATGATTGAAAAATTACACCCGGATGAGGCGCAGCTGCAGACCATTTTGGATGCATCCTGCGGATACAGTGAAAATTATCCGGATGGTCTTTTCCTTGCAGATGCCAATGGCAGCTTTTTAAAAGGTACAGACTCCAAAAAGCAGGAACCGAATCCGAAGGAAAGTATGTGGTATCAGGAAGGTATGACAAGAGTGAATATGGCGGGTGGGTCTGCACAACAGAATCCGGACGGAACGAATGTTGTCAGTGCATCCGGACTTTTGAATGATGGTTCAGATACCGTGCGTGTAATTGCAGCCGATATGACACTGGACCGTATTTCCGTGATTGTAAATTCTTTTATCGAAATGCACGATGCAGAGGATTTCTTGTGGACAAGGACAGCAGCGTGATCCTTGCAAGCAGGGATTCCGATCTGATTTCCAAGACACTGGGGGCAGACGGACAGAGTGCGTTTTATAAAGATGTGGAGAAAAAGGTTTCCGGCAAATCGTATGATTTCTGTACACTCGATGGAAATATGACGGTATTTAAGGAAGTAAATGGAACCAACTGGCTGCTGGTTTCCTATGTTCCTACGAATGTTGTACTTGCGGATCTGGTAGGATTGCGGAATCTTATGATCATTTTCAGCATTATTTCGATCCTTGTATTGTGTGTTTTGATCGAACGTGTGACGCATGTGGTGATTCGTCCGGTGAAGGAGATGACAAGGGTAATTACCAGCATGGCATCCGGTGACTTTACCGTATCCATGAAGGTGAAAGGAAATGATGAGATTGCTGTGATGGGGCGCAGCGTGGAACATTTTATTGCATCAATGAAGGAAATGATCCGGCAGATGGGACATGTCTCCGACCGTCTGGAAAAACAGGCGGGATCAAGCAAGAATGTTTCGGGTGAAATGAATTCTGCTGCAAATATCCAGTCACAGTCCATGACGGAACTGAATGCAACGGTTGATCAGCTGTCGGTTTCTGTCAATGAAATCGCACAGAACGCAACCCAGCTTGCCGGTGTTGTTGCGGATACCAAAGAGGACAGCGATAAAGTAGAAGATAAGATGCGTACCACTGTGGAAGTATCAGAAAAAGGAAAAGCCGATATGGAGAGCGTTGGAAATGCGCTTCATAATATCGAAATTTCCATACATAACCTCGAAGAAGCGGTTGATAAAGTGGGTACGGCTTCCGGAGAAATCGTAGATATTATAAAACTGATCGGGGATATTGCAGAGGAAACAAATCTGCTCTCCTTAAATGCATCGATTGAAGCAGCGCGTGCAGGGGAAGCCGGACGTGGATTTGCGGTAGTTGCCTCACAGATTGGGGTACTTGCAAAAAACAGTGCGGATTCGGTAGCGCATATTACATCACTCATCAATGAAATTAACGGACTTGTGGATGATGCCGTCAAACAGGCCGGAAGCAGTGCAAGCGATATCGAAAGCAGCGCGGTCTGATTCATACAGCGGTGGATACATTTGACCAGATTTTCCAGAATATCCAGGAAACCAGCCATCTGATAGAGGGTGTGGTAGAAAAAATCAACCAGGTAGATCAGGTGGCAACCAATGTTGCTGCAATTTCCGAAGAACAGGCGGCAAGTTCGGATGAAATTCTTTCCACTTCGGAATCCATGCTCCAGCAGGCAAAGAGTATTTCCAAGAACAGTGAACAGGTGGAAGCGGAAGCCGGAAATCTGGCAGAATCTGCAGACCAGCTGGCGGATCAGGTCAAGCAGTTTCAGATATAGGAGGGTAAAAGGTCATGAAGAAAGTAATCAGTTGTATGATATGCGCCCTGCTTCTTGTGGGCTGCATGGCAGGATGCGGCAGTACCGGAGGCAAATCCGGCAGCGGAAACGGAATCAAAATCATGATGTCGTTGTCACAGGGAGATGATTTCCGTAACACGATTGTGGAACAGGCAAAAAAGACGGCACAGGAAAAAGGTGCAACACTGGATGTCTATGATGAGGATGGTTCCCTGGAGAGTCAGGTGGAACATATCAAACAGGCAGCAAAAGAAAAATACGATGTGATTTTATGTGGACCGGTTAATGCAGATACCGCGCTGGAACTGGAATCACTGGCAGACGGAATTCCTGTTATCTTTTATAACAGTTGTCCGGATGCATCGTATCTGGAGACCGGAAAATATATGTATGTGGGTTCCGATGAAAATGTAGCGGGACAGTATCAGGCAGAGTATATTCTGGATAAGTTTTCTTCTTCGGATGAAATCAATGTGGCAATCTTCAAGGGACCAAGGAACCATTCGGCAACGAAAGGACGTACGGGTGCATTGAAGGATACATTGAATGCGTCCGGCAAGAAAATCAATTATGTATTTGAGGATAATGCAGACTGGGATCAGGCAACGGCACAGAAGATGTTTGAACTTTTCTTAAAGACCGGACAGTCCTGTGATGTTGTGGTATGTAACAACGATTCCATGGCGATGGGAATTGTCGATGCATGCAAAGAGGCAGGAATAAACGGTATGCCAATTCTTGGTATTGATGCGACGGCCGGTGGATGTGCAGCGATCGAGGCGGGAGATATGGCATTTACCGTCTATCAGTCAGGTGTTGGACAGGGAAAGATGGTTGTAGAGACTGCGATTGCTGTGGCAAATGGTTCGGATGTAACAAAACTGGAAGGGGCAACGAAGGATGGCCTTTATGTATGGGTGCCATTTGAAAAAGTTGACAGTTCTAATGTAAAAGATTACGAATAGACTTGCAATCATGCGTGCATTTTGGGATAATAAAAAAAGTTTGAACAAAGGTGGACGTAACAGTGAGTCAAAGAATAAAAATAACGGATTTTATGGCACCGGAGCTGGATGTGTACGCGCGGCTGACCGAAAATCAGCTGCTGAACCGTGCGCATCCGGAAGAAGGAATGTTTATTGCCGAAAGTCCCAAGGTGATTGAGCGGGCACTGGATGCGGGATGCATACCGGTGTCTTTGCTTATGGAAACAAAACATGCTCAGGGAGAAGCAAAAGAAATGATCGAAAGATGCGGGGATATTCCGGTGTATACGGCAGAATTTGATGTGCTGACAAAGCTGACCGGTTTTGCCCTGACCAGAGGGGCACTTTGTGCCATGTACCGGCCGAAATTGCAGGAACCGGAGCAGATTTGTGCCAAAGCCAGACGCATTGCAGTACTCGAAAACGTGGTAAATCCAACCAATGTCGGTGCTATTTTCCGTTCGGCGGCTGCGCTTCATATGGAGCGGTGCTTCTGACGCCGGGATGCAGTGATCCGCTGTACCGGCGCGCCATTCGGTAAGCATGGGAACCGTATTTCAGATTCCGTGGACATACCTGCAGACAGAAAACGGGGTGAAAAATCCACCCGGTCAGGCGGCAGGAGCGGATATTGACCATTTGCATAAAATGGGATTTCGTGTGGCAGCTATGGCACTTTCCGGGGATTCGGTTGGAATTGATGATCCGGCACTGGCTGCGGAAGAAAAGCTGGCTGTCGTGCTTGGCACGGAAGGGGATGGTCTGGCAGGACATACGATTGCGGACTGCGATTATACGGTCTGTATTCCGATGTCGCATGGCGTGGATTCGCTCAATGTAGCGGCGGCAAGTGCCGTGGCATTCTGGCAGCTAGGGAGAAATAATTGTACAATTAAGCATTAATGTGGTACACTATATATTTTTTTATTAGCTTACAATACTTTTCAAAGGAGAAATATATATCATGAAACTCGGCATTGTCGGACTCCCAAACGTGGGAAAAAGTACCTTATTCAATTCACTGACCAAAGCAGGTGCACTGTCTGCGAACTATCCGTTTGCGACCATCGATCCAAACGTAGGAATCGTTTCGGTTCCGGATGAGAGAATCGTAAAGCTCGGTGAGCTTTATCATACAAAAAAGGTGACACCTGCCACAATCGAATTTGTTGATATTGCAGGACTTGTAAAAGGTGCCAGCAAGGGAGAGGGACTCGGAAACCAGTTCCTTGCCAATATCAGGGAAGTCGATGCGATTGTACATGTAGTGCGTTGTTTCGAGGATACCAATATTATCCACGTCGACGGTTCCATTGATCCGGCGCGCGATATTGAGACCATCAATCTGGAACTGATCTTTTCGGATATTGAGATTCTCGACAGAAGAATTGCAAAGATTGCCAAGCAGGCAAGAATGGATAAGACACTTGCCAAGGAACTGGAACTTGTTGAGGCAGTCAAGGCACATCTGGAAGATGGAAAGATGGCGAGAACTTTTGAGGTGCCGGATGATGATGACGCACAGATCTGGTTTAAGGGATACAACCTCCTCACGGCAAAGCCTACCATCTATGCAGCAAACGTAGCAGAGGATGATCTCGCCGATGATGGAGCCTCCAATCCGCATGTGGCAAAGGTGCGTGAACTGGCAAAAGAAGAAGGTGCAGAAGTATTTGTGATCTGTGCACAGATCGAGCAGGAACTTTCCGAACTTTCCGATGAAGAGAAAAAGGAATATCTTGATGACCTCGGCGTTTCATCCAGTGGTCTGGATAAGCTGGTAGCGGCAAGTTACAGTCTGCTGGGACTGATCAGTTTCCTGACAGCCGGCGAAGATGAGTGCCGTGCATGGACCATTAAAAAAGGAACCAAGGCACCACAGGCAGCCGGAAAGATCCATACGGATTTTGAACGTGGATTTATCAAGGCAGAGGTTGTCAATTATCAGGATCTGCTGGATAACGGAAGCCTTGCGGCAGCCAGAGAAAAAGGAATCGTTGGCATGGAAGGAAAGGATTATGTGGTTAAAGACGGCGATGTGATTCTTTTCAGATTTAATGTCTAGTCAAGAAATATGTGATAGTTATGTGGGAGCATATGACAGAGCAGCAGTATCAACATGAGGTTATTGTGCCGGACAAAGGCTTTCCGTTTAAACTTTTTTTATTCGAGGGACACAGCGGAAAATATATCAGGGAGAAACACTGGCACCGGTCGATTGAGATTTTTGCAGTGCAGGAAGGAGAACTTGATTTTATTCTTGACACAACGCATTATCATCTGGGAGAAGGCGAGTTCATCATTGTCAACAGCAACGAGGTGCATGCGATCCATGCGAACAGGCCGAATCACACGATTGTGCTGCAGATTCCGCTGAATCAGTTCGCGTCGTACTTTACGGGCGAGCAGTTTATCTGGTTTTCGCACAGTGAACGGACATACGATGAGCAGGTGGCATGTCTGATCTTTCGTATGTATCAGGTGTATCGGATGCAGACAGATGGCTATGATTTTGAAATTTTAAGTATGTTTTATCAACTATTACATATTCTGGTGAAGAAATACAGGAAGCTGGATGTGCAGGATGAATTGCTCAAAAGCAATCAGCAGCTGAACCGGCTCGGTATGATTACATCCTATCTCAAGGATCATATATGGAAGATATTTCGCTTGGAAAACTGGCGGGAATATTTGGATATTCGCCGTCTTATCTGTCAAAAATGTTTGCACGCTATGCGGGAATCAATTATAAGGATTATCTGCAAAATATCCGGCTGGAACATGCGGTAAAGGATTTGGAAAATACGGATAAGCAGATCGTGGATATTGCATTTGATCATGGATTTGCCAACAGTAAAGCGTTTACCAATCTGTTTCGCAAGCGGTATGGAATGCTGACGAGTGAATACCGAAAGCAGCTTGTTAAGAAAAAGCAGAGGGAATCATATGCCCATCATCGGGCATTGCTGGAAAAAGACAAAAAAGTGACATTGTAAAGACAAAGAAAGGCATGTCTCCATGGCTACCAAACTGTTATACTCAGAAAAAATGAGTATGAGGAGGTAATCATGGAGATTTTTTCTGTTAATGATGAAAAATTCCGTAAATACGGTAAGGTTTGGAATAACATTGAATGCACAAAACTGATAAAGGGGATGGAGCACACACCGCTTCCGGAGGATGTTATTTATGTGTCATCAGTCGAGGAGCTTGAAGCGGTTCCGGAAGCAAAGACATTCAGCGAGCGTGTCTTTGGCGGACTTCCAATCCAGATTGGTTACTGCAACGGAAACAATCACAAGTTAAACGCGGTAGAATATCATAGAAATTCCGAAATCAACATTGCGGTACACGGATATGATCCTTTTATTGGGATGGCTGCCGGATGTAACGGATGAATTTACTTATGATACAGCAAAAATCGAGGCTTTTAAGGTTCCGGCAGGAACGGTCGTTGAAATGTATGAGACGACACTTCATTATGCACCGTGCAACGCAGCAGACGGTGGATTTAAGTGTGTTGTGATCTTGCCGAAGGGTACAAACACACCGATTGATTTTACCCTTGCAGCAGATGGTGAGGACAAACTTATGACCGCGAAAAACAAGTGGCTGATCGCACATGAGGAGGCTGCCATCAAGGGTGCATTTAATGGATTAAGAGGAGAGAATATATCACTTTAACCGTGCTTGCGGATGCGATTGCTTGTCCTTTGACAGAAAAAAAGCTATAATAAAAGAAAGCTTTTGAAGAGAAGGTAGAGTTATATGAAAAAGAAAATCGTATCAACTTTAGTTGTGATTGGATTGCTTATTGTACTTGGGGGATACAGTTACAACGTTCAATATAGGCAGAAACCGGAAATTAAACATTTTACCGCTTTTTTCAGTGTTACGGGCAGACCACTGGGAACGCAGAACGATATAAAGGAAATCATTGCTGACGAGATCGGAGCAGACTGCGAGGAGAACTGGCTGGTTGGACAATCCAAGGAAGAGGTGCTCAATTCGTACATTGCTTCGGGAGAATATCCGGATTTTATTCTTGGAGAGAAAGCATTACTGGAGGCAGATGCCTTGATCCCGATTGATGAATACTGGGATGATTATCCGAATCTCAGAAATTATCTTTCCGACGAGCAATGGGAGCACTTCCGGCAGGAAGACGGACATATTTACTGGATTCCACCGTTTTGTGTGTCTCAGGGGGAGAATATTGAAGTAACGCATACGGGCGAGGCATTCTGGATACAGACGCGCGTTTTAAAATGGGCCGGATATCCGAAGATTACAACGGTGGATGAATATTTTGATCTGATCGAAGCTTATGTGCGGCGAATCCGGTCATGCCGGGCGGAACAAAAAATGTTCCGTTTACCATGTTGTGCGATGACTGGAGATTCTTCTGTCTGGAGAATGTGCCGCAGTTTCTGGATGGATATCCCAATGACGGAAGTTGTATGGTTGATCCCGGGAATGATCAGGTCATTGATTATAATACGACGGAGACTGCCAGACGGTATTTTCAGAAGCTGAACGAAGAGTACCGCAAGGGTATTTTTGATCCGCAGTCGTTTACCAGTACATACGAAGAATATGTGGATAAATTAGGAACCGGTGCTGTTCTCGGAATGGTTGACCAATGGTGGCAGTTCTATTACAATCTGGCAGAGCCTTATGAGACAAACGGACTGAGTGATCTGGGGTGCGATTATGTTCCGCTTCCGATTACAATGGACAAAGGTACGTCAAACCAGTGGCATACAAGCCGGAATGCAGAGATAGATACATCGAGCGGACTTTCGATTACCACATCCTGTGAAGATGTGCAGGGGGCACTTCAGTTTGTAAATGATCTGCTGGATTCCGATATTACGAAGCTTCGATTCTGGGGAGAAAAAGACCTGGACTATTCGGTGGACGAAAACGGTATGTTCTATATGAATAGTGAACAGGGAAAACGTCACGGAGACAGCGCGCTGAATGAATCTCATTTTTGTTCCTATTCGTATTTTCCACGAGTAGAAGGTCTGCTTGACGACGGAATCAATGCATTTTCGATGGAGTATCAGCCGGTGGAGTTTATGAAAAGCCTAAAGCCCGACATACGGGAGTGTTTTGAAGCGTATGGTGTACAAAATTATGTCGAGCTGCTGGGAACAAATGAAGCGCCCGGCGCATGGTATCCGATGTATTCCGA
>ERZ860009.772-NODE-772-length-12690-cov-1.718085_pt1 | contig 12690 bp, 13 predicted proteins | sample MGYA00510114_ERZ860009 | MGnify/ENA primary metagenome ERZ860009 (study PRJEB30046, sample SAMN00715177) | human gut metagenome | study: EMG produced TPA metagenomics assembly of the A metagenome-wide association study of gut microbiota in type 2... | reverse complement strand
TTTGCAGATAGATAAATTTGGTAATAGCAGTACAGCAGTAAGAAACAGGATTGTCGGGTTTGGCGGCGCACCTAATTTGGGATGTAATGCTGGAGGCCGGAGGCATGTAACAGACAGTTGGCTAAAATGCGGAGAGGAAATACCTGTTTGTAACCAGCTGGTCGGCGAAGTTGTAAGAGGCAGGAAACTGGTAGTGCAAATGCTGGATACAGTAAGTTCTAAAGGTATACACGGCTTTGTAGACAGACTGGATGCTGTGAGCATGACAAAAGAGTTAAATTTGGATATAGCTCCGGTCATGATCTATGGAGATGATGTGACACATATTATTTCTGAAATTGGTATTGCTTATTTACATAAATGCCGCAGTTTGGAAGAACGCATGGACGCAGTCAGCAGTATTTCAGGTAAAGAATCTGCAAGCAGTCCAAAAGTTATGAAGATGAGGATGCTGGGGATCGTAAAAACTCCTGAGGATTTGGGCATTGACAGAAGGCGGGCCAATAAAGAAATTTTAGCAGCTAAAACATTGCGGGAATTAGTTGAATGGTCAGGAGGACTGTATAAGTTGCCAGAAAAATATAATAAATAATAATCAGGAAAGAAGGGAAGATTATGTTGCAGAACAAAAGCACAGTAGGCAGTGGAACTAATTTTATTGGTAGGATTGGTGCCTCATTAACAAGGTGGTCTATGAAATATATGCCTGATCCAAGTATTTTTGCGGTAGTGCTTACCCTTATTGCGTTGATATTGGGCATATTAGTGGCAAAACAGGACGTTTTATCTATGATCAAATACTGGTATAAAGGACTTTGGGAGCTTTTGGGCTTTGCCATGCAGATGTGCCTGATAATTATTACCGGTTCTGCAGTAGCAGAAACACCACTGGCCCGAAAAGGCATCTGCAAACTGGCTGGTTGGTCTAAAAGCGGCAAGCAGGCTGTTTGGCTTGTGACATTCGTTTCGGTTTTGTCTTCCTTCCTGCATTGGGGGCTTAGCCTTATTATCGGAGCTTTGCTGGCTAAAGAGACTGCCAAACAGCTGAAACTGAAAAATATTCCCTTTGAGTATGGCTTGATAGCAGCCGGAGCTTATGTGGGACAAATGACATGGCAGGGCATGTTTTCGTCTTCTATCGGTTTGTTGATAGCAACACCGGGCCATTTTTTAGAAGATAAAATCGGTGTTATACCCATTTCACAATATATCATTAATCCAATGAATATTGCTGTGACTATTGCTTTGTTGCTTTTGCCACCGATATTTGCCTGCCTCCTGCACCCCAGGGCTGATAAAATCACACCGCTGGAGGAAAGCGCAGTAAAAATGATCGATACCGAAACCAGTGCTGTTATTGAGATGCCGCGTCAGGCTACAGTTGGCGATAGATTGAACCACAGCCGTATTTTAGCTTATACTTTTGCTCTAATGGGTGTTGTGTATATCATCTGGCATTTTGCAACGAAGGGCTTTGACCTGGATATCAATATGGTAAATGCTATTTTCCTGTTTGCGGGTATTATTATGCACGGGAATATAGCAAATTATATTGCTGCTGTAAAAAATGCTGTCGGCGGAGTCAGCGGGATAATTTTTCAGTTTCCGTTATATGCCGGTATTATGGGGATGATAAAATATTCAGGGTTGGTAAGTATTTTGGCTGACAGTATAGTTGCTATCAGTACTCCTTTTACCTTTGGGCTCTGGACTTTCATCAGTGCCTCGCTCATCAATATGTTCGTTCCTTCCGGCGGCGGGCAATGGGCCGTACAAGGACCGATTGCCGTTCAGTCGGCGGCGGTAATGAATGCGGATATTATCAAAACAGCACTGGCTGTTGGTTATGGTAATACCTGGACTAATATGTTCCAGCCTTTCTGGGCTATTGCACTTCTGGGTGTAACAGGGCTGAAAGCCAAAGATATTATGGGTTATACTACGGCAATTATGCTGATGAGCGGTCCGATATTTATTTTGGCAGTATTGTTTTTATAAAAACAGAAACGAGGTATGATGATGAAAAACTTGCTAAAAAGACTGAGTGTGAAAAAATTCCATCAATTATTGCTTTGCGGAAAACTCAGCTGTCGGGAATTGACAGAATATTATTTGAAACGTATAGATGCGTATGATCGTAAAGGCCCCTGTCTTAATGCCTTGATATTGCTGAATCAACGAGCCCTGCAGGAAGCAGATGCAATAGATGATGAAATCAAAAAAACAGGGAAGCTTACAGGTAAATTGTGTGGTGTACCGGTGATTTTGAAAGATAATGTCAATACCTGGGATATGGAAACTACAGCCGGTTCTGAAAGCTTACGTGGCTTTACCCCTGATGAGGATGCGTTTATAACAAAGAAATTGAGAGCTGCGGGAGCAATAATTTTAGCCAAGTCCAATTTACATGAGTTTGCTATCTGGGGCGAAACAATCAGTTCGATTCTTGGACAGACTTTGAATCCATATGATCTGACGAGGACTCCCGGCGGGTCTTCCGGTGGTACAGGAGCCGCTATTGCGGCTGATATGGGAATGGTTGGCATTGGCACCGATACAATCAATTCAGTACGATCACCGTCTTCTGCCTGTTCACTGGTAGGAATCAGGCCCACGATAGGAATGGTCAGCCGCAGTGGGATTGTGCCTTATTCTTTGACACAGGACACTGCCGGTCCGATCTGTCGTACAGTAGAAGATGCCGCTGCCGTTTTAGAAGTTATCAGCGGCTATGATAACGAGGATGAAGAGACTGCCTGGTGCGCTGATAAAAAAGTTGATGACTACAGCTGCAGCGAACTGCAGTTGGGCCTGGCCGGAAAAAATATCGGCGTGCTGGAGAGCTTTTTTGGCAGGCAAGCAGAACATCTGGAAGTTAATGCGGTCATTGAAAAAGCAGTTAATATTTTACAGGCAGCCGGTGCGAATATTATTCCGGTTAAAGAAGAAATAGATTCAGGCTGGCTGACTGCAGATGTCAGCGTACATTTATATGATTTGAAGGATCACTTAAACCAGTATCTTAAAAAACTTCCTGATAGGGCACCGGTACATTCTTTAGAAGAAATCATCAAATCAGGTAAATTTCACGAAGGAATCAGAGAGAATTTGGAGCAGGCAATGCTGCATAGTATTGGGACTCCCGATTATAACGAGAGACTGGTCTTAAGGGGTCAGGTACAGACGCAGCTGATGAAAATATTTGCTGACCATGATTTGGATGCTATTGTTTATCCGCATCAGCAGCAGTTGGTGTGTGAGGTAGGTGGTTCGCAGAAAGAACGTAACGGAGTACTTTGCTCCGTTACAGGATTTCCGTCAATTGTCGTACCAGCTGGTTATAGTCAGTCGACAAGAACTGCACCTGTTGGGATTCCTATCGGAATGGAAATTATCGGTAGACCCTGGAGTGAAAAAACTTTGTTATCCATAGCAGATATCTATGAGAAAAAAGCTGCAGTTATGGAATTGCCACCGTTTACCCCCGATTTTAAGTAAACGCTGAAAATACGATCATGAAGTCTAAGAAATAGATCTTTCGTTAATGGAGCAATATGAGCTTTAAAAAATGAATACTTCGAAAAGCACCGTTAGAATAACGGTGCTTTTTAATATGTGTAAAAAGGCTTACTTTAAAGGTACCAGTTGCAAGACCATTGAGGGGAAATTTATTTTGAAACAAAAATGTCTTGCGGGGGGGGACGAATATGGTATAATGATAGCAATCAAAGAGAATTTTCAGTTTGTCAAAAGAATATCGTAGGTTTGTAAATAAATTTTTTGATATAACAAGACAACGACGTAAGTCGATAGTATAAGCTGTCTTGAGAGAATTTGAGAGTATGTTGTGATTAAGTTTCCTCAAAAAACAACTGCAAAGTGGTGATAGAGAAATAGAGTAATTCTATTTCTCTATTTTTTTTACCATGATTGGTTATCCGGAAACCGACAGTTGATGCGGCAGGAAAGAAAAGTTTGAAAGGGGTTTGAAGCAATGAATGTTTATGCGTATGCAGGATTTTCTTACTTGTTCACTGCAGCTATTTCGTTGTTTATGATTGGCGTAGTGGTATTGCTCAATAAATTGATGGGCAATAATAATTCTAATGGAGAAGGGATGGAATAACGATGGAAATGAGTCTGGTCGCAACATTGTTTCCTGGTATTGCCAGTTTATTTGTGCAAGATCCTGTAATCGCCTGTGCACGTATTTTTATGATAATTTTCGGTTTTGCTCTGGCTTATCTGGGCTTTAAGAGAACTTTAGAGCCTTTGATCATGGTACCGATGGGTGTTGGTATGATTTGTATCAACTGCGGCGTACTTTTTTTAGACGGCGGTAAGCTTGGCACTTTGTTTTTGGATCCGCTCGTTTCAGAACCGGGCGCGTTGATGAATATCATGCAGATTAATTTTTTGCAGCCGATCTATAATTTGACCTTCAGCAACAGTCTGGTAGCCTGTCTGGTTTTTATGGGCATTGGGGCTATGTGTGAAATTGGTTTTATTTTGGCTAATCCGTGGACTTCCATCATTATTGCTATTTTTGCCGAAGCAGGTACCTTTGTTACGCTTATTCTGGGCGTGAATCTTGGATTGACTCCACCGGAAGCTGCTGCTGTAGCTTCGATCGGCGGTGCTGATGGGCCGATGGTTCTGTTTACTTCCTTGATGCTGGCTCCGGAACTGTTCGTTCCGATCTCCGTTATTGCTTATCTTTATTTAAGCCTGACTTATGCCGGCTATCCGACATTAGTAAAAATGTTGGTGCCGAAAAAATATCGTGGTATCGATATCATTTTTGATGCTCCTGAAATTCCGAAAACCAAAAAATTTATTTTTATTTTAGTATGCTGTGCTTTGTTATGTATTTTACTGCCGATGGCGGCGCCGTTGATCATGTCCTTCTTCCTGGGTATGACGATCAAAGAAGCTGAAATCGTTCCGTATCAGGATCTGCTGGAAAACGTTATCCTTTATGCGGCTACTTTGATGCTGGGTCTTTTGCTTGGCACGTTATGCGAAGCCTCTACCCTGCTCAATCCCAAAGTTGCACCGCTGATCATTCTTGGTGTGGTAGCTTTGGCAGTATCGGGTGCTGTAGGACTTTTAGGCGGTTGGGTAGTTTATAAATTCAAAAAAGGAAATTTCAATCCGGTTGTTGGGATTGCCGGTATTTCCTGCGTGCCGACTACTGCTAAAATCGCTCAGCATATAGCGGAGGATGAAGATCCGTTTGCTGTAATCATGCCGGTGGCAATGGGTGCTAATATCGGCGGCGTTATCGTCTCGGCAATTGCCTGCGGCGTGTTTATTTCGACGATCCACCTGGTTAAATAAGATTTGAGACGGGGCAATAAAGATGGTAGAAATAAAGAAGATACTGCACAATAAAATATATTATTATGAGCAGTTGGATTCTACTGATCTGAAAGCGCTGGAGCTTGCAAAGCAGGGGGCAGCAGAAGGTACAATTGTTATTGCCGCAAGGCAGACTGCCGGACGAGGACGAATGCGGCGGAAATGGGAATCACCGGAGGGGAAGGGATTGTGGTTTTCCATGATCCTCAGACCAACGATCGCTTCCGAATACTGCGCCCAAATAACGCTGCTGACAGCCGTTGCAGTGGTGAAAGCTCTGCAGGTACTGACTGATAAAAATTTTTCTATAAAATGGCCCAACGATATCATGCTGGACGGTAAAAAAGTCTGCGGTATTTTAGCAGAAATGGCACTGGCTGCTGATGGCAGTATCGAGTACGCCGTTGTTGGCATTGGTATCAACATAAATATGTCTTCTGAAGATTTCGGAGCCCAGCTAAAAGCTACAGCCACTTCTCTTTATCTGGCAACGGGCATCGAATACGAGCATGAACAGGTCCTCAAGGCGCTTCTGGATGAATTCGATCTGCTTTACTCTCACTGGCACTGCTGCGGTTTTGCTTTGATCAGGCAGGACTGGCTGGACTACAGCTGTACACTGGGCCATAAGGTTATAGTAAGGGACAATGATACAGAGATTTATTCCGGAATGGCGGAAGACATGGATGATTATGGGAGTTTGCTTGTACGAAATGCTGCGGGAAAAATCGAAAGCTTCGATTTTGGTGAAATAAGCATCCGCAGCTGCTGAGGTTGCAGTAAAGGGAGGGATTGAGAGATGGAAGCATTTTTATTGGGCGAAAGTATTAAAAGTGTAGGCGTAGCGGCAATGCTGCTGGCGCTCACACGCACATTGAAAGACGAAGAAACGGCCAAAAGAGCATTGACTGAAGCCGGCCATAAATTTGTGGTAACAGAGGTCGGCGGTAAAACTTCTTATGATGATTTTCACGAAAAGGTGAACAGGGCCGTAATTGGAGCCAGTCTCAATTCTGGAATCATTGAAAAGACGGCTAATGATATTCACGCTTTGATTCACGCCACGGAGGAAGCTAAAAAAGGTATTTTAGTCAGCGTTTCTTCCAGCGCCAGCCTGGCGCTGAAAATAGCTGTCGTACGTGGCAGTGGCTGGCTGGCAGTGGCATTGTTCGGTAAATCGGCGCTGCATTATATGACTAATCATGAGCGGGCCGGTTTGGGAGTCATGCATATATAGATCCGGGTGAAAGTAAATAGTGGCGAATGAGAGAATGAAGGCGCAGTTTGCAGCTGTGCTTTGTTCTCTCTTTTTTTATCCGGGTTCGGTATATATGAAGCAGTTTTGTAATAAGAAAGGAGAGAATGTAATGGAGCTTAAAGGTATTACGCGTGAGTGGGATTCTTTAAAGAAAGATGCTGCGGCAAGAGCTGCCTCAGCTGCCCCTTACGTCAAAGAAGGAAAAATCGTTGATGCCAAAGATGCAGTCGCTTTACTGGAGGCTGTTATTAAACCCGGCGATAAGGTCAACATCGAGGGCAACAACCAGAAACAGGCCGATTTTCTGGCGAAAGCACTCTGCCAGGTCGATCCTGGCAAAGTGCATGATCTGCACATGGTACAGTCTGTTTTGACCTTGCCTGAACATCTGGATGTTTTTGAAAAAGGTATCGCTAAAAAGCTGGATATGTCCTTTTCCGGCCCGCAGGCAGGCCGAATTGCGGAATTTTTAAAAGAAGGCAAATTGGAGCTGGGAGCTATCCATACTTATTTGGAACTGTATGGACGTTATTTTGTTGATTTGACTCCGCGTGTCGCATTGATTGCGGCAACGAAGGCTGATCGCCATGGTAATCTGTTTACCGGTTTCAGCACTGAGGATACTCCGGCGATCGTAGAAGCGACTAAATTCCGTCAGGGTATCGTTATTGCGCAGGTCAACGAGATCGTAGATGAGCTGCCGCGCGTTGATATCCCCGGTGATTGGGTCGATTATGTTATTCAATCTCCGAAACCGTTTTACATCGAACCGCTCTTTACACGTGATCCGGCACTGATTACTGATGCTCAGGTTTTAAAGGGCATGATGGCGATCAAAGGTATCTATGGCGAGTATGGTATTAAAAGCCTGAACCATGGTATCGGTTTTGATACGGCTGCAATCGAGCTGCTGTTACCGACCTATGGTGAGGAGCTGGGATTGAAAGGCAAGATCTGCACCAACTTTATTTTGAATCCGCATCCTTCGATGATCCCGGCTATTGAAAGCGGTTGGGTCGAATCGATCCACTGCTTCGGCGGTGAATTGGGCATGGATGAGTATGTAGCTGCCCGCAGTGATATTTTCTTTGTCGGGCCGGATGGTTCGATGCGTTCAAACCGTGCTTTTTCTCAGACGGCAGGACATTATGCTATTGATATGTTTATCGGCGGCACACTGCAGATCGATCCTTATGGCAACAGTTCTACAGCTACGGCTAACCGTGTGGCAGGCTTCGGCGGCGCTCCAAATATGGGCTGCGACCCGAAAGGCCGTCGTCATTCTTCCGAAGCATGGCTTAAATGCGGTGAAGAATATGGCATTAAAGAAGCAATGTGGGGACCTGTACACCGCGGCAAACGCCTGGTCGTACAATTGGCCGAAACCTTCCGTGAAAAACTAGCGCCTGGCTTCGTAGAGGAACTGGATGCTTTTGCTTTGGCTAAAAACGCTAATCTGCCGATTGAACCGGTTATGATCTACGGCGATGACCTGACTCATATCATTACCGAGGAAGGTATCGCATACCTGCATAAATGCAGAAATATGGAAGAACGTACTGCCGCTATCCGCGGTATCGCAGGCTTTACCGAAGTCGGTATGAAGGCTGATCCGAAAGAGACCCTGCGTCTGCGTGATCTTGGCGTGATCAAGACTGCCGATGATCTTGGTATTGATATGAGCAGAGCTAACCGTTCCATGCTGGCGGCTAAAAACGTACATGACCTGGTCGTTTGGTCTAAAGGTCTGTATAATCCGCCTGCTAAATTCAGAAACTGGTAAGAGGAGGAGATTAACGTGGCATTACAGGTTTTGGAATTTGAATTTAAATCTGCTGCAACACAGGAAATCGCTAAGGAATGGTCGCATCTTGGTGTAACCGGTTCCGGCGATTTGGAAGTACTTATGGAAAAGAAAGCTTTGAACGGCGGCGTTAAAGCCAAAGTAGTTACTCCTGTTAAAGGCTTTGATGCGGTTTGGGAAAAAATGCTCGGAAAATTTGTAACTGATACAGGTGTTGGCAATGTAAGTATCGAGATCAACGATGATAACGCCACCCCGATCGTTGTTTATATGAGATTACGCCAGGCACTGGCAGAAGCTAATGCAAAGGAGGCTGAATAATTATGAAAAACTGGACTGAACTTGAAAACAGCAGCTTCTTTGACGCTAATGCCCGTGAACGTGCTTTGGGCATGGTCGACAAAGGGACCTTTACGGAGTTTTTAAATCCGCTGGATCGTTATTGCAGCCCGCATCTGCCGGTACTTGGGACTGCTGTGGAATTTGATGACGGTACTGTCTGCGGCGTTGGTTTGCTGGGCAAGCATCCTGTTTTTGTAGTATCAATGGAAGGGAAATTTATTGGCGGCGCCATTGGCGAGGTCAATGGCGGTAAAATGGTCGCAACTATTCGCCTGGCATTGAAGGCGGCTGCTGACATTAAAGCTAAATATCCTGAAGAATATGCTGCAAGACGTCCGCTGGTCGCGGTTTCTTTTGAAACCGGCGGCGTACGTCTGCACGAAGCCAATGCCGGACTTCTGGCCCATGCCGAAGTAATGGATGCCTTCCAGGACTGCCGCGGTATCGTTCCGGTAGTAGCGGTAGTTGGCAGTAAAGTCGGCTGCTTTGGCGGTATGGGCTTTGTAGCTGCAGCTACCGACGTCATTGTGATGAATGAAGAAGGGCGTATCGGCCTGACTGGTCCGGAAGTAATCGAACAGGAAATGGGCAAAGACGAATTTGACGCTTCCAATAAGGCTTTGGTTTACCGGACAACCGGCGCTAAACATAAATATATCATTCAGGATTGTAACTATCTTGTTGAAGATAAAATCGGTGAGTTCCATAAAACTCTGGCTGAAGTGGCTGAGATACCAATGGCTGAGATCGAAAAAATGCGCCGTATCGGTTCTCTGAAGCTGGTACAGGAACAGCAGGAGCTGGTGAAGCTTGTTGGAGATATGCAGCCGAAGGATTCGATGGATCTGTGGAAATATTTCGGTAATGAAGATCCGGCAGCTTTGCCTGAGATGACGACAGCGGAATTCCTTAAAGTAGTAAAACGCAGAGTACGCAGTTAAGGAAAAGGAGGAATATGAACATGGAAGAATTGGACAACACTATGATAGGTCGCGGACGCGATGCTATTGATATGATCATCGATAAAGATTCCTTCCAGGAAAATATCATTGACGGTTACAGCTTCGATCCTGATTATGGCCCCGGGTCTGTTGTCGGTACTGCTAAGCTGAATGGTAAACCGACTACGATCATCGCTAATGATGCGATGGCGTTTAACGACAGATTTCCTGTTGTTTTCGGCGGTGTCATCGGACTTGAGGAAGGTTATAAGATGGCAACGGCAGTTTATCGGACTATGGAAGCCGATAAGGATAAACCGCTGCCTGAGAAACGCGCTATCGTTTTGATAGTTGATACTCCTGGTAACGGTCCCGGCAAAATGGAAGAAATCGCCGGTATGAATAAATCCACAGGCGGTTATCAGCTGGCTTTAGCCGAAGCACGCAAAGCAGGACATCCAATCGTGGCCATGGTCATTGGCCGCGCAATTTCCGGAGCTTTTCTGTGCCATGGTTTGCAGGCCGACCATATTCTGGCCCTTTCCAAAGACATCGGCACCATGATCCATGTTATGCCGCTGACCTCCATTGCCAGGATCACGAAAATGGATATCGAACGGTTGGAAGAGCTTTCTACCAGCAATCCTGTTTTTGCAGCCGGTGTAGATTTCTTCTACAAACTGGGCGGCGTACAGGAAATTGTCAATCAGGTAGAAGATATGCGGGAAGTAATTATCCGGCATATCGATGAGGTTGCTAAATTAAAGGCTGAAGGGAAAGGCGAACTGCTCGGTCCCTGGGGCAGAGGTATTCTGGGCAATGAGCGGGGCGGACGGACACATAGAATGGAAGCTATTGCCAAGGTCAATGCAGAATTTGCTGCAGTTGCCGATAAATATATCAACGCGTAAGGAGATTGCAGATGAACAGCTTGCTTCAGGAAATAAGCCTGCTGGTCGAAGATTTCGGTTCTGCTCCCAAACTGGAGGAGATGCCGAAGCGTACTTTGGCGGATAAAGGCATTGCCGGGCCGACGGCGGCTCATGTTATTGAAGATGTTCATACGCCTTTGAATCTTGCTTATCTTACCTTTACAACGGGAACATCGGCTTTTCAAAATATCGTCGGAGTTACCTATGCTGAATTGCCGGCACGCATCAGAGCTTCGGTCAGGATCTTAGAGCGCGCTGGACTAAAGCGCGGCGATAAGCTGCTTGTTACTTATCCGCCGCTGGTAAATGTTTTTCAGGGCAGGCTTTAAAAGATTTTGGTTTGAAATGGTCGTTTTTAGTGCGCTCCAGCCGTGATGCCTTTCTGGCAGCGCTGTATAAAGAGAGGCCTGCAGCTGTGGTGGGTGAGTCTGCGTTTTTACGGGCGGCATGACAGATGCTAAAAATATGGGCGTTGCTGAAGATCTGCCTAAAGGAGTAAAGCTGTTGACTGCTGGTACGCCTCTGGATCTGGAGTTGCTGCCGGTGGCGCAGGAACTTCTGCAGGCGGAAGTACATGATTTATACGGCTGCCAGGAAATAGGCTGGCTGGCTATGGACGGTATCCCTGTCAGGGACGATATCGAACTGACACCGGCGGCCATCAGGGGCGGACAGCAATATTATGAGCTGATAGCAGGCGGCCTGCCGATGGGTGACAGTTTTCCGTGTTCAGAGTCGGGACATGTCTGTAATAAGGCCGGTAAGATCATTACTTACCGCCGGGAACGGACTTATCCGGAGTATGAAGTGATCGTAAAAGCTACTACTCTGGCCTCAGCCGTTACCTTAAACAGGGTGGCCCGCAGTATTTTGAGGATTAAAGGCCGGATCGTCAAGGTCAGTCCTGAAGTACAGGTCAATGCCGAACAAACAATATTGGAATTGCGGGGCGATCCTATATCAGGAATGAAATACCTTCTGTTACAATCACCGGGCCTGTACAGACGGAATTTTTCGACACTATGGTACAGGCGCAGCTTGATTATCAGCAGAACAGTAAGGCGGATCCCGTATGGACAAAACGCAGTTAAAAAGGCATGACCTGGTTTATCCGAGCAGTATCGGCAGGGCAAGGCTGAAACAAGTGTTTTTAAACGAGCTGACTGGGGAAAAGGCATTTTTAGCGGCGGATATTTTCCGCGCTGACAGCGTTATTCCCGGAATAGTCAGACGTGCGGAAGTACTTTCGGCAGACGTGATACCGTTGGGCTTTGTGCATCCGCAGCTATTTGAGGGACGGCGTTTACGCCTGACAGCAGAGCTGGAGGTAGGCGAAGCAGTTAAATTGAAACGGCCTTATGAGCTTGCGGCAGCTGAATTTAAAGTATCTACGAATTGTCTGGCAGCGGCGCAGGCGGCATACAGCTATGCGGCAGAGAGGCGGCTGAAACTGGGAATTTTAGGTTCGGCCGGGTTGGAAATAGCTACCGGTTTACCTTTTACCAACAGCGAATCTGATCTTGATCTGTTGATAACGGGATTATCTTTGCAGCAGCTGCAGGAGGTAGATACAGAACTGCAGGCCATTGGAAAGAAGTTTCAGGTAGACATTGATCTGGAAACGGAGCTTATTAATGGCTATGGTATTAAGGCGGCTGAATTATTTCAGCCGACACAGACAGTTTTAGGCAAGAGTTTACAGGATGTACAAATATTAAAGAAAAAGACAGTTGTGGAAATACTGTCACAGGAGGCATAAATCATGGAAATTAAATCTCGCGTACCCGGTAAAATAGTTCGCTTTGAAAAACAAGTAGGCGACAGCGTTGAGGTAAAAGACGTACTGATAGTAATGGAAGCAATGAAAATGAAACAGCTGGTACCTTCCCCGGTAGCCGGAGTAGTCAAAGAATATAAAGTGCAGCCCGGCGACCGCGTAAGTGCCGGTCAGGTCATTGCCGTAGTTGAATAAGAGCAGACTAAAATTTAAGGAGATGTCGAATCATGGAAATTAAATCCCGCGTACCCGGTAAAATAGTTCGCTTTGAAAAA
>ERZ860009.770-NODE-770-length-12714-cov-1.553993_pt1 | contig 12714 bp, 8 predicted proteins | sample MGYA00510114_ERZ860009 | MGnify/ENA primary metagenome ERZ860009 (study PRJEB30046, sample SAMN00715177) | human gut metagenome | study: EMG produced TPA metagenomics assembly of the A metagenome-wide association study of gut microbiota in type 2... | reverse complement strand
CACCCTGCTCTGCGTCACCCACGATCTCCGTTTTGCACACGCCATCTCCTCCCGGGTGGTGGTTATGTACGCCTCCCAGCAGATCGAGAGCGGCGACAGCCCCTCCTTTTTTGCCGAGCCCCTGCACCCCTACTCCAGGGCCATGCTGGAGGCTCTGCGGAGAACGGCCTGCGCGCCAATATGGGCTTTGCGCCGCCCCGGCAGGACGTTGACGCCCAGAGCGTCTGCCACTTTTACGGCCGGTGCCCATGGCGCTCGGAGCGCTGCCGGAAGGCGCCGCCGCTGATGACGGTGGGGAAGCGGAAGGTGAGGTGCTGGAAGTATGCTGATTGAGGTGCAGGGCCTGTCCAAGCGATACCGCCCCCGCGGCCCCATGGTGTGGAGGAGATCTCCTTTACCATCGACCGGGGAGAGACGCTGGCCATTTTCGGTGACAGCGGCAGCGGCAAGTCCACCATCGGCCAGATCCTGGCAGGAATCTATCCAGCCACCGCCGGAGAGGTGAGGCTGGACGGGCAGAGGTTGTCCTATCCCCTCCGGGGGCCCGCCCGAAGGCGGATTCAAATCCTGTTTCAGCATCCGGAGGTGACGTTCAATCCCAAGCTGCGGCTGATCGACAGTATGCGGGAGCCTTACCGCCTGTTCCATCTGCCTTATACCCGGCAGGGACTGTGCGATTATCTGGAGCGCTACGGCATTTATGAGGAACACCTGGACCGCTTTCCGGCGGAGCTCAGCGGAGGGGAGCTCCAACGGCTTGCCTTGGCCCGTGCGATGCTGATGGACCCCTCTTTTCTGGTTCTGGATGAGCCGACCTCCATGCTGGATGTGATTTCTCAGGCGCAGGTGATCCAATTGTTGCAGGAAATTCAGCAGGAGCGGGAGGTGGGCTACCTGCTTATCTCTCACGACCGCGCTCTATGTGAGCGCTTCTGTACGGCGATCCGCCCTCTGGAGGGCGGAAGACTGGGAGAACCCGTATGAAAAATGCGCCGTCCGGCTCAGGCCGGACGGCGTACATCTCTTTTGGTTAGTGTAATGTTTTTCGCGGACTGGAAAGCTAATGAAATGCGTGTGGACTCTAGATATTATCCGGTTTTACAATGATTTCTAAGCCCTCTGCCTCCCAGTTTATCTCTTTGCTTGTTACTCTTATCCAATTACAGAATAAACCCTTTTTGTTCATAACACCAGCCTGAAGTACTGTTGTATGACGCTTACGCTATATGGGCACCATAAAAGCAATTTTCTATTCATCCTCCTCGACCGGACGCCATGCCTGTCCAAATTTTACATCTCGAAACAGCGCGGCCAAGCCAGTGATCTGTTTGAGCCGTAGGACTTCATCCTTGTCCATCCCCAAATGCTTGGCGATCCAGGCGTCGGACCGCCCAAGCTCATGCAGTTCCTTGATTATATTGCTCATCAGATCCACATTATGGGATCCTCTGGCACGGTTGTGCCGTATGGTACTTGCCATACGGTTGGAGAGAGGCTTGTCGATCACTGCCACTGGAAGCATTCCCTGCTCCCGTTCATAGATATCCCGGTGTTCCTTCATCACGCGCCAGCGGTGGAAGCCGTCTACAATGGCATATAGATCCTGTTTGGCAGAGTAATAGCAAACGATTGGCTGGGTATATCCGTCCTCCAGAATACTGAGGTAGAGTAGTTTCATTTCCGGAGGCGCTACACTGTTTGGATTATATGTATTGGGGATGATCTTTTCAAACGGCACAGCAATAATACGATAGGCCGGACTGCGAAACGGTTCACTTGTCATTTATGATCCCCCTATACTTCCGCTTAAATAGATCGACCCGCTTCTGCTCTTGCCGGGTCAGGCCGAAGCCCATAAAGCGACAGGTGTGGTCATTTTTCAAAATACAATAGCACATCCGTTTCCAGCTTGGAATGTCTTTGGTACTCTTAATATCATCCGTATGATCCGGAATCGGGCCAAGAAAGACCACGCGGGATTTTTTATCTAGTGTATAGTTGGATACACCGTTTCGTTGAATCTGATATCCATGTTCCTCTAACTCACGAATGACTTCCTCGGAGAGCCCGCCGCCCGTTTCATGCCAGAACTGAATCGAGGTCTTGAATTTTTTTACATAATTGTTTTGAAGCCGCTTGGGCAGCGTATCCAGCAGGAACTTTGTGTAGGACTGCCAGGTATGCCCCTCTGGCAGAGTGATGCTGCGATAGCCCATGGCTTTGGTCCGACCATAGATCGCACCAAAGTTGGCCCCCCGCACCCGGCCGACCAGCCTGGTCCAAATCTCCGGATCAATCACCCGGTATAAATTCAGCGCATCCTTGGAGTAATCATTGAACGGAGAGGCCACCCGCATCTGGTCGATCTTGAGCCCCGCCTGATAATACAGATCATAGAGTCGATTATATTCATAGCCAAACCGGGAAATCGCGACCCACACATCCCTGTTAGACCAGTCATAAAGGGGAGAAGCGCACCACACATCCTTGAACTGCTTGGAGATCCAACATTCTCCCTTATAGCCATGTTTCTTATTGACAAATCGCTGTACCTCTGCAACGATTCATCTGCCCGCAATCCCAACAGACAAACAGTGCGTCCCCCGCCATGGCGTTCCTTATAAAAACGCCCAAACTGCTTAGCAAGGTCCTCCTGGTGCATCCGGTAGCGGTAATGATCGAACGGCTTATCCATATTGATGACATAGGAATAGCTGGGCATGGGACGCACCCACAGTTCAGGATGCCTGTCATCCCAGGGATACCAAAACATCTCATAGCTGGACAGGGCAGTTCGGGTAGCCATAGGCAGACATACCCAGTAGGGATCGACCTCAGACTCCAAACGCTCAAATGTTTTTGTGACATATTCCGTCGTCACTGTATATTGCGCCTCAAAATCCTGATGAAAGACGCCGACCGTCCGCTGTGGGTAATAAGTGCGCTTAAAATCCAGCAGGAGGTTCAGAAGAAGCCCACTGTCCTTACCGCCGCTGAACGAAACGTAGATGTTCTCAAACTCGCGGAACAAAAAATCAAAGCGCTCCTGTACTGCTTCATATACGTTTTTCTGAATGTATTCTCGTTTCATATCTCTCTATCTCAAAACGATGCAATGTTCGGTATGATTACTCTTTTGAAAATATTGTAAAAAATCCCCCCCCCTTAAATGCACGGACAGGAAACCGTGGTCATGTGTGCGACGACCAAACCAGCAGATGTTTAGAAGCCCGCTATTCAAGACCTGATCCTATTATGGTGTCCGTGATTGCATGATTAGGAGTTTGATTCGGCGCCCCCAAAAGCAAGCTGCAAGTTTACAGATGAAAATATTACCAAAATTATAACACTTTTCGACAAAAATCGCAATAGGAACAGGCGCCATCTCTATTTGTAAGTAAGTCCACGAAAAGGAGCCAACTCCATGACGGCCACAGGCCGAATTTATTTTTGCCTCCTTGGTCGAGATGAGTTAAATAGCGTTTGGAAAATTTTTTTGTTTGCCCCTTGCATTTCAAGAGAAAAGTTGTATAATGAACTCAAAAGAAAGCCCTTTGTAAAGTACAAGTTTTACAAAAGATAGTTCTTTGAAGGGAATGGTTCCTGAGTCCTGCAGGGCAGAGCGGCATGCACCTTCCCGTAAAATTTAATATGAATCCGGCTTTTGTGGCAAATGCGCGACCCGACTCCCGTCAGGGAGCGGACACGCATCCTTGTTTCTGAACAAGGGAATCAGGTGAAATTCCTGGACATGTTTTGCAGCAGGAGCCGTGGCGAAAGCTACGGGGACGTGCAATTCAATAGCTGTGATTGTGGAGTATATCTGTTTTCTGCGAAAGCAGGTCACTGGCGGTCGTAATGGCTTAGCTGGGAAGGCGGCGGATATGCGCAGGCGGGCTTTAAGCCCGTCGGGACACATTAGTCAGAAGACCTACTAGGAGCTTACCCCCAATTCATTGGGGTTGCTCTGAGATAAATGCCAAATGTGAGGAGGGCACTGAATAAGTGGCCCCTTCTACCCGAAATGGGAGCAGAAGCGGACGCATATTTTGCGTCCGTTTTTTATTCGCAAGCTCGGGAGAAAGACGGACGTATCGGTATGCGTCCGTCTTTTTGTTTCGATTGCCCCAAGAGGTTTGCGGGGTAGCCGGATTGTGCCACAAGTCAGGAGGCTGTTTTGTGAACGGTAAGCATTTCATCGGCAACCAGCAGCTCAGCAGAAAGCTCATTGGGCGGACCAAGGAGGCGCTTCGTCAGCGAAACGTCCAGTTTGCCCAGGCGCATGGTGACGCCAGCGACGAAGCGCTGCTGGATTATGTCCGGAGCGAGGCGGCGCGCTTTGGCGGCTGGCAGAATGTGATCACGTCAGCAGGACTGCCCTCGCCGAAGAAGCAGAAGCCCACCTCCAAGCGGCAGATTTTCAAGGAGGAGTTCCGTTGCCAGGCGGAGAGCGGGAGTGCACAGAGCAACAGAACAGCAGCGAGCAATCCGGAGGAAGAAGGGGTCCCCTTCTTCCGTCATAGGGAAACCCCTATGACGATCTCTCTTTGAGCATTCAGCGGGCTATCGCCTGTCGCATATGGCCGGTACGCGGCTGACAATTGAATAACCCAGTACCAAAAGCGATATTCCGTGAGCGGAGTAGGCCAGGACGTCGGCAAGGCCGGCCGAGCCACCAACAGCGGAGAGACGTGGAGCAATGCGGGGCGGCAACTGCACAGGAACAGTATTGGTGTTTGGGCGGAGAGGATCAGCGGGAACGGGACAATCGGTGCGGCGGCCCCTGCGCTTTTTCCGGGAGCGCGGCGGCGGCCGCATTGACGGTTGATTAAAATGCGACTTCTCAGCGGAAGGAGGCGGTGAGAGTCAAAAAGAGTTGTAAACAGGAGTACAAGGGAAACGATCCAACGGAGAGACTTGAAGGAGGTTTACGTATGAAAACCAGAAAATTTACAGCGATGCTGCTGACCCTGGCTATGGCATTCAGCTTGCTGACGGTCAGTGCGGGAGCGGTAATGGACAATGACCATGACCGCATCAGCGTTGATACTGCAGGCCCTTTGTCGGTGGTATGGGATAGTGAAACCGTAGATTCCGAAGCTTATCACACAGGAGATATCGTGTCGAGTGAAGACGGCTACTATCCCTCCAGCTTCTACCTCTATGTAGACAGCGCCGAGGAGAACGGAATCACCGTTACTGGCGGCACCCTGTCTGCGCCTGTGGAGGAAACGGAGGGCGGCACCAAGTATTTGGTGACCAACAACAGCGGGGGCAGCATTGTGATTAGGCTGGCGAATGCGGCCCAGAGCAACAACGTCTACACGCTGACCTTTGCTGCGCCGGAGGGACAGATGGCCGGCGGCGCCATCACCGGAGTCTTGCAGGGGTATCTGCCGCTGGGCCAGTATGCCCGGGGCACGATGTGGGGCAGCCCTTATACCGACGGCAGCACGACGGCCGGCAGCACCCCCAAGGTTCTAGGCGGGTTCTCTTCTACCGGCGTCTCCTTGGGTGCCGGCGGCGGCTACGTCCAGTATGCCCTGCGGGACAGCGAAGGGAACCAGGCCTATATTGAAGATGACGCGAGCAATCCCTATGGCGTGGACTTTATCGTCTACGGCAACGCCTTCAACGGCAACCCTGAGGCGGCCTCTGTCCAGGTCTCCGAAGATGGAAAGACCTGGTATGAGCTGGCCGGAAGTTTGTACTATGACCCCAATACGCTTCGCGATGTGAACATCACCTATACCCTGAGCGGGAGCGATATTCAGTACAGCATCACGGATCCGAACGGGCGCAATCCCGGCGTTTCCTTCCCACTCACCGGGACGTTCAAGGCTGGCGCCGCTGCGTGGTTCCCCACCACGGCGAACTACGGCGGCGTGTGGAAGACGTCCGCCGTCTCCAGCGATCAGACCGTCGGCGCTTCCGCCTTTAACGGCGCCAGCGTGACTTATACCGGCGTTACACTGGTAAAGGACACGGATACCACCGCGGACTATCAGTTTGGCTATGCGGATATCCATGTGAATGGCGGCAATTATGGTACGGCGATCAATCCCTACACCGCCGCGGCCACCACGCAGGGTGGGGATGGCTTCGACATTGCGTGGGCGGTAAAGCCGGACGGCACACCTGCGGGGCTTATAAGGATCGGTTATATCCGGGTATATACATCCGCACTGATGAGCAGCACGGATAACACCACCATCCCCACACCCGGTATCTTCGGTGAGACCTCCGCTGAGGTTTGCGGCATCTACGCGGTGACAGGGAGCGGCTCTGCCAGCATCACGGAGGATCTGTTTATTGCCGATGCAGCGACAGAAGAGAACGAGGTGAATACGAGCAACGGGGGGAGCCAGGTAGTGGCCGCTGGCGAGTACCGTCTGTACTCCGATATGGAGCGTGTGTTGCTCAATGGCGAGACGATTAGCGATGCTGCGGATGGGCATGTGTTTACAATGGCAGCCGGAGACATGTTACAGATCATCACGCAGACCGGAGAAGAGGCCCCGTATATTACTGTGCTGATTTGCCAATAAAAAATGGATATGGATAAAATAGGAAAAGTGAGCGAGCGTCCTTTTGGACGCTCGCTCATCTCATTTATTTTGATTTTGACAATCCTGCTTGGGTTTTTACCGACAACTGCTTTTGCCGCCGAGACCATGACCGTATCGGACCCAGATGCTTTGGAGCAAATTGGAACTATAACAATTGAAGGAAATGATTATAATTTATACCGCCTTGTAGTAGATACTGTACAATATAATGCGATTGAGTTTTCGGATGCGTCAAGCTGCGCAATTACGACTGTCGTGCCAGTTATGGGTAAGAAACCAGCAGCTATAGGTGCGACAAACTTGATTAACGTGGCACCTGATTCGGAAAATTACTCGAAAGGTGAGGCCCTTTATCAAAGCAGTATTTCATCCAATCTGTCTGAAGAAATTTTAGATGGACTAAGAACAGACACAGACAAGCTTGGATACTACCTATATACTGTTAAACGGGGTAAAATTAATACCATAATTGGTGTCCTTATTTTGGAATGGCCAGAGGCATCGCAAGAAGTCGAAGGAGCAAATAAAGATGAGCTTCAACGTGTCATTGCTGGGGCTGGCTTAATAAGTAGTAGTGATTACTATCAGGCTGAGGATTATTACAACGGGAAGACAACGAGCAGTGACGGCTTTTGGCAGGACTTTCAGACGGCACTAAAAACAGCAAAGGAGATTTTAGATAATATAACTGCAACACAGGAGGATGTGAATGGTGCCACAGCTTCATTGAATGCGGCCATCGCCAACCTGATCCCTGCTAACCAGGTCAACGCCACTGTCCTGTATGAAGCCATCCAGGAGGTGGAAAGCCGAGGGTACCGGCAGGAGGACTATACGCCGGAGACCTGGACTGCGTATAAGACAGTCTATGAGAAGGGCAAAGCTTACCTCGCTTCCCTCTATGACCAGGATGGGAACCCCACAACGGAGAACAAGGCTGAGCATCAGGACACTGTGGAGCAGTACGCGGAGGAGCTGCTGGCTGCCGCCGGCGATCTGGACGCTGTTTACAACGGCGGCGATGAGGTGACCAGCGCGTCGATCTATCAGCGGTCGCTTGCCGGTATGCTCGCTCAGTTCGCGGGCGCTTTGGAACATGAGAGCGGCTATACAGAGGAGAGCTTTACCGCGTTCCAGACGGCCTACCAGGAAGCCCAATCCTACTATCAGCAGCACGGTCTGGTAGGGACGTCGGTGTCCGCTTCTGTCCTGAATGGATATCAGAGACATGCGGCGGCGCTGTGGTCGGCCTACTACGAGGGGCTGGAGAGCGCGAAGGAAACAATTTCTGTCTCCCTCCGCGTGGCCGACAGCCAGGTTGCCTACGACCTCGCCAGCCCAGACGGAGCGGAGCTGGGACTCCCGCCCTCGGAAGGCATCTATGAGAACCCTGACGTCTCCCTGAGCGGTGCGGGCCGCACCGTTGCCGGACTGGTCGCGTCAGCCGGGCTCCAGCTGCAGGTGAAAGGCAATTCCTCGCTCACGTCAAACCGCCAAACCACGGTCGCGGTCTTCGTCAACGGCATTCAGCTCCGGGATGCCGGATTAAATCCGACACAGCTCGACGGAGTGGCCGTAAATCGAGCGAAGTGGGGCGACATAAAGCTCCGGGACGGCGATGAAGTTGTGATCCTGTTCGCCCCCGCTCCCATGGACAGGGAATACAGCGCCATGGGCGTAACGGCGTATGTCAACACGACAGACTTCTGGGGCCTGCTGTCGTTTGAAGACCATGCGGAGACCGTGGCAGAGGGCGAGGCGCTTACGCTGAAGGTGACCCGAACTGGAGGCTGGGTGGGAAGCTACGACGGCCGCTCTGCGCCGTTCAACGGCGCCCGCCTGCTGGCAGTGAAGCTGGATGAGAGAGGAGCGCCGTCCGGGGAGTACCAGCTTCTGGAGGGGATCACCGACGCAAGCGGGACGGTGACCACGCATCTCAATGAGGCGGGCCAATATGTGCTGGTTGCGGCGAATCCGGAATCCGTGATATTTGACCAGACGCCAGCGGCGCCCAGCACCAGTACGCATCGCTGAACGCGCCCGCCCGGACCACAGTGACGGTCACCCCTCTGAATGAGGAAGAACTTGCGGCGGCGAAGGAAGCGCGCAAGAGCCTTCTGGCTGCGGTGCTGGCCGGATGCAACGCCACTGAGTTGGGAGAAGCCGTCTACGCCCAGGTCCAGGCGGCCCATGATGCGGGAGTGCAGGCCATCGAGGACGCGACAAGCCTTAAAGCGGCCGAAGACGCGCTCTCAAATGCGCTGACCCAAATCGAGAGCCTGGTGGAGAACGCGGAGAAATCCAATGAGGAATCTGTCTCTGCCATGCGGAAATACCTGGCGAAGCTCCCAACAGTGGCACAGATCGGGGAGGGACTCTTCCTGCAGAGCGACATCTCCACCATGCAGGAGGCGAGTTCCCACTATGCCGGAATGACCGGCTACCAGAAATCACAGCTCACCGGCCAGGAACAGGCACAGTGGGAGGCTCTGGTAGAAGCCTATGGTGAGGACGGAAGCAACCTGCCGGAAAAGACCTTTACGCTGACCTTTGAGTTCATTGGGCAGGAGGGATCCAGTGACCCATTCAAGAGCTTTTTGGCCCTTAAAAACAAAGGCTTTCGATATGCGAACGTCATTGAACTCTCGCCCAATGATGAGTGGTGGGTATATATCCGTACGGAAACCGGCACTGCATTGAATGAACTGGACTATGAGATCTATCGTGTGGAGTCCACGGGGGCGACACTGAGCGAATTGAGGCTGGATAGGCCCCCAACCGATCCGAAAGGCGGATACAACAAGGGTTGGGAAGGGGTTGCCCCTTTCTACTTCGCTGACTCCACATCAGCGTTCATGCCGAGGAACGATGTGACGATCACATTTTATATCCGAGGCAAAACATCGGTGGAAAGTCTGCGCAGCAGTGCGCTGGATCAACTGTCAGAGGCGTTCAATGGCTATAAGCGGTCTGATTACAGCGATACAAACTGGAAGACACTGACATCTGCGTATGACGAGGGCGTGTCCAAGATCAATGCGGCGGAGAACGCCGAAGCAATAGAAACAGCCTTGAGCGATGCCCTCAATGCGATGAAAGCCGTTGAGACGCGCGTTTCCAGCGGAGAGTTCGGCAGTGTGCATGTGACCGTTGAGAACACCACTTACGCGGACGGCTCTTTCTATCAAAATGGCGGCGCCTTTGTAGAGGCGGAGGTCGAGCTTTGCAGTGATACCACTATGATGACTGCTGTGTTGGAAGCCCTGTCCGAGAACGGTTATGGTTGGAACAACGGGAATGACACGAGCGTCACTTACATCGAAAACATCTATAAAGATGTAAATCAGAATGGGCAGTGGGACAATGGCGAAGCCAAACTTGCGGCATTTGACGGCAGTGTGAGTTCCGGCTGGATGGGCGTGCTCAACGATTGGTTCACCAACTACGGATTTTCTTCCTATGCTGTTTCAAATACGGATCGCGATTACCGCCTGGTTGACGGAGACGAGATCCGCGTGATGTTCACGATGGACGGGTACGGAGACGATCTGGGCGGAACCTGGGGCAACGGAGACACCAGCCTCAAGGAACTAGAGGTCACCGGCGGTACGCTGTCGCCATCCTTCGACGGGGAGACCACCAGTTATGCCCTGACCCTGGACGGCGGAGATGTGTCGGTCACACCTACAGCGGCAAACAAAAATTTCCTGGTCAAGACATTTATTAATAACAAAACCACGGCCAACAATGTGGAGTACTATCGCCGTGGTGAAAATCTACCGGTCCAGCCAGGAGACACCATTTACATCGGTGTGGGCGAATACAAGTGGCCGTCCATGAACAACCAGTCCGGCAACACGCTCCGCTATACCGGCACCTGGTACACCATCCAGGTCTGCGAGAGCGGAGCGAAGGGAATCCAGGCCAGGATCGACGACCTGCCGGATAAGTCAGAAATCACATATAGCAACTATAAAAGCTTCCAACAGACGGTCAGTGCGCTACAAGCGGATTATAATGCACTGCCGGACAAATCACAGGTTTCTGCTGCTAAACTGACAGCAGCGGCGGAGCAGATCCAGTTCTTTGCGGCTATTGACAGCGTAAAAACTCAGATCGCCGACCTTCCCACTGCCGTAGAAATTACGGAGAATCCTGAGGCGCACCGTTCAAAAGTTGAAGCTGCAAAAACGGCTTACGAGGCATTGGGTATCAGCGGCCAACTTTATCTGAAGGCAGCGGAGGTCGCCCGTCTCAACGAGGCGGTGGAGGCCCTGGGCGGGAGCATATCGCCGGACGACGTGGCCGCAGTACAGCGTTTAACGATCTGGTGGAAGCGATTGGGGAAAAAGTCAGCGCCGGGAGCAAGGATGCCATTGTAGCCGCCAGGACGGCATATGAGAACCTGACGGATGCGCAAAAAGCCCTGGTTGCAACCGCGCCGGATTCCTACAACACCCTCCTCAATGCGGAGGCCGCCCTGCCTGTGGTAGAACGGATCGCCGGAATCGGCACGGTTACGCTGGAGAGCGAGGCGGCCATCACCGCTGCCCGGCAGGCGTACACGGACTATGCCGGCAAGTTCAGCGGCAAGGACATGGTGTCCAACCTGAACGTGTTGGAGGCTGCCGAGGCCGCGCTGGAGATCCTCCAGGGCGGCGGACAGGGCACCTCCGGCTACCGGGAGGTCATGAACGGCGTTCTGGAATATTTGGAGCAGAACGTCAAAAATCCGATTGTCGGCTCCACAAAAGGCGAGTGGGCCGTCCTGGCCCAGGCCCGGGCCGGCACCCTGTCCGAAGACGTCCGGGCGGCATATCTGGCCAACCTGGCGGATTATGTGGAGACCCATGACGGCATACTGGACACCTCCAAGAATGGAACCATGCACACAGAGTACGCCCGTGTCGTAGTAACCCTAACCGCTTTGGGCATGGACGCCACACAGTTCCAGGTCAGTGACGGTAAAACCTACAATCTGGTGAAGCCGTTGCTGGACGAGGCCGCCGAAGGCAGCAGCTACACCTATCAGGTCTCTGAGCAGGGCAACAACGGCACCATCTGGGCTCTCATTGCCTTGAATTCCGGCGATTATTACCGGGATGAAGCGGGCAACACGGCCCGGGCCGCATGGATTGACCTGCTGATTGACAAGCAGCAGTCCAACGGCAACTGGCCCATCTATAACCCGGACCAGGAGAATGACGGCTCCGGAAGCCAACTGGGCGGCGTGGACGTCTGCGCCATGGCACTCCAGGCGCTGGCACCCTACTATCTCGACGCAGGTGAGTTCAACCGTCTGGGCACAGCGCACAGCCATGAAGATCTGCAGAGCGCTGTAAAAAAAGCTTTGGATTTCCTGTCCACCTCGCAGAACAGCACCGGCGGATACGGCAGTTCGGAGTCCAGCGCGCAGGTCATTGTGGCCCTAGCTGCGCTCAAGAAGGATGCGGGGAGCTTTGCCAAGGGCAGCATCAGCGTTCTGGCGGACCTGCTGGGCTACCGGAAGACGGATGGCGGATTCAGCCACACCTCTGATGGTCCCATCGACCAAATGTCCACCGAGCAGGCATCCTATGCCCTGGTGGCTTACGACCGCTACAAGAACAACAAGAAACCCCTCTATGACATGAGCGACGTGTTTGACGGTCCGACGGACGGTACTGATACCGACCACACCATCCACGCCTCGGCAGATGCCGGTGGCACCATCTCTCCCGTCGGTGATGTCACGGTGCCGGATGGGGCGAAGCAGTCCTTTACCGTCACGCCAAACGAGGGCTACCAGATTGAGGACATCCTCGTGGCGGGAAATCCGTCTGGGCCGGCGGTGCAACCGTGGCGCAGAAACTAGAACCGCCCAATACCAGCTACCCACAGTTCCCGTTGAGGACGTGGAGCCGGAGGCCTGCGCCGACGGCATCCATGTGGGTGAGAACGTCGTCATCGGCCAGCGAGCGGCCACCTGCACAGAGCCTGGATACACTGGAGATACGATCTGCGGTGCCTGCGGCGAAGTGCTGGAGCAGGGCGCGGAAACCAGAACGGTTCCGCATCAGTACGGCGGCGCGTGGCAGATGGACGAGACGAGCCATTGGCAGGGGTGCCAGATCTGCGGCGCCCAAAGTAGCGCAGAACCCCATCG
>ERZ860009.769-NODE-769-length-12718-cov-1.620232_pt1 | contig 12718 bp, 8 predicted proteins | sample MGYA00510114_ERZ860009 | MGnify/ENA primary metagenome ERZ860009 (study PRJEB30046, sample SAMN00715177) | human gut metagenome | study: EMG produced TPA metagenomics assembly of the A metagenome-wide association study of gut microbiota in type 2... | reverse complement strand
ACAAAACCCGCGGGCCGGCGGGGCGGGGGCCAAAAACGGAAGCTAAAAATGAAATTAAACCGCCTCATTGCCGCCGCAGCGATTGTTTTAGCCGGCGCCTTCTGCACTGCTCAAGCCGCACCCACCATGGCTAAGCATATGCAGAAAGGCGTGACCTGCGAACAATGCCACAATTCTTCCGCACCGGCAGCTGCTGCCAAGTCCAAAGCATGCATGAAATGCCATAATTATCAGGATCTCGCAGCTGCTTCTGCTGCCAAGAAAGTGGCTTTAAATCCGCATGATTCTCATGCCGGACAGCTTCGCTGCACACTCTGCCATAAAGAGCACGAACAAAGCGTTCTGTATTGCCGTCAGTGCCATAAGAATGCTGAAGATAAACGCTTTGACATGAACGTGCCCTAGTCACATCAAAAAACTTTTCCCTCCAACTCCCGTCTCTCCTCGGGAGTTTTTTGCGGCTCCGCAAAAAGAGCCGCTTTATTTTTGTCTTAGAACAAGTTTCAGTTGTCCAAAAATCCGATGGTCCTTCTGGCGGCAGAAAACTGCCCCTCCTTCAGCTGAGCTTCAACTTTCAGCATATCCACAATCTTTTCTCCGGAAACAACTTTGGTGAAACGAAGTCTTCTGTCGATGGCTGCAAAATCTCCCGGAGAAAGATTTCTGATTTTCCGCAGATTGTTCACTTCGTCTCCGACAGAGAATTTCCACTTTTGCGCCAGTCTTCTGTACATTTCTTCTGCCTGATCATCAGTCATGTAGTCCAGTTTGGCCTTCAAGTCGAATCTTCTCAGACAAGCGTTATCCATCAGATCCAAAAGGTTCGTTGTTGCCACGAGGTAGCCTTCATAAGACTCCATCTGAGTCAAAAACTCGTTGACTTGCGTAACCTCCCAAGAATGATTCGCGGTTCTTCGATCCTGAAGGAAGGAATCAATTTCATCGAAGAGAAGGACAGCGTTTTCTCTTTTTGCTTCTTCAAAGGCAGCTGCAATATTGTGCTCCGTCCCTCCGACATAACAGTTCAAAAGATCAGAAGCCTTCTTCATGATCAGGGGCCGCTCAAGCTTCTTTGCGAGCCAATGGCAAAATTCAGTTTTACCAGTGCCCGGTGGACCGTAAAGACATAGCCTTCCGGCGCCGGCTTCTTTGAGGCCTTCCGATAAAGCTTCCAAATCCGTATCAGAATTGCTTAAAGCCGGGTCGAACTTTCTGATTTTCTTCGTTGCGGCAGCCAGTTGCCCAAAACCTTGTGCCTTAAGAATGTCTTCGAGCAGGCTCATTAAAGAATCTTCCGGAAACTTAACTTTGTTGCCTTGTAGGTTGTCCACGATCTCTCCGACTTGCGCGACAAGTGCCGGAGAAAGATTTTCCGTATTCAAAAGGCGGCTGATGTTTTCCTCGGACAAAGATTTGGCTAACGCACCCTGTGCGAGTTTTTCCATTTGGGCCCGAGGCGGATAACCGACCTTCAGCACAAAATGGAATCTTCGGATGATGGCAGCATCCATAGAACGCAAGGAGTTCGTTGTCCAGACCGTCAGCTTTTTGCTGTTTTCGAGTGCGGCATTGATGCGCGCTTTATTCGTGCGATCTGTCGTTCCTTGAACCAGATCACTGTTGAAAACGTCATCAGCCTCATCAATCAGGATTGCTGTGCCGGCGTCGTTTCGGCTTAACTTGCAAGCACGCTCCCAGCATGCCAAAACCTTTTCTTCTCTTCCGAGCTTCAAGGTATAGGCTTTTTTATCGGCTTGTTCAATCAACAGCTTTCCTAATTCCGTCTTTCCGGAGCCCGGAGGACCGTACAAAAGAACATTGACGCCTCTCGGCCCCTCTTCTTTAATTCCTTTCAAAAACGGAACGACCAAGGAATCAATCACCGGCAGATACTTGACGTCATCGAGTGTGAGACGGGACTTATTGCAGGGAGTGAGAATCGAACTTACAAGCTGCTTCTTGTCGATTTTCCCGAAGAAGAGATCAAAGAAGGAAATACCGGACTTCGATTCAAAATAGTCCTCGAAATCGATATTAGAAGACTCTCTGTCTACGCCGAAGATTGCCATCCGTATAAGTTTGCCATCAGGCCCGAGCATTTCTTGGACCTTTTCCAAAGGCAAGTCCAACGTTTTTGCAATGACCTCCAGCACCAGGAAAAAGCCTCGATCCGAATAACTGAAAGAGTTCAGAGCTCTTCTCAGGTTTCGGTAAGCAAGAGTGAAGAAGATGAAGGCGGTGACTAGACCTTCATCTTCAGAAAGGTCATAGGCTTCTTTGATGAGTTCAAGATTAGCCGCAAAACCTTTCGGGTAAAAACCGTGCAAATCAATTTCTTTCTTGATATCGCGATAAACCTTTTTCATGGAAGACGGAGGATTATTGATGCGCTTTCCAAGCTCTGTCTTCACAGACTTATAACGTCGAAAAACACTGTCTCCAGAATCATCAAATATATCTCTGTCGCCTTCTTCTGTATCATTGCGCGCGTTAAGTTCCGAAACGTCATTTTCGATTTCCTGCTGCCACGCCTGGACCACTCGAATATTTGCCATCTCCTGCATATCATCGAGTTCCAAGGATTTATAGGCGGAGAGTTCGATCAAAATCCTGGACGTCCAGTATTCAACACATAAGGTTCCTTGTACTTCCGAATTCGGAATAGAACGAAGACGGTTGTCGGTAAACATTTTCTCAAAGACGCTTGTTCTTCTGCGAGGCATTTTTGTTCTCCTTCTATGTTGTTATTTTTGCATTTAACGCGAAATAAATTGACGCAGTAAAACCGATTAAAATAAAAATCAATACGCGCCTTGCGACAGAAATTTGATCTTGGAGGGCCTAAGGATGGGAAGAAAACACGACAAAAAAGAAGAAGCATCGATCATTTTGGAGATTCTTAATCGAATCCCTTTAAGCAAACGTTTTGTCTCTGTGGACGACATTCTCAACTCTTTGGCTTCCGCAGAAATTGATGTCAGCAGACGATCTCTGCAGCGTTACTTGAAGCAAATGTATGACTGCGGCAAATACGGTTTGGTGCGCGACGACCGAGGAAATGCTTACGGTTACCGAAGAGAGCGAACAGATTCCATCACCGACAGTATTCATTTAAAACCAAATGAATGTCTGCTCCTGAGAATCGCGCAGGAACATATGAAGTATCAGATTCCGGGAACGGTCCTCAAATCGTTGGGATTCTTATTTGATGCCGCTTCCGAAATGCTCAAAGAAAAAGGTTCGAACGCCAAAGAAAATCAATGGCTCAACAAAGTCTGCGTCATTTCATCCTCAATTCCTCAGATGCCTTCAAAGGTTCTTCCGAGAATCTTTGATGCCGTTTCCGAAGCTCTGTATTCGGAGAAGAAACTCAGAATCGAATACACCAACATGAACGGCAAAACCACGAGTGCTGTCGTCTCTCCGCTTGCACTGGTCCAGCAGGATGTCCGACTCTACTTAATTTGTCAGTTCGATCATTTTGACAATGTCGTCCATCTGGCTCTTCACCGGTTCAAAAAAGCAGAAGTCACCTCTTTTGATGCTCATCGACCCGAAGACTTTGATCTTCAGTCTTACATCCACGACCGCCACTTTAATTACAGCAACGGAGAATGGGTGCACTGGATTCTTGAATTCAAGAGCGATGTCACCGCAAAGAATCTGGAAGAAACGCCCTTCAACACTTCTCAAAAACTGACTCGAAAAGAAGACGGAACCTGGCACTTAGAAGTCGACTCCAAGACTCCAGAATGCTGGACGGCTGGGTCGCCATGTGGAAGAACGACGCCCAGATAACACTCAGTCAAAAAGAATATTTAGAAAGAGAAACGGACGAAGACGGGGAATAACCAAAACCGGAGAGTTTTTCTCCGGTCTGAAGCGCTTTTCAAACCTGTTAAGGATTGCGAACGTCCGTTATGGATTCATCGACCTCGCTCAGGCGTTCCAGCAGATTTCGATTAATTTCAAGGAACTTTTTGTATGCAGCGCGTGTCTTAAACAAGTCAATAATGTTTTCGATTCGGCGCTGAGCGATGTACGGAGAAATCGGCCGCTGAATGTAGTCAGCTACGCCCAACGAATAAGCCCGATGCACGACATCATGTTCTAAGGATGCCGTAATCAAAAAGACGGGAATGCTCTCAACTAATCCCTCCTTGATCGCCTCTTCCAAAAAGGCTAAGCCATCCATCTCAGGCATGACATAGTCAAGAAGGATGGCACAGATGTCGTCTTTCTTCTTTCGAAGAATGTCCAGAGCCTCAGGACCGCCTTCGGCAAATTCGATCTCGTGACTTTGAGAGAACATGATAGACAGGACGTCTCGATTCAGTTCGAAGTCATCCACAATCAAAATTGTATTTTTAGCCTGACCCATTTCGTTCTCTCTTTCCCCAACCTATAAAGCCGGACGGTTGGCTGTGCATAAGAAAATACCTTGTGTCTGATCTCTCCTTAAGTCTTCTCAAACAACGACGTCATCACGACTTTTGCTGAAAGAAAACTCTTAGGGAGCGGCTCAGCGGATCAAATTTTGATCCGGCTGTCCTCAAACACAGTTGTTGATAATAACATCTTAATGTTGTGTACTAACGAACTGAAATCTTTGTTTTTCCTAAGGTTGGGCAATTCGCAGAGAATAAAAAAATTAGGCAAAAATAAAGGAGGCCTCGCAAGAGACCTCCTGAGTTCATTCTTCTTTCGAAGAAAGACTGTTCAGCAGAAATTACTGAGCTTTGGCAAGAGCAGCGTTAACACCGGCAAGGATACCTTTGGAGGAGTTTGTTGCTCCGGCAATGGTTTCAACGCCTTTGGTGCCGTTCTTCTTAATGATTTCAGGGATCATGTTGTCGATCGGGGCCTGAATGATCATGTCGGTTTCAGTGTGTTTGAGGACCTTAATATCGGCAATCTTGCCGCCTTTGATAACGACGGAAACATCGATCTTACCGTGGTTACCATCGCCCTGACCTTCGTATGTGCCGTCTTTGTAGGCAGCAGAAGCGGCGGTCATCAAGCAGAAGCTGGCGAGCAAGAGAACGAGTTTTTTCATCGGATTTAACTCCATTAAAAATAAAATAATTTTTAAGCAGACCGTCAATAAAACTTGACGAACGTGTTTATTCTATGGAAAAAGAAAGGCGCTAAACGAAAAACAACGCTCATTTTGACTTTAACTTGCATTATTAGTGTTACCACTTATTAGTTGCAATTCGGCCCCGTTACTTTTGTTAACAGGCTCCGAAGCTGACTAAAAAAACTAGCCGCTTTTCTACCAGGGCCCATCCACGTGACCAGCAAAGCGTTGATCAAGTCGATCAGGAATGCTCCCACCAAACTAATGATGAGCCATGCCCTCGGGCTTGAGCCGTATTTCTCGGCAATGGCCTGCATATTGGCCAAACCGTTGGCGGTTGATCCCATCGAGAAACCGATACCGCCGGCGCACAGCATCACAGCATCGTAGGTCTTGCCGAAAATAAAGAACATCACCCAGGCAAACACCACCATAAGAATGGTTTGTCCTGCAAGAATAATCATGAGCGGAAGTGCCAAATTTAAAAGTTCATGCAGCTTCAGTCCGTTAATAGCCATCGTCACGAACAAAACTAAGCTAATTTCGGCTATTGCGTTCATACCCTTGCCTTCGACCATGTATTTGCCCGAGAAGTCTCCGACGTTTCTGACGATAGCCGCCACAATCATGGATCCGATGTAAGCGGGCAGCGTAATGTACTGTCCCATATATTGAGACAGAACGGCACCCAAGCCCATGCAGATAGCCACAATCGTTCCCGCTTTCAGAAGCTGAGGCGTATAGGTCGGTTCTTTTTCTCCTTCTACAACTGCGGTTTCCAGATCTTCAGGAATATGGAGTTCCGGCTCAGGATTGTCCACTTCCTTCGGAGTCAGTACCTTGTATTTGCGGATAAGCCATTCGGCAAACGGTGCTCCGATCAATAAAGCCACCACCATACCGAAGGTTGCAGCAGTAATGGCGACCGCCGTTCCGCCCTGAACGCCGTAAGTCTGTTCAAAATAAGGCCCGAAAGCTGCCGAGGTGCCCAAGCCGCCCATCATGGAAACGGAACCCGCCAGCAGACCGTAATGGAAATCCAAGCCCATCATCTCTGCCAAGCCCATGCCCAAGAAGTTTTGCAGTACGCAGAGGATCGTAATGACAAACAAGAACGACACTAAAAGCTTGCCGCCTTCCGTGACGATTTTCAGACTGGCCGACAGACCGATCGTCGTAAAGAAAGCGAGCATCAGCAAAGTCTGGAGAGATGTGTCGAAATTAACCTGCATGAGGCGGAAATACTCCAAGCAGGAGAGCACCAGTGCGACAAGCATGCCGCCCACCACCGGGCTCGGCACCGAGTACTTTTCCAAAAGCGGGACTTTTTTACGCAGCCAAGCCCCGAAATAATAAGTCACCGCCGCAATCGCTACCGCCTGAATTGCCGACACGTTGACAATCAGCATCCCGTCTGAAGAGTTCATTGTTCGAGTTTCCTTATTTTTCAACTAGAAACAATTATCTTCATTCATGGCCCGTATTTTGCTTGTCGCTCGATAAGGTTTCCCGTCTTGAGAACTCAAAGAGAAAAATTTTCCAGCGCTGTCCTCTTTTATCCTGTTATAGAGAACAAAAATTCGTTATTTCATACGAAGGCGTTACTGCGCATTAGTTCTATCGATCAATACAATTCGGCCGACCTGATTTTTATCAGAGCGGGCCGATCGAGTGTTAGGCAGGGAGCTTTTTGTCCGGTGATTTGGACGCCTTCTTTTTCGGCTGCGGAGCCACTTGCTCAATGATGTACCTCCAGGTCGCCTCTTTGGTTTCTTTATCTAATGAGTCAAAGCCCATCTTGTGCGTAAAGAAGAAACCTTCAAAGGCCATAATGGCTGTCAGAAGCTGCGGTGTTTTGATCGGAGAATCCTGGACCATCTTAAAGACCTTGGCGTACCAGTCATGGAACGGCTTCAATGCGTCCGGCTCGTGCAGGAGAAGCGCCAACAGCGCAACACCGAGAACGGCATAGCCGCCGTCATCTTTATCGAAGTCCTCATACCAAGAGGCGTACCCAAGAATCAAAGGTTCCTCTGAGTTCTGATACTTGCCCATGTGGGCGTTCATGCGTTCGTTTAAATGGTCAACGTATTCTTCAACTAAGGCACAGAAAAGTGCTTTACGGTTTTTAAAGTGATAAAGAAAAGCACCTTTGCTCGTGCCGGATTCTTTGACGATCTTGTCAATTGAGAGGCGGCCGACTCCTTCTCTCACAATGAACGCGCGTGTGGCGTCCATGATTTTGGCGCGTTTTTTAAGGCGCGCTCGCTCATAACTTTTGGCTTGTCGGTGGTCTCTGTCATTTTTCTCCTGAGAGCATTTCTCTCACATTTATAATTTTTGTCTATTTTAGCGTTCGCCTTACTCGAATCCTCTTCGGGTTTACCTATCTTTTCTAGGCTTTGATAACTCCAATGAGTCCTCTGCACAACTGAACGGAACCTTATATCGGAATCAAAATCCGAAGAAGAAAAAACGGCCGGATATTCAGCCGTTTTGGCGAATGATCCGGTCGTTCAAATTAACTCAGCTCAATTGTCTTCTAATGATTAGGGCTGATAGTTCTTCAGGAGTTCGTCTCCGTTCTGAAGGTCGATCGTGTAGATACGGTCTTGATCAACGAACGGGCTGTTGACTCGATAAGCCTTGTAAAGTTTTTCTGTTGCAGGGCTCATCTTGAAGTTCTTGTTCTGCATCTTTCTCAGGTCAGCAGCCTGAGTGTTGTGAAGCAGTTCCATGGAAAGAACCAGGAACGTATTGTCTGTCGCACGTTTCAGTCTCTGACGGCACGAGGCAGGTTAGATGCGGAGTCTTCAATGTTGCCTTCAACCGGGAAGCTGTCCAGAGAAACCGGATTAGCTAAGTCAATGTTTTCAGCGTAAATCGAAACCAAGGTGTCTTCGGTGGCGCCAAAGGCATGACCTAAATTGTCTTTAGCTGCCAAATAGCGGGACAAATCTGTAAAGGCCGGTTCATCCAAACGCATCGTTCTCTGAACGGCATTGTGTCCGACGTGGCCTAAAGCGACTGTAGCGCGCTGAACGGCAAGCGCAACCGGAAGAACTTCAAAGTTTGCGGTCGGAATAATGGCGCCTTCAGCCTTCGGTGTCTTTAAGAAATACTGAGCAACCTGATCGTACTGAGTGTCGGCCTTATCGGCATTGACCATGACGCCGGGGTTGTCGTCAGAAGAGTTGATCTGAACATCGATCACTTTGTTCAGGTCGTTAAGGGCATTCTGTGCTTCAGAAAGCGTGTAAACAGTAGTACGGAAGCTCAGCGGATCCTGCAGTCTTCTGTTCGGATCTTTCTTCCAGAGGTAAGAACCGGCGAGAACTTCACGCAGTTCTTTAGCTTTTTCCTGCAGTCCGGGGAACGGATGGAAAGCCGTTGTCTGAGCAAGGAACGGAGCAACGTTGCCGTTCAGACCTTCTAAGCTGATGCCGTAGACGATCGGAGAAACTTTCAGAATCTGACCCATCGCTTTGGCGGCATCCATTGTGAGCGCCATCGCAACGGAACTGTTGGACAAAATCCCTAAAGCATCTTTGCCTTCAGGAATCAGGGGTTTGATGTTCTTAGCTTTTAAAGCTTCAGCAGCCGGAACTTCTTTTCCGTCAACTAAAACTTTCCATTCGCCGATCATGGCAGATCCGACGTGAGAAGCTAAAGTAATGTCTGCGTCGCCCAAGCTGCCCTTTGTCGGAACGACAGGTGTGACGCCTTTATTCAAGAATTCGGCATAAAGTTCAGCAACTCTCGGCTGGACACCGGATCCGCCGTTCAGGAGTGTGTTCAAACGAATGGCCATTGCCAGACGAACAAGCTTCGGATCAAGGATCGGACCGGCGGCAATGCTGTGGCTTCTCAAAGTGCTGTAGTTGAAGCGGCGGCTGGCGGCTTTAACTTCATCGCTTAATTCACCGTTGGCAGAAAGAACTTTGTGGTCCTTGTTGAGACCGACACCGACGGTTAAACCGTAAATTTCACGGCCGTTTTTAGCGGCATCCAAAACCAAGTCATAAGACTTCTGCACACGGTTCATTGCTTCGGGAGCAATCGTGACGGGTGCGCCTTCTGCGATAGCCCATGCATCCTGCTGAGTCAGATTTTTTCCGTTGAGTTCGACGGCGTTGGCGTTCATAGCTGTGAAAATAGCAATTGCACAAGCTGATAACTTTAACGTTTTCATTTTGAATTTCCAAGGGGATTAGTTGGGGGCGTAAAGCCCCCGGTCCTCCCGTGCTTGGCGGGAGGATCAAATATGAGATGTTTAATAAAGGTAAGAATTAGCGGGCTTTTGCTTCAGCTGCGGCACCGTCACCGGCGATACGGCCGAAGACCATGATGTCTGTGTAAGCATTGCCGCCGAGACGGTTGGTACCGTGGGTTGTACCCGTGACTTCACCGGCTGCGAAGAGACCCGGGATCGGCTTGCCGTTCTTGTCCAGAACTTCAGCCTTGGTATTGATCTTCAAACCGCCCATGGTGTGATGTGTAGAAGGAACGGCTTTGATGATGTAGTACTTGCCGGTGGACATGTCTTTCAGACCGCCGCGGTTGTGGAAGTCTAGGTCCTTGCCGCCGTCTTTAGCCATCTGGTTGACGCGATCAACTGTAGCTTTGAGGTTGGCGTAAGGAATGTGGAAGAAGTCGGCTGCACCCTTCAGTGTGTCGGAAGTGTGCATGATGCCTTGTTTTGTGAAAGCCTGATATTCCGTATCGTGAATCTTCACAGTATTGGAAATCTTACCGATGTTGTCATTCCACAGAACATAGCAGTAAGCGCCGGGCTGCTTAAGGATGGCGTTGGAAATCACGTCACGACGTTCCAGTTCTTCAACGAAACGCTTGCCTTCCTGGTTGACCAAAATGGCGCCGTCAAAACGTGCGTCGGCAATCAGTTCGATCACTCCGGAAATCGGGTCGCAGATCGGATAAGTCTGAATGTAACCCATGTTGACGAGCTGGCCGCCGGCCTTCTCTGCCATGTAAAGCGCTTCGCCGGTTGTTCCGGGAGCGTCGGTTGTCTTGAAGCGTTCGTCGATGTTCGGGTTGTACTTCTTAACCATCTGAGCATTGGCGCCGAAACCGCCGGTAGCTAAAACCACGCCGCCTTTAGCGTTGAAGGTGTATTCCTTGTCACCGGAAACTGCTTTAACAGCAACAACGCGGCCGTCTTTGTCTTTAACCAGTTCTTCGGCTTTCATGTTGGTAATAACAGGAATGCCCATCTTGTCGGCAAGAGCAGAAAACTTGGTGATGACTTCTGTACCGGTATGGCCTTCCGGAATCAGAGCTCTCTTTCTGGAGTGACCGCCGAACTGGAAGACATTGTCTTTTTCGAAGTTGACACCGACGGTGTCTCTGAGCCATTCAGCTGTCGGCAAAGCGTTGACTGTCATGACGCCGACGATTTCAGGGTCACCCTTGAAGTCGCCGCCTTTGAGTGTATCGGCAGCCATTCTGGCGGGCGTGTCGTCCTTAATGTTGAGTTTGTTCTGAACCCAAGAATTAGGAACGTTCATTTCAGCACCGGAAATCAGAGAGTTTCCGCCGACGGTCGGCATTTTTTCGATAAGAACAACGTTAGCACCTTTGCTCTTGGCTTCGACGGCTGCGGCAAAACCTGCACCGCCGGCACCGATAACCACTACGTCATAATTCTGAACGGCCGGCATGGCAGCATCAGCTTTTTTAGCCTTCTTGGCCTGGTCAGAAAGTTTCACACCGGCTTTCTTTGCTGCATCGCTGACGGCGTTTAAGAAACCTTTAGAAGAGAAAGTTGCGCCGGCAATACCGTCGACTTTAACGGAATTATTTGCGATAACGGCATCTTTAAGGTCTGTAAAGACTTTAGCAGCCAAGACCTTGTTTTCGTGATCTTCCAGAACCTTAATGTCCTGAATCTTACCGTTGTCAAATGTCACAGCGAGTTTGATATCGCCGTGTTTGCCGATGCCGGTGCCTTCTGTCTGAACAGGAGCGGCAGAGACAGAAGCAAAGGCAGCCGCAGAAAGTAATGCAGTAAAAAGAATCGATGTTTTGAACATAGTGTTTACCAAAGAGAAATGCTCGTTGATCAAAACAGTCTAACTAGACTGTTTGGAGAATTATAGGATCAAACAGTCTGATTAGACTGTTTTATTAATGCAATAATCCTAAGTATTTTCCCTTAGCATTAGTAAGTTGTATCGATTAATGATGGGATGGTTCGGGAGCCCAGATCCACGAAACAATAAATCCAAGCATGCAGATGGCCGCTCCGATAAGAAGAACGGCCTGAACCCCTAATCCTTGAAAGCCATTGGAAAACCGAGCGTTACCACAAAAACACCGACCCTCGAAATACTTCCGAGTATGCCGAGCGCGGTAGAACGAACGGACGTTGGAAACAGTTCAGCCGGGTATACGTAATCCAGAACGCTCTGGACCCCATAATTCAAGGCATAGACCGAAAGAAGCAGGCAGACAACGAAATCGGAAAGGACACTGCCGGGTGAAAGCAGTGCCAGGGACAGCGCCATGATTCCAAAAGTCCACAATGTCACGGGTCTCCGTGCAAACTGCGGAACAATCTTTATGGCTGCCAAGCTCCCTATAAGAAAAAAACGAATCCGTTAAAACCAGCTGTCCGACATCGGTATCAAAGCTCGATGTCCCTAAGGCTCCGATGAGGACGGGTCCGAACATCAGAAGCACCGTTACTGGAATCGCCTGGCAAATCCAAAACACAGAAAGATAAGTCAGGTTTTTAAGGTTTCTCGGCTTAAATAAAGCTGTCTGGTCAACGGCTTTGACCTCTGGTTTTATTTCCTCAAGCTCAATTCCCAAACGAACACGGCTCAGCTCGGCCTCCTCATTGCGCCCTTTGCTTCTCAGCCATTGAACAGACTCCGGTGCGTTAAATCGTGCGGCTCCTAAGATCAGTCCGATGATGCAGGGAATCGCAGCAAAAGCTTCCCATGGAAGATCTGCTTTTACCGTCAGATAAGCACAAACAGCCGCGGCTATCGCACCGATGAACCAGGCCGTCATCAAAAGCACAAGGCGTTTAGCACGAAGTACTTTGGGAGAGTTCTCAGACAGCATAGCTTGTGCAATCGGGGAGTCACCTCCAATCGCCAAGCCAAACAAAAATCTTGAAATAAACCAGCTCAGAGAACCGAAACTCATGAATTGAGCAATCGATAAAACAGCCACAAACCAAGGAACCGTTCGGAAGAGAACCGCCCTTCCGTAAACGTCGGCGATTTTGCCAAATCCCATGGAGCCGATAAAGCTTCCCAATACATAGGCTGTTGCTACAAGTCCGAGTTCCAGCGCTGTGAACTGAAAAACGCTTTGAGCAAGAAGAAAAATAAAGCCTTGGGATGTCAGGACAAAGCCGTCCATAAAGGCAGAGCCTGTCGCCGAAACCCAAAGACGACTACCGCTAAAATTTTCTTTTCTCTCAATAACCTGCATTTTTTTCTTAGCGATATCAAGTTGTCAGGAACGGTTGAGCCGCAGCAAGATTGCTTCGGACATGATTGGTTTTCAACCAGGTTTCTTTACTTTAACCCACCATTCGTACTTCGTCACTAGTAGTTCAATCTATAAATACGTTATCAATTAAGTAAATGCGGACTCGATGTC
>ERZ860009.767-NODE-767-length-12728-cov-3.037955_pt1 | contig 12728 bp, 8 predicted proteins | sample MGYA00510114_ERZ860009 | MGnify/ENA primary metagenome ERZ860009 (study PRJEB30046, sample SAMN00715177) | human gut metagenome | study: EMG produced TPA metagenomics assembly of the A metagenome-wide association study of gut microbiota in type 2... | reverse complement strand
CTAATTTTTTACACTTCTATTACTTCTTTATCGCACATCAGTAAAGAGCCAGGGCGTGAAGCAGCTGGTCGCGGGCGGCGGCGTTGCCCTGATCGGCGTGACCCTTGTCCCGCTGCTGTCCGGGCTGCTGGGCTAAGTCCTGCATCGCTGCCCACAATTTTCCGAACAACGAACACTTAAAATCCTACTCCGCGCTCTCCCTCTCACATGGGAGGGCGCGGGAAAGGAGGTATCTTTGCTTGATTAGTGAGATCATCGAGAAATGGATAAAAGGCATTTTGATAGATGGCATCACGGGCAACCTCTCCGGCCTGTTCGATAACGTGAACGCCAAAGTGGGCGAAATCGCTTCGGATGTCGGCTCCACCCCGCAGGCATGGAACAGCGGCATTTTCAATATGCTGCGCAGTCTTTCCGAAACGGTGGTGCTGCCCATTGCAGCGGCTATCCTTGCCCTTGTGATGTGCCATGAGCTTATCCAGATGATTACCGAAAAGAACAATATGCACGACTTTGACACTTCTATGTTCTTCCGCTGGATTTTCAAGTCTGCTTTTGCCATCCTCATTGTCAGCAATACATGGAATATCGTTATGGGTGTGTTCGATGCCACCCAGAGCGTTGTCAATCAAAGTTCCGGCGTGATCATCGGTGAAACATCCATCCACTTTGACCGCCTGATACCCGGACTGGAATTTCAGCTGGAAAGCATGACCATCGGCAGTCTGCTCAGCCTGTGGTTCCAGACCCTTGTGGTGGGCCTGACCATGAACATCCTGTCCATCTGCATTTTCCTTGTAACTTATGGCCGTATGATTGAAATTTATGTGGTCACGGCGTTAGGGCCTATCCCGCTGGCGACCATGGGCAGCAGCGAGTGGCGCAGCACCGGGCAGAACTACTTGAAGTCTTTGCTGGCACTGGGTTTCCAAGCGTTCCTGATTATGATTGTCGTGGGCATTTACGCGGTGCTGATACGCAACATTTCTGGCGCGGCGGATATTGCCGGGGCCATCTGGGGCTGCATGGGCTACACCGTGCTGCTCTGTTTCTGTCTGTTCAAGACCGGCAGCATCAGCAAGTCCGTATTCGGTGCCCATTGAGAAAGGAGCGTTTGAATGGCGTATGTGACCGTTCCCAAAGATTTGACCCATGTAAAATCCAAAGTCTTATTCGGGCTGACCAAGCGGCAGCTGGTCTGCTTCGGCGGTGCGCTTTTAACGGGCGGACCGCTTTATTTTTTGGCCCGGAACTATCTTTCCAACAGCGCGGCGGCCCTGCTGATGATTTTTGCCATGCTGCCGGGGCTGCTGTTCGCTCTGTTCGAGCGGCACGGCCAGCCCCTTGAAGTAGTGATTCAGCAAATGATTCAGTGCTGCTTTATCCGTCCCAAGGAAAGGCCCTATCAGACCAACAATGCTTACGCCGCCCTTGTGCGGCAATACCAAATGGAACAGGAGGTAAAGGCCATTGTCCAGAAAAACGATACCCCGCGAAACCGAAAAGCCCAAAAAGCTCACCCGCGCCCAGAAAAAAGAAATTGATGCCGTTATCCGCAAGTACAAGGGTGACGGCAAGCCCCGCACGGCACAGGCCACCATCCCGTATGAGGCCATCTACCCGGACGGTGTGTGCCGCATTGACCGACGCACGTTCTCCAAGTGCATTGCCTTTGAGGACATCAGCTATCAGCTGGCCCAGCCGGAAACAAGAACCGCCATCTTTGAACACCTGTGCGACCTGTACAACTATGTGGATGCTTCCATCCATGTGCAGCTTTCGTTTTTGAATCGCAAGGTTGACCCGGTGCAGTACGCAAAAAGTTTTGAGATTGCACCGCAGGGGGATGATTTTGACGACATCCGCGCCGAGTACACCGCCATCCTGCAAAAGCAGCTTGCCAGCGGAAACAACGGCATTGTCAAAACCAAATATCTGACGTTTACCATTGAGGCCGACAGCCTGAAAACGGCGCGGGCACGGCTGACCCGCATTGGCCTTGATCTGCTGGGCTACTTTAAGACCATGGGCTGCGTGGCACACGTCATGGATGGGCGGGAACGTTTGGAGGTTCTGCACGGCATCTTCCACCCGGACGGCGAACCGTTCCGTTTTGACTGGGACTGGCTGGCACCCTCCGGCCTGTCTACCAAGGATTTTGTGGCCCCGTCCTCCCTCTGTTTCGGTACGGCCAAAACCTTTGGTTTGGGCGGCAAGTATGGAGCTGTGAGCTTTTTACAAATCCTTGCGCCGGAACTTTCGGACGAAATGCTGGCCGACTTCCTCAAAACGGAAAGCGGGATTCTCGTCAATCTCCATGTGCAGGCCATCGACCAGACCGAGGCCATCAAGACGATTAAACGAAAAATCACTGACCTTGATGCCATGAAGATTCAGGAGCAGAAAAAAGCTGTTCGTTCCGGGTACGACATGGATATACTGCCCAGCGACCTTGCCACCTACGGCGAGGATGCCAAAAAGCTGTTGAATAAATTGCAGACCCGGAACGAGCGGCTTTTCATGCTGACCTTTTTAGTGCTGAACGTGGCCGACACCAAGCAAAAGCTGGGCAACGATGTGTTCCAAGCGGCGGGCGTGGCGCAGAAGTACAACTGCTCTCTTGTCCGGCTGGACTACCAGCAGGAACAGGGCCTTGTATCCAGCCTTCCGCTGGGTATCAACCAGATAAAGATTCAGCGCAGCCTTACCACCTCCAACGTGGCGGTGTTCGTGCCCTTTGTGACGCAGGAACTTTTCCAGAGCGGGGCAGCCATGTACTACGGCATCAACGCAAAATCCCACAACATGATCATGCTGGACCGCAAGCAGGCCCGGTGTCCCAACGGCTTGAAGCTGGGCACGCCCGGCAGCGGCAAATCCATGAGCTGCAAGTCCGAAATCGTCAGTGTGTTTTTAACGACTGCTGACGATATTTTTATTTCAGACCCAGAGGCCGAGTATTATCCGCTGGTCAAGCGGCTGCATGGGCAGGTCATCAAACTTTCGCCCACCAGCAAGGACTATGTGAATCCTCTGGACATCAACCTGAATTATTCCGAAGATGACAGCCCGCTAGCCTTGAAATCAGATTTTGTGCTGTCGTTCTGTGAACTGGTCATGGGCGGCAAAACAGGTCTGGAAGCGATTGAACGCACCGTGATAGACCGTGCCGTGAAAGCCATCTACCGCCCCTATCTGGCGAATCCCTGCCCGGAGAATATGCCGATTTTGTCTGACCTCCACCAAGCCCTGCTCGACCAGCACTTGCCGGAAGCGGACCGGGTAGCGCAGGCATTGGACTTGTATGTGTCCGGCTCGCTGAATGTGTTTAACCACAAAACGAATGTGGACATCCACAACCGGCTTGTGGCCTTTGACATCAAAGAACTGGGCAAGCAGTTAAAAAAATTGGGGATGCTCATTATCCAAGACCAGATATGGGGCCGTGTTACCCAGAACCGCAGTCAGGGCCGCGCCACATGGTATTTTGCAGACGAGTTCCACTTGCTCTTGAAAGAGGAACAGACCGCTGCGTACAGTGCCGAGATTTGGAAACGCTTCCGCAAATGGGGCGGCGTGCCCACAGGCGCCACCCAGAATGTGAAGGACCTTCTTTCTTCCCCGGAGATCGAGAACATTCTGGAAAACAGCGACTTCATCACGCTGCTGAATCAGGCATCCGGCGACCGCAAAATCCTTTCGGAACGGCTGAACCTCTCCGCAGACCAGCAGAAGTACATTGACAATTCGGAACCGGGCGAAGGACTGCTGATTTTTGAAAATGTGGTGCTGCCATTCTCAAACCCCATCCCGAATAACACCCAGCTTTACAAAATTATGACCACCCGGCTCAGCGAGGTGGTGGAGCTATGAGCCTAACGCATTTCAGCTTGTTTTCCGGCATCGGCGGCATCGACCTTGCCGCGGAAGCAGCGGGGTTTACCTCTGTCTGTCAATGCGAGTGGGCGGCATTTCCCGCCGCTGTGCTGGCAAGCCACTGGCCGGAGGTGCCCCGTTTTCAGGACATCATCACAGTAACAAAGGAGGCTTTCTTTGAAAAAACAGGACTTCGCACCGTCACCCTCATTTCAGGCGGCTTCCCGTGCCAGCCGTTCTCCACCGCAGGGCGGCAGCGCGGCTTCCACGATGAACGCTATTTGTGGCCCGAAATGCTGCGGGTTATCCGGGAATTGCAGCCCCGTTGGGTGCTTGGAGAAAATGTTGCTGGCTTCCTCCGTATGGGGCTCGACAAAACGCTCATTGACTTGGAGCAGGCAGGTTACGATGTTCGGGTTTTCGTATTACCTGCTGCTGCCGTTGGCGCGTGGCACGAACGGAAACGGGTATTCATCATCGGCTCCGCTGCTTCCCACGCCCCTTGCCAGCGACACCGGGGATGTGGGCAAGGGGCTGGACATCCAAATTTCTGCAAATGGCAGCTACCGCAAGATGAACAAGGATGGCAAGGCGTGGACAGCGCGGCTCTCTCATGTGGTCTACCGCATGACCCCCACCACGCTGGAAAGGCCCTACCTCAACCCGGACTGGGTAGAGTGGCTGATGGGTTTCCCGCGCAAATGGACGGACATTCCCTTTGGGCCGAAGAACCCGCCGACATCCCGCGCCTGACCGAAGATGTGCCGAACCGCAGCAAGCGGATGAAAACACTGGGCAATGCAGTTTCGCCGCCGCAGGTGTTCCCGATTCTCAAATACATTGCGGACATTGAAACGGGCCGCTGTCCGATGGGAGGTGAAGAACTTTGAAAGAATTGCAGGCAAAAGCCAAAGTCACCCAGACCATGACCCGTGATGGTCTGGTGATGGAAAATCAGGCGGACGGCACTGTAGAGAATGTTTCCAGTCGGGAAGCGGAACAGGATTACTCAACGGATTCCGAGGGCAAGACCGAAAAAATACTGGAACGCACCGAGGACGTAAAGGACAAGCACAAGGCAAAGAAAAAAGCCAAACAAGCTGCGGAAACCGCCGGGAGTGAAGATGGTCTGCACCGTTCCGCTGCCCGTCTGGAATTGACCGAGGAGGAACGGGCAGACCCGGCGTTGCAGCCGTATATCCAAAAGGCGGGAGCGAAAGCCGACAAACTGGATGCGGCCCGCGCTGCTCTGCCCAAAAAGCGTGTCCCGGTCAAGGAAAAAGTCTATGATGCTGCCAACGGCAAGGCAAAATCCACCTTGCGCTTTGAGCAGCAGGACAAAGGCCCGCCCGGTCTGAAACCAAACCCGGCCAGCCGCCCGCTATCAGAAGCGTTGCTGTTCGCCCACGGAAAAATCCACGAAGTCGAACACGAAAATGTAGGCGTAGAAGGCGGCCACAAGGGTGAAGAACTGGTGGAGCATCAGACCACCAAGGTCATCCGCAGCGGCATCCGGCACCACAAGATGAAGCCCTACAAGGCCGTGGAAAAAGCAGAGCGTCAGCTCATGTCTGCCAATGCAGAATACTTTTACCAGAAATCCTTGCGGGACAATCCGCAAATTGCACAGGCGGCCAGCAACCCCTTTTCCCGGATGTGGCAGAAACGGCGTATCAAACAGCAGTATGCCAAAGCTGCACGGCAGGCCGGACAAGCCGCGCAGGGTGCAGCCACCACCGCAGAGAACGGTTTCCGGGTAACAAAGCTGGCGGCCGAGGGCGGCGAACGGGTGGCCGAATTTGCGGCCCGGAACTGGAAAACCATTCTGATCGTGGCGGTGTTTGGTCTGCTGGCTCTGCTGTTGATAACGGGTTTGCAGTCCTGCACCGTGATGGCGGGCACCGCTGGAACCGGCGTGACGGCATCCTCTTACTTTTCCAAGGACAAGGATATGCTGGGTGCAGAGAAAGCCTACGCCAAGCTGGAACAAAAACTGCAACGGTATCTGGACACCTACGAGGCCACCCACAACTACGATGAATACCATTTTTATCTGGACGAAATCGAGCATGACCCCTATGTGCTGATCTCGATTTTGTCCGCGCTCCATGATGGCGTTTTTACATTGGCCGAGGTGCAGGGCGAACTTGAAATGCTCTTTGAAAAGCAGTACATCCTGACCGAGACCGTGACCATGCAGATACGTTACCGTACAAAAATGATGGTCATTATTGGTCCGTATGGTGTGCCGCAAGTTATCACCTACCAAGAACCGTATGAATACTACATCTGCACGGTCAAGCTGAAAAACAAGGATTTGTCCCATTTGCCCGTGGAAGTGCTGACCGAAGAACAACTCAGTGCTTATTCGCTCTATATGCGCACGCTGGGCAACCGGCCGGATTTGTTTGGCAAAGCGCAATACCCCAATGCGTCCACCATCAAGCAGCCCACCTACTACGATATTCCCCCGGAAGCACTAAAGGATGATAGGTTTGCCGCCATGATGGAGGAAGCCACCAAGTACATCGGCTACCCGTATGTGTGGGGCGGCAGTTCGCCCAGCACCAGCTTTGATTGCAGCGGCTACATTTCGTGGGTGCTGAATCACTCTGGCTGGAACGTGGGCCGCCAGACCGCACAGGGCCTTTACAACCTCTGTACTCCTGTTTCGACGGCGCAGGTCAAACCGGGCGACCTTGTGTTTTTCAAGGGAACCTACGATACCCCCGGCGTGAGCCATTGCGGTATCTATGTGGGCAATTCCATCATGCTGCACTGCGGCGACCCGATCTCTTACACAAACCTCAACTCGAAATATTGGCAAGAACATTTTTACAGCTATGGGCGTTTACCGTGACGCCAGAAAGGATTTTGTATGGCAAAAAGACTTTCCCGCATTGAGCGCGACATTGAACGGCTCAAAGAAAAAATCAGCGAATACCAGCAGCAGTTGAAAGAACTGGAAGCTGAAAAGACCGAACAGGAAAATTTGCAGATCATTCAGTTGGTGCGCAGCATGAATATGAAGCCGGACGAGTTTGCGGCCTTCCTGCGCAGCGGTGCGCTGAACGCCGCTCCTACCGTCACCCCGTACCACAAACAGGAGGATGCCGCCGATGAAACCTGACAACTGGAACCGTTTCGCTGCCGGACTGCTGGCTATCCTGCTCTGCCTCTGCTCCTTTTCCATGCCCGCTTTCGCAAGCGGTACTGACCCTGCCCCGGAACCTCTGCCGGAAATTATCGAAGAAGAACCCACTACGGGCGGCATGGAGCCGGAGGGTGTGCCCATCACGCCCAAGGGCAATGCAACACTGGTGGATGACTTTTACGGCGACAAGCAGCTTATCACTGTGACCACCAAGGCCGGGAATTATTTTTACATCCTGATTGACCGCGCCAACGAGGACAAGGAAACTTCTGTCCACTTTCTGAACCAAGTGGACGATGCCGACTTGCTGGCCCTGCTGGATGAAGAACCGCAGGCCGCCGAAGTCTGCACCTGCACGGTGAAATGTGAGGCCGGAAACGTCAACGAAAACTGCCCCTTGTGTGAAAAGAGCCTGCGCAACTGCACAGCCCCGGAAGCGGTGAAAACTGACACTGAAACGCCGCAGGAAAAACCGAAGTCCAGCATGGGCAGTCTGATGATCCTGCTGGTGCTGGCTCTGGCTGGCGGTGGCGCGGCACTCTATTATTTCAAGTTCCGCAAGCCCAAGGCCGATACCACCGGGCACGATGATCTGGACGAGTACGATTTTGGCGAGGACGAAGATGCAGACGAGGAACCTGCTGAAATCGAGATTCATTCAGAGGACGGACAGGAGGACGAAACATGAGCTTTCAGCTGGTGATCGCCGAAAAACCCAGTGTGGCCCGCAGCATTGCCGCCGTGATCGGGGCCACTGAAAAGCAAAACGGCTATTGGCAGGGCGGCGGGTATCTGGTCAGCTGGTGCATCGGGCATCTGGTGTCCTTTGCCGAGGCGGGCCAGTACGATGAAAAATACTGCAAGTGGAAGTATGAAGATTTGCCCATCCTGCCCCAGCCGTGGCAGTTCATTGTCCCGGACGAAAAGAAACAGCAGTTTGAAATTGTGCGCTCTCTGCTCAACCGCCCGGATGTGGACAGTGTGACCGCTGCGACCGATGCAGGCCGGGAGGGAGAACTGATTTTCCGTTTCGTCTACCAAATGGCCGGCTGCACGAAACCTGTGAAGCGGCTCTGGATTTCCAGCATGGAGGATGCCGCTATCCGGGAGGGCTTTGCGAACCTGCGCCCGGATTCGGATTATGATGCTCTGTATCAATCGGCCCTCTGCCGTGCAAAGGCGGATTGGCTGGTGGGTATCAATGCAACGCGACTGTTTTCGGTGCTGTATCACAAAACCCTGACGGTAGGCCGGGTGCAGACCCCGACACTGAAAATGCTGGTGGACCGGGATGCAAAAATCCTGCGCTTCCAGAAAGAAAAGTATTACACGGTCGGCATCCATTCCGGCAGCCTGAAAGCAGACAGTGGGCGCATTGCGGATGCAGAAACCGCAAATTCTCTCAAAGAAAAATGCACGGGTGCAGTTGCCGTCTGTACTTCTGTCAAGCGGGAGAAAAAGACAGAACAGCCGCCCAAGCTCTATGACCTGACCACTTTGCAGCGGGAAGCAAACCGTCTGTTCGGTTTTACCGCAAAACAGACCCTTGATTACGCCCAGCAGCTTTACGAAAAGAAACTGCTGACCTATCCCCGCACGGACAGCCAATATCTGACCGAGGACATGGGCCAGACAGCACAACATCTTGTGTCTGACCTGCTGGGGCTGCTGCCCTTTGCCCAAGGACTTGCGCTGACTGCGGAAGTAGGCCGGGTGCTGAACAGCAAAAGGGTATCGGACCACCACGCCATCCTTCCCACAGCCGAATTTGTAAAACAGGGCTTCACCGGCCTTGCCGAGAGTGAATGCAAGCTGATGAACCTTGTCTGCTCCAAACTGCTCTGCGCGATAGCCGCGCCCCATGAGTACGAAACTGTGACTGCGGTATTTTCCTGCGCCGGAAACGAGTTTACCGCCAAGGGAAAGACGGTGCTTGTTTCTGGTTGGAAAGAAATCGACCAGCGGTTCCGCTCCACCCTGAAAGCAGATACCGAGGAAGAAGTGCTGAACACCCTGCCGGAACTGGCCGAGGGACAGAGTTTTTCCGTGACGGCTAACGTTTCGGAACGCTTCAAGTCCCCGCCGAAAGCCTACACCGAAGATACGCTCCTGTCAGCAATGGAGCGGGCCGGGGCCGAAGATATGCCGGAGGACAAGGTGAATTGCTCCGCAGGAGCAAGAGAGGGTGGCCTGGGCCAAGCAGAACGCAAGGGGCTGGGCACTCCGGCCACCCGTGCCGCGATTCTGGAAAAACTGGTGCAAATGGGCTTTGTGCAGCGCAAGGGCAAGCAACTGGTGCCCACCAAGGACGGCATCAATCTGGCGGTGGTTCTGCCGGAAAGTTTGACCTCTCCCGCTCTGACTGCTGAATGGGAAAATCGCCTGACCGAGATTGCCAAAGGCAAGGCAGACCCGGACGAGTTCATGGCCGAAATTGAAACGCAGGTACGCCAGCTGGTCAAGACCTATTCCTGCATCAGCGCGGACAAGCAGAACTTATTTCAGTCGGAACGGGTCATCATCGGCAAGTGTCCCCGGTGTAGTGAAAACGTCTATGAGGGCAAGAAAAACTTCTACTGCGGGAATCGTAGCTGTCAGTTCGTGATGTGGAAGAATGACCGCTTCTTTGAGCAGCGCAAAAAGGCGTTCACCCCGAAGATCGCCGCTGCTCTGCTTAAAAACGGTAAGGCAAAGGTCAAGGGCCTCTACTCCGAGAAAACAGGCAAAACCTATGATGCAACGGTGCTTCTGGCAGATACGGGAGGCAAGTACGTCAATTACCGAATTGCGAGGGATTCTATAATGTGATAAAATAAACTTAACTAAAGGAACTTTGCAGGGAGATGCCGTAATGAAATTCACAGATAGATGTCCAGCTACTTGGAAAGAGTTACAAGATTATGTTGCGTTGTTTTTGAATCAATCGGGATATCGAGCAGTCAGTCCTTGCACAATTGATACTGTCCGTGGCAAAGTGGAAGTTGATGTTTTGGTCGAATCTCCTGACGAACTAGTTAAAAGAATTGTGTGTGAATGTAAATTCTGGAATTCTTCAGTTCCAAAAGAAAAAGTACACGCATTCCGAACAGTTGTACAAGATTCTGGTGCATCATTGGGTCTTTTGATTTCACAAGCCGGCTTCCAATCCGGCGCGATTGAGGCTGCAAATCTTTCAAATGTGCGCTTGATGACGTGGAATGAATTTACAGATATAATTGCCGACAAATGGACATTAACGCGATTAAAGCAGCTCAAAAAGGAATCTGTTCCATTGTCTGAATACACCAGTTCGCTTCATTTTCCATTTGATAACTTAAAAGATGAAGATGTCGGACGCTATCTAAAGGCTTGTGACAAATACAGGCCTTTGCGTACTACCTGTTGGGAAATCACTAGAAAAGATTTGAAAGAAAATGATTCTTTAACGGATTTTTGGTATAAAGGTTCGGAGTTCACAACAATCGAAAGCTATCTAAATTTTCTTTCAGATCAAGTAACAGCAGGTCTAAAAGAATTTGGCGAAATTCTTGCAAATTCCAATATCATAATTCCACCTGAACGGCTCGAAAAGTCGTATGGGTATATTTATATGTCCCTTTAACAGATTTCGGATAAGTTCATAATAAAATTACGAGGGCCGGTTATGGTAAGGTGAAGCATTCATTTTGCCATAACCGGCTCTCTCTATCCGTAGGATAGCAAAAAAGGAGTGTGACCAAATGAGCGAATTATTTTCCATCCAGCTGCAAAATCGGCAGCAGCAAGGCAGGGATGGCATCTGGCTGGACCTGCCCACTACAACCGAACAGGTACAAGCGGCCCTGCGGCAAATCGGCATTTCGTCCGATAATCCGCAGGGCCTTTTCATTTCCGGCTATTTTGCCGAGGAAGAAAAGCGTTTTGCCATCCCCTACAACATGGTGCTGGCATCCAATGTGGACGAACTGAACTTTCTGGCATCACGACTGGAAACACTCTCTACCGGGGAACGCGCAGAACTGAACGCCGCCTTGCAAGCCCCGCAGAGTGAGCTTTTCAGCATCGGGAGAATCACCGACTTTCCCGAAAACGTGGACTACTATGTGCATCTGCCGGATGTGCACGGCCCTGCCCAGCTAGGAGATTACTACCTGAATCGCTCCGGCATGGTGGATATGCCGGAAGAATGGAAAGGCGGCATCGACACGGCACAGTTTGGCCGGTATGTGGCTCAGCAGGAACAGGGTGCGTTCACCCAGTACGGCTACCTTGTCAAAAGCGGGGACGAGTGGCAGAAAGTCCACGAGGGCCAGCCCGTGCCGGAGGAATACCGGGTGCTGTCCTTTCCTGCGCCGGAAGTTCTGCGGGATGCGGCCAACATCCCGCCGCCTATGCAGAGCGAGCCGCAGCCGCAAAAGGTTCTCCCCATCATTCTGAACGGCAAAGATAGCGCAGAGCGAATGAAAGAAATTACGGACCGGCTGGAAACAGGGATTCAAGAGCTGTTCGACAGCGAACGCTACAAAGCCTACCTCACCACGATGGCGAAATTCCACAATTACAGCTTCAACAACACCTTGCTGATCGCCATGCAGGGCGGCCAGCTGGTGGCGGGCTTCAACAAGTGGAAAGACACGTTCCACCGCACCGTAAAGAAAGGCGAAAAAGGCATCAAAATCCTTGCTCCTGCGCCGTACAAGGTCAAGCAGAAGATGGAAAAGCTGGACGAACAGGGCAAGCCGATTCTGGACAAGGACGGCAAGCCGCTGACGGAAGAAAAAACGGTGCAGATTCCGGCTTTCAAGGTGGTGTCCGTGTTCGATGTCAGCCAGACCGAGGGCGAACCTCTGCCCTCTATCGCGGTGAATGAATTGTCCGGCAGCGTGCAGGACTACCAAGATCTTTTCAAGGCATTGGAGCAGTCATCCCCCGTGCCCATCGGGTTTGAGGGCATCGAGGGTGGCGCGCATGGGTACTTTCATCTGCTCGACAACCGCATTGCCATTCAAGAGGGTATGAGCCAGTTACAGACCATCAAGACGGCTATCCATGAAATTGCCCACGCCAAACTTCACGCCATCGACCCCACCGACCCGGAACAGAGCAACCGCCCGGACAGCCGCACCCGCGAGGTACAGGCCGAAAGTGTGGCCTATGCTGTTTGCCAGTACTACGGGCTGGACACATCCGAGTATTCCTTTGGCTATGTGGCCGGGTGGAGTTCTGGCCGGGAACTGGCCGAACTGAAAGCCTCTCTGGAAATTATTCGCAGCGCAGCCCATGAGCTGATCTCTGCGCTGGACGAACATCTGGCAGAACTGTGCCAGCAACGGGAAGCAGACCTTTCCGCCGCACAGGAAGCCGCATTTGCGCTGGACAACGGCAATATTTTATTCATCCAGACCTGTGATTCCGGCTATGACTATACACTGTATGATGCGGACAAAAAGGCTCTGGACGGAGGCCAGCTGGACGCGCCCGGTCTGACTCTGCCGGATGCCGGGCAGGAAGCGCTTAACCTGCTGGGGCAGACAGCCACGGTGTCGGAAATTCTTTTGGGCGATAAGCTGGCGGCATTCCAAGATGCAGCAGAAAAGGCCAACGAACTTCCTGCGCCTGTCAAAATTCCAGACCCTGCCGCAGAGCCTACGGTCACAATTCTTTGGAGCGAAAGCGACAAGCTGCAGGACGGCGAAACCATGCCGCTGTCCGTGGCACT
>ERZ860009.766-NODE-766-length-12737-cov-1.688535_pt1 | contig 12737 bp, 10 predicted proteins | sample MGYA00510114_ERZ860009 | MGnify/ENA primary metagenome ERZ860009 (study PRJEB30046, sample SAMN00715177) | human gut metagenome | study: EMG produced TPA metagenomics assembly of the A metagenome-wide association study of gut microbiota in type 2... | reverse complement strand
TGGAACTGCAACACTCTAACGGCCTTTTCTACCATGCACCGGATGTGCCTTACTATTGGGGACGCGGAGATGGCTGGATGGCTGTGGGTATGACAGAGCTTCTGTTCAACCTGCCGAAAAATGATCCGAATAGAGACCGGATAATGAAAGGCTATCTTTTGATGATGAACAACCTGAAGAAATATGTGAACAAGGACGGACTGTGGAATCAGCTGATAGACCAGCCCGACTTTTGGACTGAAACATCCGGATCTGCAATGTTTACCTATGCTATGATCTTGGGTGTTCAGAACGGATGGTTGGATAAAGAAGAATTTGCTCCTGTTGCACGTAGAGCTTGGCTGGGGCTGTGCAATTATATAGACGATAAGAATGACCTTACCGAAGTTTGTATCGGAACGGGAAAGAAAAACAGTAAGCAATATTATATGGACCGTCCTCGCATTGCCGGAGATTATCATGGACAGGCACCTATCTTGTGGTGTGCTTATGCTTTGCTGAACAATAAGTAAAAGACAGATATATTTTGTTGTATAAAAGGAGAGGATGTCCCCACTGATTGGAGACATCCTCTTTCTCTAAATATAACAATATAAAATGATTCCTTATACTGTCGGGTCCGGTGCTTCATCACCGCCGTCATTACCGCCTTCGTTTCCTCCGCCTTCTTCACCACCACCTGAAGGAGCAGAACTGCTGTTTCTGGTTACATCCAGTTTCTGAATGCTGACAGACTTTATCATATTTTTCAGCAACTCCCCCGGAGTAAAGATGATTTTACGGTTTTTCAATGTTTCCGTAGTGACTTCCTCTGCGTTTTCCTGGCTCTTGCATCCGAAGGAGGGACGGAAAGTTCCAAATTCCCCCAAGTTGACGGATGCTCCGATTTCCATATACGTTATCAAAGAATCAATGAGTCCGTCGAGGACGGCTTTTACTGTACCGCGTGGAACGAATCCCACTTTGGTTACCTGATCGCACAGCATCTTAAAATCAACGTTGACTACATTGAACGGACGCGCTACATATTTTTCTGCTTTGGTATCGTCAAAACCAAAGGTTGTTTTTTTGACTACATATTTCAGTGCCATAATTTTAGTTTTTTAAATAGTTTATAAATCGAGTTTCTGTTTTGTGATCACGATGCAAAGATATGGCAACTGAAATTACTGTGCAAGTTATTTTTCGAAAGTGCGTTAAACAAATAATTAATAATGCGTATGTTGCTGATAATGAACGTCGTTTTTCACTATGAGCTTGCTTTGTAGTGTGATAGTACTATTAGAAAAACTACTTCTTTAGATATACGACAGTTTTTCCTCCTCCATACTTCCGGATTATCTCTTCTTTCAAAAACTTATTGAGTAGTTCAATTGCTTTGTTGCGGCTGATTTCTGCCAATCTCATGAAATCGGTACGGGTGATACAGCCATGTTTGTCCAGATGTTGTATCAGGAGGGTGCGGCATCTTTCTTCGTTGGAATCGTTATTAGTACGATAGGGTGACTCTATGCGTTCCAGTTGCAATGGTTCCAGACTCTCACGAAACTTTTTGTTAATGCGCAGGTTCACCTTATTTAAATGGATGGAAGGAGAACGAATTTCTTTCTTCTCCATCACCGGACGGTCACATGTCAGTGATAGGGAGAAATGTCCGATTTCCCCGACTTCTACGGTCCACCTTGCACGAGCCAGTGTTGTAGCTCATCACTGACGGCTTGCAGGCAACCTTCTATCGTGGCTGGACTGAAGCCGTTGGATTTGGATACTAGTTCAATGAACTTATCGGCATCAATGGTGCCTGATGGAATAACACGTGCATAAAGTGCCTGTTGTTCCTCCTTTTTTTGTGGATTACCACTCGTGTATAAATCGTAATAAATGCTCATAGTTACTTTTATTTTTTTTGTTCTACGGATAATTTCTTTCTCTTATAAATTAATTCGTCCGCCTATAGCCGGACGCAAGTTTGCCTATAGGCGACGTTGCGTTTGCCTATAGCCGGACGAAAGAATGCCTATAGCCGGACGAATTAATTTATGCACTCAAAGGTATTACTTTTTTCGGAGAAGGGGCTTAGTTTTTTCAGTTGAACGCTGTTATTAATCAGGATTCTATTTTGTAAATGAACAAATCGTTGCTTTTATTGGACTATATGTTCTATCTTTTTCTGATCAGTATGCTTATTTTTGTACACAAGGCTCATATAGCCTTCCTTTTGTATTGGATCATAGTAGAACTTTTAATTTATATACTATAATGACACCTTTAATAAAGAAAATAGAAGCAGCTATTAAGAAAATCGATAATCTTGATAGACTTTATGCAGATATTGCTTTAGTTTACACAAACTCAATTTATAATAGCCGGGTCATCCAGTTGAATGACTATTTGTTGCACAGTTGTGAAAGTGGTGTTACAGATACACATTACTGTGATCATGAAATCATAGTCTCACTTACGACATATGAGCCACGCTTATATGAAACTTATCTGGCTATTGAATCGATAATGCAACAAACCGTAAAAGCGAATCGAATCATTTTATGGTTACCTGATTCACTTAAAACTACAACTCTGCCCAATACTTTACAACTGCAAATGAAGAGAGGACTGGAAGTAAGATACTGTAAGGATATTCGTTCATATAAGAAACTGATACCAGCACTGCGTAGCTACCCTGATGATGCAATAATTACAATTGATGATGATGCGATATATCATATTGACCTGATAGAAAAATTAGTCAATAGCTACATCAAAGATCCTCAATTTATTTATTTTAACCGAGGGCGTCGTATTAATTTGCAAGATGGAAAGTTTTTACCGTATCTGGGGTGGAAAAAATGTTTTGATATGGAGGCATCTGTTCTGAATTTCCCTACAGGTGTTGGTGGCATACTTTATCCGCCACATATTTTTTCTGATGAGGTTTTTAATGAATCGGTTTTTATGAATATATGTCCGTTTAGTGATGATATTTGGTTTAAAGCTATGGCACTTTATAATGATAAGTTATGTAAGAAAGTCTACACCCATAATAGATCGGGTAATGACTATCTGGAAAATCTGAGTGTGCAAAACTGTGCTTTACATCATATTAATCATGGACAACAACAGAATGACATACAACTCAAAGATGTATTTGAGAAATACGATCTTTACGAAAAGTTAATTGTCATGTGATGTGACAGGAAAAAATAAATCTTTTAACTCAGTTTGTTTGCTAAAGTCGAACAGTGTATTTTTGCGTAGAACACAAAAACTATTCCAAGCGTTTTGTATGGCATTGTAATATCTTTGCATGGCGCTGTATTGTTCTTGCTGTGCAGAGGCTAAATCATAAACGGATACTTTGCCGGAGTGGAATTTATGTGCCAATAATACATATTGTTCCTGAGAGAGTTGATAACTTTTAGTTGCAACAAACCATAGATTCATATTGTGATTATAGTCTTCCACTATATCTTTTATGTTGTTATCAAAATTGACTTCTGCCTGATCTATTTCTATCATACTGTTTTGATAGTTGTTCTTTGCCATGCGAATCTTGTTACGGTTGATACCCCATTGAAAAATTGGAATCTGAACCCCTATCATGACTCTTGAGTATAATCCGGCTTTTGGTATGCATCCAGAAAATGATCGGAATACTGGTTGAGTCCGTAGCTTATTTTAATGTTGCCATTGAAGCGGTTGTTTAGTTTGGCGGTAAATAGTGTTTGTTCGGCTTTTAGTCTTTTTTCTTCTTGCGATAAGGCAAACGGACTATTGTGACGGGCATAAACAATAGCTGACTTTTCGTCGATCTGCAAAGGTAAATTGAATTCCGGGGTTAATATCTCTACTTCTTCATCTATCCATTCAGGCCTGTTCAGGAATGTGCTAAGTTCTCTAAGTGCTTTCTGATAATTCTTAGTGGAATTCTCGAAAGCATATTTGTTATTCAGCTGTTGTAGCTCCATTTGATGATATTCATATTCGGTAAAATATCCATTGTCGAGTAAGGCTTTGCTGGCAATGAGAAGAGTATCCGATATGAGAAGATTCTTATGTGACAAATCAGCTGCGAGCTTACTTGAGAACAGAGTCATGAATAGGTTTACAGCTTTTGTTTGGATATCTGACATTTCCGAGCAATATTGTTTCAGTGAGTTATTATATACTGCATGCTGTATACCTCTTTGCCTCTTGTAATTATAGAAACCTCCGATGAAGGGTTGCGAATAGTTGATGTAAAGTGGATTAGTTCCAAAACGATTCCTGTTATTCGAAAATTCCCGGAGGTAGTTGAGGCGTGAACTGACACTGAGCTCGCCTCCGATGATACCGACTTTTTGTCGGATAGCTATTTCTGTACTGCTATTGTTGGAGTAATCTTCTACATATGAATAATTTCCACTCTCAGAGTTCTGCATTAGCTTTTGTGAGCGGTTAAAGTTTACAGGGCTTAAAGAGAAAGCGACAGATGGTAGAAATTCTTTTTTGTAATTCTCAAACTCCAATATGGAATTCTCGTGTGACAACTTGATCTTTTGTGCCGATGGTGACACCAGACACCACTCGTTTAATACTTGTTCTAAAGAAATCTGATATGGTTGTCCCTGTAAAAGTGCAGGAAATAGCAGAAACCATATTGTTATCCATTTAAGATTCATATGAATGTCTCTATTTATGTTGAATATTAGTTTTTATATAGCTATGATTGGGAAGAGACCAGGTTAAAGTATTCACCTTTTCTGGCGATAAGATTTTCGTGATTGCCTACTTCTACAATTCTGCCTTTATTAAGAACAACAATCTGATCTGCGTTTCGTATGGTACTTAGCCGGTGGGCTACTACGATAACAGTCCTGTTTTTGAAAGCACTGTTCAGTGCTTCAACAATCTTCTTCTCATTGATGACGTCCAATGAGTTTGTAGCTTCGTCCAGAAAGAGAAAATCCGGATTACGGTATAGTGCCCGTGCTATCAGTAATCGCTGTTTCTGTCCTCCGCTTATTCCTCGTCCCTTCTCTCCAATTACTGTATCAAATCCTTTGGGCATACCATTGATTTCATCCTCTATCTGGGCCATCTGACACACTTTGTGCAGATGATCGTAATCAATATGTTCGTCATCCAATACAATGTTTGCTAATATTGTTTCACTGAATAGTTTGCCATCCTGCATGACTACCCCGCACATATTTCTCCAGGTACGCAGGTTGATACTCGATACATTCATGTTACCCATTTTTATTTCTCCAAAGGTCGGTTTATAAAGTCTGACTAATAGTTTGAGCAGAGTAGATTTTCCGCTACCGCTTCCTCCTACGATAGCCGTTACTTTATTTTGCGGAATAGTCAGGTATATGTTAGTCAATACTAGTGGAGAATTAGGGCTATATTGAAATATTATATTGTTTAAACTGATGTCTCTGTTTTCGGGCAGAATAGAGGTACTGCCAATAGAAAGCAATTCTTCTTCATCTTGTAGTTGTCTGATCTCATTCATGCGTAGAAAACTGATCTTGGCATATTGAGCAGATGCAACGAAACTGATGAATTGAATAAGTGGACCATTAAGCATTCCGATTATAAATTGCGTAGAGATCATTACTCCGAAGGTGATATCACCTTTTATAACTGCACTGGCACAGAAAAATACGATCCCCATGTTTTTTATATTTTCAATGAATTGGGCTCCCAGATTTTGTGCATTAGTGATGTTGAGCACTCTTTTATTGACTTTGTATAGTCTGGCTTGAATTCCTTCCCATTTCCATCTCCTGTGTTTCTCGTAATTATATATCTTGATATCCTGAATCGCGGATACGGTTTCTACCCAATAACTTTGGTCTTGGGATATGAGCTCAAAATATTCCCAATCCAGTTTCTTGCGGATACGGAGAAATAATAATACCCAGCCTGCGTATAATATTGAACCGGACAGGAAAATATAGAATATAATCGGGTTGTATACCAAAAGTATGATTCCGAATATGATAAATGTCAGGACAGAAAAGATCATTGATAGTGAGTTACGCATAATGAAGCTTCGGATACGTTCATGATCACGTGCGCGCTGGAGTATATCTCCTAAAAGCTTATTTTCGAAGAATGTCACCGGAAGCTTCATGAGTTTTATCAGATAGTCTGATATTAATGCAATATTGACTCGTGAAGTAATATGTAATAACACCCAGTCGCGTATGACATTAAATATGGTAATACTCAGCAGTATGCTGATATTGCCGATCAATACCATATTAATAAAATTGATGTCAGAGGTCTTTATGCCTACATCAATAACGGCTTTGGATATAAAAGGAAGTATTCCTTGTAGCAAGGTAACTACCAGCATAATGAAGAATATCGTTGCAAAGCTGTTCTTGTAAGGAACAAAATAACGCAGGATACTGATGAAGCTATTTTTCTCCAGTTTCTTTTCGACATCGCTTCTATTGAAATCTATAGTCGGTTCTATTGCCAGAAGTACGCCATTGGTTGCTCCTTTCTGATACCATCCTTTTTTGAATTCTTCGTGAGTGTATTTAATGCGTCCTTTAGCCGGATCAGATACCCATATGTATTTCTTATTGGCATGATAGACAACAATAAAATGAGAGTCTTTCCAGAAAAGAATTGCAGGGAAAGGGACTTGGTTGATGACATCTTCCAATGTACATTTAATGGCAAGTGTACGTAAGCCGATACTTTCGGCTCCGGTACTTAGATCCAGTAAAGAGATGCCTTGATTGGTTATGCCACAACGGTCTCTAAGATACTGTAAAGAGTAATATCGTCCAAAATGTTTGGCTATGATTTTTAAACATGCCGGACCACAATCTTGTGAATCCATTTGGTAGTCGACTGGAAATCTATGAAATATCATTGTACTATAGAATTATAATGGGAAGTTTATTGTTCTGCGTTTGCCTTCAGGTTATCAAATAGTCTTTCTATGAGGCGTTTCGGCTTTGTGATAATCTCGGATGTGCCTTGAGATTCAAAATCCAGATCGAGTATTTTGCCGAAATTAGTCTGTAATCCATTAGGAAATGTTATGATTATGCGATAAACATTGCTCTCTGCCTGAGTAGTTGATGGCATTTGAACCTTGTTTGATAACCGTGAGATTGAACAGACTTTACCCTTGATTAGTCCATATTCCATATATGGATAATTGTTAACTTTCACATTGGCGGTTTGACCTATTTTGACTTTCCCGATGCCATAGGATGGAACTATCATTTCACCAACAATCTCATTCTGATCAGGAAGAATAGAGAATAGCTCCTGCCCGTTTTGTACAAAATAATTTTCTCTCCAGAATCCCAGGTATTCCATTTGCCCATTGATAGGACTGATTTGTAGATATTGCTTTTTCCATGCATGAATAGTGTTGGTCAATTGGGATTTGCTGACGGATAATTCTTCTCTCAACTTATCCAGAGTTTCTTGCTCTTGTAATAAATATTGTTGTATTTGTTGCTCGTTCCTTTTAATCTGTGCGGTATATGACAGCCTGCTGCTGTGCAGTTCTTTATATGCTGCCTGTAAATCGTAGAAAGTGCTCTGCTGACGTTGAAAATCTTGCTCACTGATAGCTTTTGCAAGATACAGGATGCTGTCTTTGGTCAATCGTTCTTTTTCGATACTTAGCTTTTTCCCTTTTAAAAGAAGCTCCTTATTCAAGTTTTCTATGATTTCAGAATTTATCTCATTCTGCTGTTGGAGACTATTGCACATCGTTTTATAGACATCAGAGTGCAATGTCCGATAATATTGGGAATGTGCAATACAAAAAGAATTGTACGGGGAGCTCGCTCCTCCTAATATAAGCCCGGATCTGATGGGGAAATCTTCAAGATCTTGATTGTTATACCTATTTAATAAGGAATCTAGAAGCAAGATATCCTTATAGTTAGCTTCATTATCTATATAGGCGATTACCTGATCTTCACATACGGATGTTCTGTTCTCATGTAGTAAATGTAGCTTACCGGATGTATTTGCCACTAGCCTGACAGGGGCAATATGCGCTGTTATTGAGATTTGACCATCTACAGAGTCAGGATATTTAATAACAAATCCCAATGTCAGAATTATAAGAATAAGTAGTGTTGTTAGTATTATTGCATAAGTTGCTCCTCTTGTAGGCATCCTGTCAATAATGGTCTGTACCTCTTCACTTCGTTGTACGACTTCTTCTTTTTTTGCTTCTTCTTCTATTTGTGCTTCCATAAAATAAGATTTAAACAACATTCGGTGTTTTTCCTCTGTAAAGTAAAAACATTTTGAAGTGATGACGAGGGAAAAGTTGTTCAATAAATGAAAGAAATTGATCATAATAATCGATTTGTTCTTTTGGTATACGTTTTCAAGTTTTTGGTTAATAAATGAATAGAAAGTTTCATTTTTGGACCATAAGTTTCATTGTTTTTACTTATTATACCCGTTCTTTGTCTTCGCATAACAACAAAACCTGAAATATTATGAATACACACTTTTCGGTTATAATGCCTACCTATAATCAGGCTTCTTTTATTAGAAGGGCTATTCTAAGCCTACAAAGACAGACTTATCCCAATTGGGAATTAATTATTATAAATGATGGTTGTACGGATGATACGGAGATGTTTATTTCCGACTTCCTGAATGATGAAAGAATCGTATATATTAAAAATGAAAGTAATAAAGGTCTGGGGTATGCTTTAAATCAAGGGCTTAAAATTGCCCGAAACGAATTGATAGCCTATTTGCCTTCCGATGATTATTATTTTGAGGATCATTTGGAGTCGGTTTATAAGAAGTTTCAAGAATACGATGATTTGGTCCTTGTATATACAGGTATGAAATATGCCTCTCCGGATACCATGTACTATACATCTGATACCGAAAGTAAAGGATTTAAAAAGGGATGTTGTTTACAATTGGTTCAGACAGCGCATAAAAAAACGGATGAACGCTGGCTGGAAAGAAGCGAATGGGTGACTGAAGATCTGTTTACTATGTTTTGGTGTAAATTGACAAAGTCCGGTACTTTTGGTATGACTAATAAGGTATCTTGTTACTGGACACTGCATCCTGCGCAGCGGCATTGCATCATTGGTGAGAAATATGGAGGAGGAATCAATAAATATAGGAGTTACTATAAGATTCAGTCTCCTGTCAGGATGAAAGTTTCCAAATATAAGTTCATAGATGAGGAGAAACTATATGAGAGTTTTAGAAAAGAACAGAAGCCTTGTGAGAATCCTCTGAAAATTTTGATATTAGGAGAACTGGCTTATAATCCAGAGCGTATTTATGCTTTGGAGCAGGCCGGACATATATTATATGGGCTGTGGATACAAAATCCTACCTATAGTTTCTCTACAGTAGGACATTTACCTTTTGGACATATAGAGGATATTCCGTTTGAGAATTGGAAACAGGGTATCGAGGAGGTGAAACCAGACATCATTTATGGTTTGTTAAACTTTGGAGCAGTTCCTTTGGCATATGATGTGCTGAAGGCTTTTCCGGACATACCTTTTGTATGGCATTTCAAAGAAGGCCCATCTGTTTGCCTCCGCAATGGTATGTGGAACAGGCTGATATACCTGTATACACATGCCACAGGAAAGATTTTTCTGAATGAAGCGATTAAATTATGGTTTGAACAGTTCTTGCCACCAAACCATGGATTGTCTTTCATAATGGATGGAGATTTACCTAAGAAAGATTATTTTAAGGACAATTTCTCATCTAAATTATCATCACAAGATGGAGCCGTACATACTTTGATTGCCGGAAGGATGATTGGTATTTCTAATAATGATCTGTCTGTTCTGGTAAGAAATAATATTCATATTCATTTGTATACCGAAAATTATCATGCCTGCAAGGAAAAAGCAATGGTGCGCTATCTGCAGATAGCACCGAAGCATTTCCATATTCATTCCCATGTTTCTGCAGATAGTTGGACGAAAGAATTCTCGCAATATGATGCCGGATGGTTGCATTGCTTTAAAAGCCGTAATAATGGCGATTTGTTGAAAGCTACCTGGGATGATTTGAATATACCTGCTCGGATTAGCACTTATGCGGCAGCCGGACTCCCGGTGATTTTTCCTGATAATAGTAAACATATTGCGGCCACTCAGGAACTGGCTGAAAGATTGGATGTCGGCATCTTCTTTCATGACTTTTATGAATTATCGAATAAGTTGAAAGAACAAGTAAGAATGAAACAATTGACAGATAATATGCATCGTAGTCGGAGGTATTTAGTTTTGATTATTATGTTCCTCAATTAATTCAGCTTTTCAGAGATGCAATCAGAATAAAAAAACAGAATATATATGGATAAAATACTTCAGCAGATAGCCAATACGATTGTTGCTAATCTGAAAAATACAGAATCGATAGGGCTTTTCAATGGAAAAATCGGAATTGCTCTTTTCTTGTACAAATACGCTCATTATTCAGGAAGTACAGTTTATGAAGAGATCGCTTCAGAATTGCTAGATGATGTATTCAATCAATTAAAACCCAATATTTCTCCCAGCATAGTTGACGGATTAGGTGGTATTGGTCATGGATTGTCTGTACTCCTAGGGGAGCATTTAGTGGAAAGTGATCCCGAAGATAATGTGTTGAATGATATTGATAAGATTCTACTTTGTGATATTCGTTCTTCTTCTATGAAGGAACTACGTAGCTTTTATCCTCTATATTCTTCAGGGTTGTATTTGTTGTCTCGTCTTTATTATGATAAAGCTACTGTAGATCAGGCATGGGTTACTAATGTCATAGTGCAAGCCAATCTTGTATTATCGGATTGTATCAGGCAAAAGAAATATGGAATGCTTAGACTTCCATATTTAACTCAATCTTGTATGTGTCTTTGAAATTATCAGAGATGAGGGAAAAGAAGTAGATACTTTGGAAAGTCTGTTGAGGGATATACTTTATTTGTCTCATCAAGTTATTCTCCAAGGGTATTATCGTGAGACCGATATAGTGCTATTCCAAAGAATTTTCTCTCAATTGCCTCCAATATGGGAAGTGGAATGTAAACAGTTGCGAAAGTTGGTAGAAGAATTAGTCGTTACCGCACCTCAAAATAGTATGAATTTCTGGTATGATAACTTATGGTGGAGTGTCATTTATGATATAGCTATAGTAGAAGACATCTCACTGGATAAGATAGAATGTTTTGTTGATAAAAAGGTTGAGGAGTCGTATTTTGATGAGCAAATAGTAAATAGCAATCTTACAGCTGTTGGATTATGGCTTATGAAGAATCCTTCGCGGGAAATATAGTATTATAATAAAAAAGTAAGATGAAAAAGATTACAAAAACAAATTTGCAGGGATTACGCCAATTATTCCCTGTGTTAGGGAAGGAAGAAATGCGGTGTCATGTAGGAGGAAATTCAGATGGTTACTACGGTAATGATTGGCTTAATCATGGGTATGGAGGTATGATCCTGATGGGAATTACCATTGGCATGGTGGATATACAAAAGATGAATTTGATAATTGGGAAGGTCCATGGTATGGGGGCTGGGTGTATGGATTGGGGTATGTTTATCCTGATGTTAATATTTATGGTTACCAAGGAGGGACTGGCTCGGGTTATTATGGCTTTGGTTACTATGGATACGGGTATGTTGATAATGGATACGGGGATAATGGAGACTCTAATGATGGTAATAAAAGAGGTGACATCATTAAATCGGACTGGGCTTGTATGTTTAACTGCATGAATTTTATAAATTCTTCTAAAAGCGCTGAAGAATATTATAAGTTGTTTATTGGAGAATATAAAGACGCTGATCCTATCAAAGATGGAGGGCTTACTGAAGCTAATCGTATAAAAGCTTTAGAAGCATGCGGATTTTCTTTCGAAGAAGTTAATACTGTTTTTTATGATGGTGGTAGCGGAATCGTCCAACTTGTAATTTTTGATATGGATGATTCGCAAGGTCGTACTCATGCTGGAATAGTTACTGGAAAGACTGAAGATGGTTATACTATCATATATGATCCTACTGCAGGTAAATCGTATAATATAAATTTTGCTAGAATTGCTACAGTGTATAGGGTTAAAAAGAAATAAGCAGAGTGATTTTATGATGATTCGGAATTCATTCTAATTTGATTACTGGAATGTTTAGTTAAACTTATTATTTATTTTAATGATGAAATATAGGCAATATCTTGTATTTGTAGTATTAATACAAATTTCATTGGGAGGATTTTCTCAAAAAACAGAAAATATAAATCAGTCTTTTGGACTTAATAGTTATACTTTATCTCTGAACCAGATAAAATATAAACAACCAGCTAACTTTAATTATATTAGGCGTGAATTAGGAAATGAAGAATACTTGAAATGTATATTTGCCGATCCTGCTGCTATATATCAGGGGTATTGGCATAAAATAATATCAAAGGATAAGAACTTTGTTGCTATTATTGATATACCACCTGTGTGTAGTAAAGACTCAGTACATATTTTTATGGAACTTGTTCCTGAATCAAAGATAAAAATAAATACTTATCATTTGAGTCATATCAAAGCTGATTTTGGAAGTAATATTGGAAAGGGGATTGATTCATTGGAGGGTTTCCCGATTAAATATAAATCCTCAAAATATGCTCATGAGGCCTTTAATGCGGATACTGTAATCACTTATCCATTAAAGATGTGGCAGAAGTATGAGGATCAATATAATCATTGCCAAGTAGTGGTAATTCAA
>ERZ860009.765-NODE-765-length-12769-cov-1.524225_pt1 | contig 12769 bp, 14 predicted proteins | sample MGYA00510114_ERZ860009 | MGnify/ENA primary metagenome ERZ860009 (study PRJEB30046, sample SAMN00715177) | human gut metagenome | study: EMG produced TPA metagenomics assembly of the A metagenome-wide association study of gut microbiota in type 2... | reverse complement strand
CTTTTGATCCCCAGCTCTGCTATCGCTTTCATCCCGGGGCGGTAATCACCTTCGTCATCTATATTGGAACCATCTGCGACGCAGCTGCAATGATACATCCCAGCCATCTCCACAACGGTTTCAAATAAGGCACGTTTACAATAATAACAACGTTCCGGACCATTCTCTGCAAATCCCGGAACAGCAAGCTGATCGACACCGATTTCAAAATGCGGTATTTTCAGTTCGCGCAGCAGCTGTGCCGCGTCCCTCGCTTCGTGTCCCGGATAACTTGGCGTCCTTACCGTCACCGCCAGTACGTTATCACCCAAAGCCTCGCGTGCGGCATACAATAACAGCGAAGAGTCGACACCTCCTGAAAAAGCCACGGCAACGCTGCCGTAACTGCGCAGCGTATCCAGTAAATCTAAATATTTCTTTCGCAATTCTACTTGCATTTTACACCGCCTGTCTTAATTCTGACGATTAACTAAATCTTCAATAGCATTTTCACGCAAAGCTGTCTTCATAACCTTACCTGTACCATTTTTAGGCAGCTGCTCGCAGAAGAAAAAATATTTTGGTACCTTGTAACTGGCAAGACGCTCCATTAAAAAGCGCCGCAGCTGCGGTTTTGTCGCCGCCGCGCCCTCCTTCAATACCAGATAAGCACAGACCGCCTGACCGCGCAGCTTATCCGGCACACCTACTACAGCGTTTTCCTGCACTGCCGGATGATGATACAACGCTTCCTCGACCTCACGCGGATAAACATTTTCCCCGCCTGTAATAATCATATCCTTGAGCCTGTCAACGATAAAAATATAACCTTCTTCATCCTGATATGCCAAATCACCTGTATGCAGCCAGCCGCCGCGTAAAGCTGCAGCCGTTTCTTCCGGGCGATTCAGATATCCCAACATCACATTGTCCCCCCGGACGCACAGCTCGCCTACCGTGCCGCTGGCAACCCGTCTGTCATCCTCATCACGGATCTCAACTCTTACATTCGGCAGCTGCGGTCCAATTGATCCGACCTTGATTTTTTCAGCCGGATTAACAGTACAGACCGGCGAAGCCTCTGACAGGCCATAACCCTCCTGTACGGGCTTTCCAAATTTTTTCTTAAAATCTTTTGCCAGCTTTTGCGGTAAGGAAGCACCACCACTGATAAAAAAGCGTACTGATGCCAGCTGCCCGCTGTCGGCACCCTTTTCAAACATCTGGATCATCGTCGGTACGCCGGCAAACTGTGTTATTTCATACCTTTGGATCAACCGCAGTGCTTCAGCTAAAGTATAATTTTCCTGTACAACTATGCAGCAGCCATGCAATAAAGGACATGCTACGGAAACAGTCCAGGCAAAACAATGATACATCGGCAGCACACACAAGGTCTTATCAGAAGAATACATCAACACCCTCTGCGTAAAATCTTTCGCGTTAGCAACCAAATTACGATGTGACAGCATTGCTCCTTTAGGATGCCCTGTCGTACCGCTGGTATAAATGATCGTACAATTATCATTATCGTCCATAGCTATATCTTCATAACCCCTGTCAACAGGCTGACGCAGATCCTCGAAATCCAGCTGCTTGAGCGGGCCACAGCCACATTCCTGCAATGCGGCATCTAATTCCAGCTTTTGCCGCGTCACCATTACGCGCATACCTGCATCCTGAACGATATAGGCCACCTCCGGCGCCGCCAGTTGAAAATTAAATGGAACAACAACGCCGCCGGCTTTAATGATCGCCAAATAAGCGATCACAAATTCATTGCAGTTTTTACTGAACAGGCCGACTTTATCGCCTTTACATACGCCGCTTCTCTGCAGATGCGCCGCCCATAAAGTAACTTCCTCACGCACTTCACCATAAGTCAGCATTTTATCTTGACAGATCAGAGCCGGGTCTTCTGCCGGATGATCGTTGATTATTTCATAAAAAAGCATAGCTTTCGCTCCCCGCCGCGGCCTCAAGCCGCTAAAATTACCGTTGCCTGATCCGATCCACTTTTCCAGCAGCAGTATATTCTTTATTATACTAAATAAAAACCCACTTGCACAATGCTAAAAATCAGGTTAATATGTAAGCAGTATATAAAATATTAATTCCCAGAAAGGCAGGTTTAATAAATGAAAGTTGAACTACGACCCGGTCTTCAAGGACGAGCCGAAGCAATCGTTGACACCACCAATGTTGCAGCAGTTATGGGCAGCGGCGATCTTGATGTTTTTGCTACTCCGGCCATGATAGCCCTGATGGAGCAGGCCGCCTGCAACGCGATCCTTCCATGCCTTGACTCCTCTACCAGCAGCGTCGGCATCAAAATGGATACCACTCATGAAGCCGCCACGCTGCTTGGAAAAAAAATTATTGCTACAGCCAAACTGATAGCCGTTGAAGGACGCAAGCTTACCTTTAAGGTAGGCGCCTGCGATGATCATGGACCGATCGGCAACGGTACCCACGAGCGCTTCATTATTGACAAAGCTAAATTTATTGCTAAATTACAGTCTAAGCGCTGAATTATTTTTTAACAAAAAACTCCCGCATTGCGGGAGTTTTTTGTTTACCTGCAGCTAAAGCTTTAAACAAACGCTTCAGCTGCGAATAAAATTAGTAAAAACTGGCGTTTCCTGCTGTGGTAATGCTACACCAGCCTGCAAACCGGCTTCTTTGCACCGCAGTAAAAAAGCCATATTTCTGCCCAGCGTACGCATCGTCTGTAAGCCTTCCAAATCCTGTCTTACTTCTTCAGCATTGACGCCATGTACCATATTCCAATATTGCGAAGCTACGACAGGCATCTGCATCAGCATAAAATATTTATTCAGCTGTTCAAAGGCTGCCGTCGTTCCCGCACGGCGGGCAGATACCACCGCAGCCGCCGGCTTCAGATAAAAAGTTTTCTGACCTGAACAAACGGCAGTATAAAAAACTCTGTCCATAAAAGAAGTTATCGCTCCTCCGGCTGCAGCCCAATGTACAGGCGAACCAAAAATATAGCCGTCATAAGCAGATGCCAGCTCCAAAAATTCATTGACCTTGTCATGAAAAACGCAGCGGCCAGTTTTGGCACAGCCGTGACAGGCAATACAGCCCGCAATAGCTTTAGTACCGATCCAGAAAATATCTGTTTCGATGCCCTCCTGTTCCAATGCAGACGCAACTTCTTTCAGCGCCGTATATGTGCAGCCTTTTTCATGGGGGCTGCCGTTAACCAATATTACTTTCATCTTTACTCCGCTCCTTTACTTTGTTGTCTTTCCACTGCTCCTGACATAACTATACAACCTTGAGCGCACTCCAGGTCAAGTGAATTATTTTCAAATTTTACTGCTTTTCTGTCTGTACATAAAAAAACAACAGGCGGCAAACCTTTACCACCTGCTGTTTTTGACTTTCTCTATTTTATTAGTGATGCCACAATAAATGCTGGCTTACCGACAGTTCCAGCCTGACTACTACAAGGAGGAAATAATAACCGCAGCAGCAACCATGCCGATAACACCGCTCCAGCCATAGCTTTCCAAAAATACGCCGCCTAAAGTCCCCAGTGAGCTTGCACCGGCATAATAGAAAAACATATACATCGAAGATGACTGCGCTTTATCGCCATGATTAAGTTTTCCTACCCAGCCGCAGGCTACAGAATGTGAACCCAGCATCCCAAAAGTAAATATAGCCAGACCTATAAATTTAAATACAAGCGGCTGCAGTAAAGTCAGCAGCCCGCCGGTCAGCATTATCAAAAGGCCCAGAATAAGTACGCGCCCGTTACCATGCTGATCTGATAATCTGCCCATATAGGTAGAGCTGAAGGTTCCAAACAAATAGACTACAAACAGCAGCCCTACTACAGTCTGGCTTAATGAATAAGGCGGTGCCAGTAAGACATAGGAAATAAAGTTAAAAACAGCAACAAAAGAACCCATAATCAAAAATGCAACCAGGTAAATCCATAATAATTTCTTATTTGCCAGAGCGGTATGAAAGGTTTTTATCAGCTGCAGTCCGCCTGACTGGCGCTGCCGCTGATATTTCGGTTTAGGCAGCAGCATAAAAAAAGCAATACCGACATCAAGATATAAAATGCCGATCACAATCAGCCCCATGCGCCAGGAAACAAAATCAGTAATCGCGCTGACCACAAGCCGTCCAAACAGACCTCCCACTGTTGTTCCGCTGATATAGATCCCAATTACAGTACCGACGTTAAACGGCTCAAATTCCTCATTGATGTAAGCAATTATCAACGAAGGAAATGCAGCTAAAAGCAATCCCTGTATCAGACGCATCCCCAGAATAGCTTCAAAACTGCCGCTGAAGCCTATCATAATAGTCAGTATTGCAGCGCCTATCAAGCCGACAGCAGTTGCCAGTTTACGGTCAAAACGCGGTGCCAAACCGGCAATCAGCAGCATTGCTGCTGACATCCCCACCAATCCTAAAGATACTGCCAGACTCCCCTGTACTGCATTGAGCCCAAAGCTGGAAGCAATAACCGGTATAATCGGCTGCACACAGTACTCGGCACCAAAAGCCGCCATACTTCCTAAAAAAATAATAAACAGCGTTCGCCAGTAAACCTGCGAACCTGTTTTTATATACTCGCGATTTTCCACTTAAAAGCCCCTTTTCTCTATAACCTGCTTTTAATTGTATACCTTCTGCCGTATTAGTCAATTCCTAAAATAAATAAAAGCACCGATGGCGGCCGGTGCTTTTATTTATTTTTTCATCTCATTCACCTTTACTGCCGTTATTCACGCAGCTCGGCCAGCGAAGGCAATGCAGCACGTACAGGCTTCCACAGCATGATCGAAACAGTATAATCGATCAGCGAATGTAAAAATGTACCAACCCCTACCAGAACAAGTACGCTCATAACATAACCGTCGGCAAGCTGTTCCGGTTTGAAAATGCTGCCGGCCAGAAAGAAAGGTGAAACGACGGCAACCTCAGCCAGAGCATGTACAAAGGCCAGCCCACCATTAAACACAGTGCTTGGCAATGGCTTTTCAATGATTTCCGGTATTTTTCTGATCAGCACAGCCCCAAGCAGGGCAAAACAGATATGGCTGGCAGCCCTCAGAGCAATAATTACAGGCGTCGTCATAAAAAAGCCCAGCGTCGTTCCCAAGCAAACTACTGCGGCCAGCTTCGGCGATATGAACATCGCAATAAAAATAGCCACATGGCTGGCCAGCGTAAACGACATCGGCCCGATCACTATTTTAGGCATCAGCATCGGCACAACGATACCGATACCACACAGTACCCCGGCCAATACAAGCTGATTGATATTCTTGCTTTTCATTTCGCAGCTCTCCCCTCATCATTCATCCTTCTGCCTCATTGATAACGAAAACAGCGCCTCAGGGCGCTGTTTTTATTTTAACACAGTTTGCAAAAAAGCCTGCAGACGTTCATTTTTCGGATTAGTAAAAATATCCTCAGGCCTGCCCTGTTCCTGTACTCTGCCATCAGCCATAAAAATAACTTTGGTCGCTACTTCGCGGGCAAAACCCATTTCATGAGTCACTACTACCATCGTCATTTTTTCTTCAGCCAGTTCACGCATGGTACGCAGAACCTCCCCTGTCAATTCAGGATCCAGCGAAGATGTCGGCTCATCGAAAAGCATGATCGACGGCTTCATCGCTAAAGCCGGGCGATAGCTACACGCTGCTGCTGACCGCCGGAGAGCTTCCGCGGATAAACATCCGCTTTTTCGGACAAGCCAACCTTGCCTAAAAGTATTTTTGCTTCTTCGATTACTGGGCACGGTCGCGCTTCTGCACCTGCACCGGTGCTTCAATCAAATTCTGCAGCACTGTCATATGCGGAAACAAGTTAAACTGCTGAAACACCATTCCCATTTTACAGGCAATTCGGCGGCTTTCGTCACCGGGTGCATATACCACCTCACCTGTGCTGCTGGTATCAGCAAGCAGCTCACCGTCAATAATGATCGTGCCCCTGTTGATAGTTTCCAGCTTGTTCAAACAGCGCAGCAAAGTACTTTTACCGCTGCCGCTGGGACCGATGACGGCAATGACTTCGCCTTCTTCGACATCAAGATCTATACCCTGCAAAACGTTCAGTTCCTGAAAACTTTTATGAATATTACGTGCTTCGATTTTTTTCATGGCTTACTCCCATCAATCGTACTTCGAAAATCTTTTTTCCAGTTTGTCAAATCCGTAGGTCAGAACCAGCGTCATCAGCAGATAAAAAACACCGGCTACAAGAAACGGCGTAATACTGAAACACGCTGCACCAGATTACGTGTCGTCCGCAGCAGATCATTCATTGCCAAAACAAAATCAAAGAAGTATCTTTGACCAGAGTTATCGTCTCATTGCTGACAGGCGGCAGGATAATGCGAAAAACCTGCGGCAGAATAATACGGCGCATGGTCTGTACATAATTCATGCCCAAAGTACGGGCCGCTTCATACTGGCCTTTAGGAATAGCCTGGATACCGGCGCGGAAAATTTCGCAGAAATAAGCGGCATAGTTAAGTACAAACGCAAAAATAGCCGCCTGAAAATCATCCATCCTGATCCCGATACCGGGAATAAATGGAAGTCCGTAATAAACGAATAAAACTGCAGCATCAGCGGCGTACCGCGCAGCAGCCAGACATAGACACCAACGGCACTGCGCAGGCTGCCAAGTGACGAAACCCTCGCCAGAGCCAGCAGTATACCTAAAGGTATTGACAAAACAATAGTAATAAAAAACAATTTTAAAGTTTCGATCGTTCCCAGCCACATCTGAGGCAGGATGGAAATAATATAATCCATTATGAGTCTCCGTATCTGCATTAAAAATAAGTAGAGTAAAAGGGCCGACAGCTCATGCCATCGGCCCGGAGCTTATTAATATTTAGTGATGTCAACACCCATCCATTGTTCAGAAATCTTTTTCATGGTGCCGTCTTTTTTCATTTCATCCAGTGCCTTGTTGATTTTCTCACTGTATTCTTTATCATCCTTACGGAAGGCAACCGCTACGACTTCGTCGCCCAGATTTTCTTCCAAAGCTACATATTTATCAGGATGTTTGACCATATAATAACGAGCCAGAACAGCGTCAACTACCATGGCATCAATACGGCCGGCGTCCATATCCATATAAACAGCAGCAAAGTCAGGATATTTTCTGTAATCTTTCAGGGAAGTCCTCAGTTCATTATTTCTGTCAAGAATATAAGAACCGGTACTGTCATCCTGTACTGCCAGAACTTTACCCTTCAAATCAGCAATTTTAGTAATCTCAGACCCTTTAGGAACAACTACCAGCTGAGCATTTACCATATAGGGCTTGGAGAGCGTATAAGCTTCCTGACGCTCCGGGTTGACTGTAAAGCAGTTCCAGATCGCATCGATACGCTTACCCTTGATCTCTGCTTCCTTGGAAGCCCAGTCGATCGGTTTAAATTCTACTTCCATACCAGCACGCTTGCAGGCTTCTTTAGCGAGGTCGATATCATAACCGACGATCTCGTTCTTTTCATTACGGAAGCCCATCGGCGCAAAATTGTCATCAAGACCTATCACCATTTTTTTAGGACTGTCACTGCCGCAGCCTGCAACCAAAGACAAAGCCATCAGCAGCGTCATAGCCAAAAGTAAAAATTTCTTCATCATCCATCCCCCTCTAAGGTGTTGTTTTCTTACTACGCTTTTGATTATACTTTAGTATGCTAAATTTGTAAAGAGGTAAATTGATTTTTTTTGAAATTTTTTGCAGGAATTTTCCTTACAGCTGCGAATCTTATTTCAACAGCAGTATTTTATAACGAAAGAGGGGCTTGTGATGATCGTCACTGAAAGAAAAACCGATATTTTTGAACGCCGGGCCGGCGGTAAAGGCAATACTATTATGGAGCACATCGTCGATGAAAAGGTTTACGGCGGCAAAATAGCCGCTTATGCGCGCGTAATTCTTAAACCCGGCTGTTCACTCGGTTACCACAAACATGAAGGCACCAGCGAAACTATTTATATCCTGCAGGGTACGGCCTTATATAATGACAACGGCACTGAAAACACGCTGACTGCAGGCGCAATTGTTTTCTGCCCCGAAGGCGAAAGCCACAGCATCGAAAATATTGGTCAGGATGACCTGTTGGCTATGGCGCTGATCGTCAACGAAAAATAAATTTCAAACAATTACAAAACATATTAAAACACTGCTGTGAACTTTAGTTCACAGCAGTGTTTTTCCATTTATTCGGATTTATTTTACTGCTCGCAGCAACGCGGAGCTCACTTAGAACGTGAACCTTAGCCCGGCGTTGACGCTCCACTTTTTGTTGATGTCGCCGCTGAAGCCGCGTGTCACTTCACCGTAGAAGTTGCCCGTTTTGCTGATCCTGACGTTGCCGCCCAGACCCAGCTCAAACCATGTATCACCGTAGTCATTGTGCTTCGTTAATATATCGTTCGTGCCCCCTGCGTCCGAGGTCAAAACCAGGTCGCGCTCACCGGCAAATTCGTGCAGCAGGTCGGCTTTCAGGTAGATATCGCTGCCGTTTTCTATCTTCTGTCCCATGACGAAGCCGATACGCCCGATGGCGCTGTTCATGCCGTCGATACGGCCAGTGACGCCTCTATCGGTGGTGTAGTCGATACCGGCCAGCCTGCCAAGGGTAAATTGTGCCTGTGGCTCAACAAAGAAACCTGCTTCAAAATCAAAGCGTTTGCCGTATTCCACACTAAGACTGTAGGCGTGCTGCTTGTAGCTGGCTTTATCCGGGTAGTCGCCGTAGGATCCAAATCGGTCGAGAAGTTGCCTGCACGGGCCGTAACATTGGTATATGCGCCGCTGCCTGTTGTCCAGATGCCATAAAGGCTAAAGGATCTCAGATTATCTTTGCTGCTGCCGGGGGCGTAGCTGCCGCTGCCATCGCCGTAGTCGATAGCGCCGCCATAGATACTTCCGCCCTTGAACTGCTTCTCAAATCCCAACTGATAAAGGTTGTAGCGTCCTTCGTAGCCTGAGCCGCTGAAGCGCCCTGCCTGCGTCCTCGCCCAAACGCCGTCTGCCTGCTCTCTGCCGCTTGCCAGTGCTCCCAAACGACTGCGCAGACTGTCGTTGGTATTGCGCCACATAGCATAGCTGTTATCGGCAACATCCAAAAGCACGCTCGTATCATTATTGACTGTTTTGACCATATTTGTCAAATACCAGTCGTTGGCCGAAAGCCCCAGAGCATCACCTTTAGACAGTGTGGGGTCAACGTCCCACAGTCCTCCGGCATTGAATTCTTTACCCACAAAGGTCAGTTTGCCGCTGGCATCGGTTATCAAAAGCTGCTTATGTTCCCCTGTTACTTCAATATTGTTTAACTTGCTCAAGTCTTTGATCTGTACATAGTGAGTACCGACATCAGCATGGGTAATGGTAACTTTATCGCTGTTGGCTTCACCTGCCAGATCGGTATCCAGGATAAAGGTGGTGCCGCTGCCGCTAAGCGTATCTATGGTCAGGCTTTCATAGGCCGGTGTTCCCGCGCGTGTCACACTGCTGTCAGTCATGTCGATAACTGCATTATTTGCCGTCAGCGTGCCATGATATTGAAACTGCCGCCATCAATGTTTTCTAAAACCATACTACCGCCTGTCATGGTCATCCCACTGACTATACCGCCGCTGCTCATCTGCATAATACCGCCGTTAAGCTCTGTATCAAGGGCTGTACCACCATTAAGAATAAGCTGCTCGCCGCCGCTGTTAATGATCGTCCCGCTCATCTGTGCTCCGCTTATAATGCCCATGGTCACGTTGGTGCCGCCGCTGCCAAGCGTCATATTATCATAACCGGAAGTGATATTGTCGATGATCTGCATACCGCCGCTATAGGTAATATTAGATATATTGCCGCCGCTGCCCAGATAGACAGTTCCGCCGCTGTTCAAAACAGTATCCAGTGACGTGCCGCCGACTGAAACGATTTGTGTACCGCCGTTCAAGGCGTTTACCGTACCCTTACCACTGCGGGAAACAACCTGCGTACCACCGAGCATAGTACTCACTGTGCCGTTGCCACCGCCGGCAACAGTTTGCGTGCCGCCGTTCAGAGTGTCGACTGTACCAGTACCGCTACTGCTTATAACCTGACTGCCACTGTTCATTGTACTGACCAGACCTGTACCTCCCCCCATGATATTCTGCTCACCACCGTTTAAAGTCTCTATCATGCCATTACCACTAACTCTAACGATCTGTGTTCCGCCGCTCATATCGACTACCGTGGCGCTGCCGCCCTTGAATACATACTGCTCGCCGTCCAGCATAGTAACGATCGTACCGATGGCATTGGAGTAAACGATCTGCCCGCCGGCGCCATCATGGTTGTCAAGAGTAATGATCGTACCGGTGCCGCCATCATCAATCAACTGCGTTCCCGATTTCAATGTGACCACCGTACCGACAGCATTGGCCGAGATCCACTGTGTACCGGTAGTGTTCATGATGTTGATTATACCAGTACAGCCTTCGTTCACATATTGCTGGTAGCTGTTAAGCTCGTTTATCATACCTGTGCCGCCAGAGTAGATAAACTGCCCAGCGTTACCATTCATAGTTCCTACTGAGCCAACACCGCCGGAGATGTACTGAAGACCGTCCATAGTCTCCACCTTACCCGTGCCACCTTCGTAGACAGTTTGATAGCCACCGTTCATATCAATTACCGTGCCAATGCCGCCGCTAGAGACAAACTGCGTGCCGCCTCCATCCATTTTACTGACTGTGCCGGTCCCGCCGCTTGATATCGTCTGCAGACCAGCGCCGTTTACGTCACCACTCATAACACTTACAATACCGTTTTGTCCAGAGGTTATAGTCTGCGTATCTCCCTTCACCATAGTGGCTACGTGGCATTGCCGCTATAATCAGTGGCTTCGGCGCGGGCAAATATGGCCCTGTCCACTACGTCTGCCAGCTGGGGCAGCACGGCGTAATCCAAAGGCGCAGCATCGCTACGCAGGGGCTGGACTGGGGCAGGCACCGTTTTCCCAGCCGCGGCCAGTGCTGCCACCGGAGCTGTGACATTGACAAGGTTCATGCCCATAACTACTGTCGCCAGAACTTTTTCTGCCCGTTTTTTGCGTTTTTTCCCCAGCAGTGATTTTACCCTAGATTTCAAAGGCACAAACTTCCCCCCCAGATGTACACACGGAATGTCCTGCCTGATCATTAACTCCTGTTTATTTAAATTTTTATGTTTTCTCATCTTCTTTCCTTCTCTCTTAACTTTATTTTGGAGTAAAACTCTTACTGTACTTTTTCAAAGCCTTCCATAGCTATGCCAGCTTCTATGGGCAGGCACAACATATTTAGCGAGATATAATTGCTTTCGATCCAGCCTTTTTCTGTCTGCTGCTTTATCGTAAAAATATTTTCCTTCACGCCTTCATAATTATTGGGGTTATACATGGTCGGTTTGTGCCAGTACAGGTCGTAGCCCTGCTGTTTTATCCATTCCACCAATTCCTGCGACTTTTCTGCACGGTCGTTTTCTACATACAGGATCGGCCGATATTTACGAAGGTTTTCTGCCGCGCCCTGTAGTACGGGCAGTTCCATGCCTTCTACGTCTACTTTGATAAAGTCGCAGGCCGACAGCTTAAGACTATCGATGGTGATAACCTCTACTTCTTCACCTTCACTGCAGCTGCCCAAGGCCAGACCGCCCCAGTTCACTTCTTTTTCGCAGTCCTGCAGTGGTACCAGCAGCTTGCCCGGTGCGTTGCTAAGGGCTTTTTGGAAGCCGTAGATATTGGTCAGGCTGTTGAGCGCCGCATTGCCCAGCAGTGTCTGGAACATCAGCCGCTGGGGCTCAAAGGCATAGACCCTGCCATTCGGCCCTGCCAGCTGCGCCAGTCCCAGTGTATGCGCGCCCAGATTGGCGCCGGCTTCGATAACTGTATCGCCGGGTTTTACTACCTGGCTAAAAACATCGTATTCACCTTCTGAATATTCGCCGTAGACCTTCAGCGCTTTGCCGATAAACTGGTCGTGCCTGTTAAAGACCATAAGTCCATGCCGGCATTGACGTACTATGTTAAATTTTTCTGGCATTTTTACTTCTCCTTATGTTTTTTACTGCAAGAGGCAAGGTTCATTTTCTTATCCGCGCTTTTTTGGCTTTACCTGTTGTTTTAGCGGCAGTGGTTTTATTTATTGCTGCACTTGCTATGGACTCAGCTTCTGCTGACGCTGCTTTATCTGGAGCCGGCTGTTTTGGTGCCAGTGGATCCAGCTGGTAGTCTGCCATCAGTTTGTCTATAACTTTGTTTACCGCTTCGGGGGTTATGTAGCGGCTGCATTCAAACTGGCGGTCGGTGCCTTTAAGGCGTGGGCACCATTCAAAGTCTTTGTGGTCGAATACTACCTGGGTATCGTTCCAGCAACCGTTGCAGACGTGGTAGTTTATGACCCGGTAGGGTGTGGCAAATTCGTTAAACGGCAGGGTAAAGCCGCTGATGAGTACGACAGGTATGCCTACGCCGTTGGCTACCCAGCTAAGACCGCTGGACAGGCCGATGAAGAAGTCGGCATGGTATAAAAGGTCGATACGTTCTGACAGGGGCAGCTTGCCGGTAAAGTCTTCGACGCCGTAGGGGATTATGTTAAAGCGACTGTTCATACCGTAGACATTTTCGCGGTCTATGCACAGCACCCTGTAGCCTTTGGCTTTAAGGTGTTTGACGACGCCCAGCCAGCCGCTGCCGTTGTTCCCATATTTTGCCTGGCTGCTGGGGTCA
>ERZ860009.764-NODE-764-length-12779-cov-1.375275_pt1 | contig 12779 bp, 13 predicted proteins | sample MGYA00510114_ERZ860009 | MGnify/ENA primary metagenome ERZ860009 (study PRJEB30046, sample SAMN00715177) | human gut metagenome | study: EMG produced TPA metagenomics assembly of the A metagenome-wide association study of gut microbiota in type 2... | reverse complement strand
ACGCCCCAGTTCCCATAAGGCCCCGGCCACATGTCAAAACCGGCTTTGGAACTGATGATCAGTTCATCGCGGTAGGAAGAAAGTTCTTCCCGAAGGATCTTCCCGAGATTTTCCTCCGCACTGCCCGGCTGCGGTCCATAGTTGTTTGCCAGATCAAAATGTGTGATCCCGTGGTCAAATGCCGTAAAGCACATCTGTCTCATATTTTCATAAACACCGGTATCTCCGAAATTGTGCCAGAAGCCCAAAGATACTTCCGGCAGCATCAGTCCGCTGTCGCCGCAGCGGTGGTATTTCATGGTTTCGTAACGTGATTCATTTGCGTGATACATAAGAAATCCTCCTTAGTTTGTAAAAAATTTATCATAAATGCCAAATCCAAAGATAAAAAGCACAATCAGCGGCAGAATATAGGTAATGTAGCCGCGCATCCAGTTTTTAATTTTTAGTCCTTTTCCGGTATTGGCTTCGGTTGTGTAGTTTTTCCAGCCCCAGCCGTAGCGGCTTGTGCAAAACAGCAGATATACCAGGGAACCGAGAGGCAGGAACAGGTTGCTTACCAGAAAATCTTCCAGGTCAAGCACAGACCCGCCAAAGATTGAAAAACCTTTCCAGTTCCATACATTGTATCCGAGTACACATGGCAGGGAGAGTACAATGATCAGTACCAGATTAACGGCACAGGATTTCTGGCGGCTGCATCCGGTCATTCCATACCGCAGGAGATGATGTTCTCAAATACTGCCAGGATTGTGGAAAACGCTGCAAAAAACATAAACAAAAAGAACAGGTTCCCCAGAGTCTGCCAAGCGGAATATGGTTAAAAATATTCGGCAGGGTGATAAAAATCAGGCTTGGTCCGGAAGTCTGGTCAACATGGAACGTAAAGCATGCCGGAAAAATGATAAGTCCGGAGGTGATAGCAACAAACGTATCCAGAATGGCAATATTTACCGATTCACCAAGCAGAGAGCGTTCCTTTCCGATATAACTTCCCCAAATTGCCATCGCGCCGATTCCAAGGCTTAACGTGAAAAATGCCTGGTTCATGGCACCCGTAATGGTTTTTGCAATACCGATCTGTTTCATCCGTTCAAAGTCCGGGATCAGATAAAAGGCAAGGCCTTCTTTTGCACCATCCATAAAAAAGCTGTTGACCGCCAGAATGATCATGATGATAAGCAAAGAAGTCATCATGACCTTTGTTACTTTTTCCAGACCGTTCTGCAGTCCGCGGGAGCAGACAAATACGCCGGCGCAAACAACTACCACCATCCAGAAGCCCATGGTCAGAGGTTTGCTCAGCATTGTGGTAAACTGTCCGGATACACCGTCGGCATCCAGTCCCTGAAACTGTCCGGTGACCGTCATATAAAAATAATGAAGCATCCAGCCGGTGACCGTTGTATAAAACATCATAAGAAGATAGCAGCCGATCAATGTGATAATCCCGTGGATATGCCATTTCTGTCCGGGTTTTTCCAGTGCCTGGTAGGCTTTGACCGGACTTTTCTGGCTGGCACGCCCAACCGCAAATTCCATCGTCATGATCGGGAGTCCGAGAATAATCAGAAACAACAGATAAAACAGCACAAAGGCACCGCCTCCGCCCTGTCCGGCAGTGTATGGAAATTTCCATACGTTTCCGATTCCGATCGCACATCCGGCTGACAGGAGAATGAATCCCAGACGGGATTTTAATTTTTCTCGTTCTTCCATAAAATAATCCACCTTTTTGTAAATATTGTATAAAATACAAACGAAATTATACAATCTGTTGTGAGAAGTTTCAACCCTTTTTGACGAAATTTTACCAGGTATGTGTTGTATTTTTTTACAGATACTAGAGGAGAAGATTGCGGAGTTTTCATGTTCTGTAATCGTCAGAATTATATCAGGAAAGAGGGTTAAACCATGGTTTTAACAGAAAAAGAGATGGCAACAATTGAGGATCTGCACACACAGGAGCTGTCCTGCGTGGAGAAGTACAAACGTTACGGACAGGAAGCAAAGGACCCGGTGCTTCGGGATTTGTTTGCCGATCTGGAAAAAAAGGAGCAAAAGCATGTGGAGTCTCTGGAACAGGTCATGAAAGGCAGTGTCCCGTCCTGCAACGTCAATGACAGGGATGGAAAGATGTATGAGCCAAAGGCAACCTATGATTCCATGACCAATCCGGAAGATAAGAAAAACGATAATTTCCTTGCTACAGACAGCATTGGTTCTGAAAAAATGGTGTCCGGAACGTATAATACCGATGTGTTTGCATTCGGGGATTCCGATGTGCGCAAACTTCTGGCAGATATCCAGGTGGAAGAACAAAACCACGCGGAGATGCTCTATAAATATAAAACCGTAAACGGCATGGCATAGGCCGTCATGTGGAGTGGATGTCCCAAAGCATCCACTCTTTTTGTTTTTACAAAAGGATTACAGAAACCGGATAGTACATCTTACATAACCCGTTTATTATAAATTCTGTAATAAATCTTACAGATTTCACAAGGAGAACAAAAGAATTATGAGAAAAAATGTGATGAAACTTACAGCAGGAGTTCTCTCCACCGCTGTATTGGCAGGAATGTTTGCCACTGGTATCCCGACAAAGATTGCAGCAGCAACGGAACACTGGAATGATGCTTCCCGGGAGTCTACAGACTGGAGCAACTGGAAAAAGAACTGGGCTGCTTATAGCAGTGAGTATGAACATGTATCACTGACTCCGGGTCGGATGAGACAAAATTAAATTATGCATGGTACAGCAAAACGGCTGAGACTCCAAAGGTGAGAATCTCTACCAGACAGAATATGGATGGTGCGACAGAGTTCACTGGAGCGCAGACCGAAGCTGTGACCATAGATACCACGAAATATTTTTCCAATAAAGTAACCGTAAGCGGTCTCAAAGAAAATACCAGCTATTATTATCAGGTATTTCAGGATGGAAAGTGGCAGGATACACAAAACTATACCACACAGGCATTTGATGAATTTTCTTTTCTGTATGTCGGAGATCCGCAGATCGGGGCTTCCAAAGGCCAGACCAGCAGTGAGAGTGAAAAGATGGAAAATGCAGGAAATGTTGTAACTTCTGCACCGGAAAAAAATCTTGCAGCAAGAAATGACAGCTATAACTGGAACAACGTATTAAATGAAGCACTCGAGATCATTCCGATGTAAGTTTTCTTGTGTCCGCAGGAGATCAGGTGAACTACGGAAGCAACGAGCGGGAATATGCAGGATATCTTGGGGCAGAGGCACTGACTTCCCTTCCGGTAGCAACGACCATTGGTAACCACGACAGTGTTTCGAATCAGTACAGCCTGCATTTTAATAATCCAAATGCTTTTTCCGATACCGATACCAATTATGTACAGGGAAAGACAAAGGCAGGAACCGATTACTATTATCGTTATGGAAATGTCCTGTTCATTGTTCTTGACACAAACAACTATAACTGTGCAACGCATGAGAATGTCATGAAAAAAGCAATCAATGAGAATAAAGATGCCAAATGGCGTATTGCGGTATTCCATCAGGATATTTACGGCAGTGGTTACGACCATTCCGATTCCGATGGTATGGTGCTTCGTACACAGCTTACTCCACTGATGGATAAGTATAAGATTGATGTGGTGATGCAGGGACATGATCATACCTATTCCAGAACCTTCCAGCTTGAGGGGGATGGAAAGGATCATACTTCTTACAGCACTTATGGATACAAATCTGTAGAGGAAGCTGAAAAAGACAGTGATTATCAGGCACAGAATAACTGCTATGAAATCGTAAACAAGACCGTTGGCGGAACCGTTACCAATCCGGAAGGAACCGTATATTTAGAGGCAAACTCTGCAACAGGCTCAAAATTCTATAACCTGATTGCTTCCAAACAGGACTTCATTTCTGAGAGAAGCCAGACCTGGACACCAACCTATTCCGTAGTAAAAGTAACGGACAAAAAGTTTTCTGTAACAACTTATGATGCAACGACCAGAAAACAGTTACAGGGATCTACCACATATACGATCGTAAAAGATGCGGTAAAGCAGACCATTCAGGCGAAGAACTCTTACAAAAAAACCGTAGGAGACAAAGCCTTTTCCTTAAATGCAAAAGCGAAAACACCGCTTACCTATATATCTTCCGACAAGAAGGTTGCAACCGTTGACAAAAACGGAAAAGTCACAGTGAAGAAAGCCGGAAAAGTTACGATTACAGTAAAGGCAGCAGCAACCAGCCAGTATCAGGCAGCAGGTAAAACAATTACAATTACTGTTACAAAGAAAGCAGTAAAGAAAGCAGCTAAATAATAATGAAGAAAAACTGGAAAAAAGTTTTAGTGGGAACCCTTTGTCTGGTGGGGTTCCTACTGTTATTAGTCAAAGAAAACCAGTTCGAAAAAGTATCCCTGATTTCCACGGAAGGGCAAAGCTATGAGAAAGCAGTCGTGACGAAGATCACGAAAGATAATCTGGCAGAAGATGGAAACCGATACGGGACACAGGAGGTGCGCGTACAGGTCAAATCCGGAACATATGCAGGGGAAGAGTTTGATGCCGTCAACCAAGCGGTTCGCTGTTTGGCATGGAGAACTGTGAGTTGGTTCGCGCGTAATTGTCATTGTCAGTTCCACAGATGATAATGCTGTCGTTACGGTATACAGCAAAGACCGTACTATGGCGATTTATCTGTTTGTACTTTTTTTCTGTCTGGTGATATGTATGATAGGTGGGAAAAAAGGAGTCAAAGCCATTGCAAGTCTGGCATTTACCGGTGTGTGTATTGTTTATCTGATGTTTCCGCTGATGTACCGGGGCATTTCACCGATCGGTATTACCATTGTTGTTGTCATTCTCTCGACATTGCTGACCCTGTGGCTTTTGGGCGGAGTCTCTAAAAAGACGGTATCTGCAGTGGTGGGAACGGTCAGCGGTGTGGTTGTGGCAGCCGCAGCCGCAGTTGTGTTTGGAAAAGCTGCAGGCATTACCGGGTATAATGTGTCTGATATCGAAACGTTGAATTATGTGGCACAGAATACACAGATAAAAATAGGACAGCTTCTGTTTTCGGGAATCATTATAGCCGCACTTGGGGCAACCATGGATGTTGGCATGTCAATTGCATCCACGATTCAGGAACTGCACGAACGCAGTCCGCAACTGGGGACAAAAGAGTTGTTTGTGTCGGGAATCCGTGTGGGGCGCGATATGATGGGAACCATGGCAAATACACTGATTTTTGCCTATGTCGGTGGTTCGTTGTCTACGCTCGTTGTCAATTATGCATACAATCTGAGTTATAATCAGCTGATCAATTCTTATGTAATCGGAACAGAAATCATGCAGGGACTTTCGGGAACTCTTGGGGTTGTGCTGACCGTACCGATTACCGCAGCTGTAGCGGCAGTGCTTATCGGAAAGAAAAAGATAGTAAAAGAACCATTGATGCAGGACATTTATGATGGCTCAGATGATTATGAAGAACCGGAAACAGACGGTGAATACGGGGAAGATGTTTAAATGGGACATATGTGAAAAAAGTTATGAGATATGTCCCGAACCTAAAAGAAAGTGGGACATATGTGAAAAAAGTATGTGATATGTCCCAAAAGAATAGAGATGAGGGACATATATCAAGAAAGTATATGAATATGTCCCGATGGCGGTGATAAGTGGGACATAGTTGGAAAAATATATCATATATGTCCCAACACACGATGCAAGTGGGACATAATCAATCTTTTATTTTCTATATGTCCACTATCAATTTGGAAAGTGATAGAACACTTGATTTTCTTAAAAAACACATGCAAATCGTTTATTAAAAAAATGGTCTGGAAAATTCAATTCCGAAACAATCCCAGCGTATTAAAAATATATTGACATTTACGAACTTTACGCTATAATAGAATCAAACATATGAACAAATGCTCATATGAAAGAATGATAAAATGAAAAAGGAAAGTATGGAGGAAACCGACGATGAAGAAAACTTACAAAATTGATGTGGATTGTGCAAACTGTGCAAATAAAATGGAGGAAGCTGCAAAAGCTACTACTGGAGTAAAGGATGCGACTGTAAATTTCATGACACTGAAGATGAACGTAGAATTTGAAGAGGGTGCAGATGCAAAAGCGGTTATGCAGGATGTGTTAAAGAACTGTAAGAAAGTGGAAGATGATTGTGAGATCTTTCTTTAAATCCGGCTTTTTCCATAGGTATCAGTCAGATTGGAGGGCACCATGAATAAAAAGCAGAAAAAAGTATTGAAACGAATTATTGTGGCAGCAGTGCTTCTGGTTATCATCGGGATTGCAGGAAGCGTTGTTTCCATACCAAAGTGGCTGGAGTTTCTTTTCTATCTGGTTCCGTATTTTGTGATCGGCTATGATATTCTGCGGAAAGCCTGGAAAGGAATCTGTAACAGGCAGATGTTTGATGAAAATTTTCTGATGGCAGTGGCAACCATCGGAGCGATCGCCCTCGGTGATTACAAAGAGGGCGTTGCAGTTATGCTGTTTTATCAGATCGGAGAGCTGTTCCAGAGTTATGCAGTCGGTAAGAGCCGCCGGAATATCAGTGATCTGATGGATATCCGGCCGGATTATGCAAATATTGAAACAGACGGTCAGATTGAAAAAGTAGATCCGGATGAGGTGGAGATCGGCACGGTGATTATTGTACAGCCGGGCGAAAAAGTTCCAATCGATGGTGTGGTTGTGGAAGGACATTCTTCCCTGAATACCAGTGCACTGACGGGAGAGAGTGTTCCGCGGGAAGTCGCTGTGGGAGAGGAAATCATCAGTGGATGTATCAATATTTCCGGACTGTTAAAGATCCGCACCACAAAAGAGTTTGGAGAGTCTACGGTTTCTAAGATTCTTGATCTGGTGGAGAATGCAAGTTCAAAGAAATCACGTTCCGAGAATTTTATTTCCAGATTTGCACATTATTATACACCGGCAGTCTGTTACGGCGCGCTGGCACTGGCAATTCTGCCACCGCTTGTCCGCATGCTGTTTAGGGGCTTCCGGCAGACTGGGGCATCTGGATTTACCGTGCCTGACATTTCTGGTTATCAGCTGCCCGTGTGCGCTGGTCATCAGTATTCCACTCAGCTTTTTTGCAGGAATCGGAGGTGCCAGTGCAGAGGGTGTTCTGGTAAAGGGTTCCAACTATCTGGAAGCACTTGCGGGAACGCGCACGGTTGTCTTTGACAAGACAGGAACAATTACGCAGGGGGTATTTGAAGTCTGCGGAATTCATGGAACAAACTGTGCATCCGGCAGCTGTCCGGTTGTGTCTGGACATCCGGTATATACGAAGGAGGAAGAACAGCTGCTGGAATACGCGGCACTGGCAGAGTGCCACAGCACACATCCGATCAGTGTCAGCCTGCAGAAAGCCTATGGCAGGAAACTGGATGTGGACCGGGTCACAGATGTACAGGAAATCGGTGGACACGGTGTGATCGCAACGGTAGACGGACACAGGGTTGCAGCAGGAAATGACAAACTCATGAAAAAAGAAAAAATTGCGTACCGCAACTGCAGCTGTACCGGTACAATCGTACATCTGGCAGTCGATGGTGTCTATGCCGGTCATATACTGATTTCAGATATGATTAAGCCGAATGCGGCGGCTGCCATGCAGGCACTAAAAAATTCCGGTGTGCACCGGCTGGTAATGCTGACTGGTGATGATGACCGTGTAGCACAGCAGGTAGCAGGGGAGGTTGGAATCACGGAAGTACATTCCCAGCTGCTTCCGGCAGATAAAGTTTCCGAAGTGGAAAAACTGTTGCGGACCAGGGAAGAAAAGAGTACCGTTGCCTTTGTCGGGGATGGCATCAATGATGCACCTGTGCTTTCCCGTGTTGATGTTGGAATCGCTATGGGAGCACTTGGATCGGATGCGGCGATTGAGGCAGCAGATGTGGTACTGATGGATGATGATCCGCTCAAGATTGCGAAAGCAATCCGTATCGCAAGAAAGTGCCTGCGGATTGTATATGAAAATATCTGTTTTGCAATCGGGATTAAACTGCTCTGCCTGTTTTTGGTAACGATAGGTATTGCAAATATGTGGATGGGAATTTTTGCAGATGTCGGTGTTATGGTGATTGCTGTGCTGAATGCAATCCGCGCACTTTTTGTAAAAAAATTATAGGGTATAATTCTGCCGGAAATGTTCCGGTGGAGAGGAGGAACTTCATGGAAAAAGAAAAGATTGAATGCTGTAGTGAAAATCAGGTACATCCGGATCTGCTAAAGATTGTGAATGACACGATGCCGGAAGAAACGGAACTGTATGATCTTGCAGAATTATTTAAAGTGTTTGGAGATTCCACCCGTATCCGCATCCTGTTTGTCCTGTTTGAAGCAGAGGTGTGTGTCTGTGATCTTGCAGCGGCATTGTCAATGACACAGTCTGCAATTTCCCATCAGCTTCGGATTTTAAAACAGAATAAGTTAGTCAAATGCCGCAGGGAGGGAAAATCTGTTTTTTATTCCCTGGCAGATGACCACGTCCGGTCAATCATTGCACAGGGCAGGGAGCATATTGAGGAAGATGCAATATAAAGATGATACCATATGGAGAAAAGGACATTCGCGGTGGATGTCCTTTTTTTCGTACAGACGGATCTTAATATTTATTTAAGTTTCTTTAAAGATAGCCTTTTTTGGATGTGAAACTGCTATAATAAAGGTGCAGTAGAAAAAATACATCAATTAAAATATGAGGTAAATACATATGGAAACTTATGAAAGCGTAAAAAGTAATCCGGTGCAGCCGGAGCAAAAAGAAAAGAAAAAAGGCGGTGCATGGAAAGGGATTGTAGCGGTGATTCTTGCAGCAGGCGTTGTGGGAAGTACCACGATTTCTGCGTTTAATCTGGTGACTTTAAAATCCTATATTGCAGAGCAGAAAAAGGAAGAAAATCCTGAGACTACCGAGGATTACGTAAAGATCGCAGATAATTATGAGATCAAACCTACCACAAATATTTCGGATGCCTACAAATCCGGCGATACTTCAAAGCTGACAGACAAAGAAAAAGAAACCCTTGATATGGCAAAAAAAGCGATCAAAGATATGAAGATTACGGACAGCATGTCTGATTTTGAAAAGGAAAAGGCGGTGTATGACTGGATGACCAAAAAGCTCCAGCAGGATTCCGGGGCACTGACCGTTATTCCGAGTACACAGGAAGACTGTGATAATCCATACGGTGTGTTAAAATACCACAATGCCGTATGCGTCGGTTATGCAACGACATTCCGCATGTTCATGCAGATGATGGGAATTGAATGTAAAGTGGAACATAATACAGAAAAATTCCATAGCTGGGATGTGGTAAAAATTGACGGAGACTGGTACATTACCGATATTTATTCCGATGCAGGAAATGGAAATTATGCGAACTTTAATGTGACGGATGCCATGTATGGACAGTCCCAGAGCTGGGATCGCGATTACTTCCCGGCAGCTAACTCATTAAAGTACAATATGGCATACCAGAATAAGAAAACCGTGGACAGTATATATGATCTGCCGAAAGCATTGCGTGCTGCTATGGACAAAAAGCTTGGCGGGGTCATGGTTGCGTTTAAAGAGGATATTACAGAGGAAAAAGCGCAGGTGGCAAATGCCATAGCTTCTTCCATTGACAATTTCCTGATGTCCGGAAACTATAAGGATATGCCATACAGTCTGGGAACTTACAACTGGATTCAGGATCCGGATGGAAAAGGATATTTGTTTAATGTTACCATGCCGGGATATAACACGGACAATACAAGCCAGAATATCAGCGAAAAAGAACAGAAAAAAATCGACAAGGCTGTCCAGAAAGCATTTCAGGGACTGGAACCTGCAAACGGAGATGGCATGATGATGGATGGCGCAAGTGCTGATATCGGAAATAAGGATATGACCATGGATGATGCGGCACAAAATGGGGCAACGTTCAGTACAGAAGAAACTGTGGAGGCCAGATAACAGATGAAAAAACAAAAAACGGGTTGGAAACTTCTGCTGGTGCTGACCATGCTGGTAATGTGTGTGGGATGTGGTGCGAAGAAAAACACTTCCGGTTCTGTCAGTATGTATGACCTGGCACGGCGATGGAAGCAGCGGATCCGGATCTGCCGGAGATGCTCAATGCCAGCAGCGCAGAAAAAGATGCAGAAGATAAGTTTTCCAATATTTCTGACATGGACTATAAAAAAGTGGACAGTTATTTTGTAAGCTATTCTTCGGATGGACACAAAGCAGATGAAATTGTAGTGATTGCCGTGAAAGATAAGGCAGATGTGGATGAGGCAAAAGAAAGCCTGACAAAGCATCAGCAGGATCGGTATAATTTGCTGCAGTCCTATGAACCGAAGCAGGTCAGCCGGATTCAGGATGGGTTGGTTTTTACGAAAGGGCAGTATGCAGTCCTTATTATCACAAGCCATAATGATGATGTGCGGAAAGCGTTTGAAGATACCATAAAAAGTAAGTAGTATAAATAGGATCGTGTTTGAGTAAATATAGAAATAAAAATGCAACATTCTTTTATAGAATGTTGCATTTTTATTTACACATAATATATCGGACGATGGAAGCATTCCTTAACCCCTGAAAAGAAAATATTTTAAATTTTCTTTTCGGTTATACTTTTGCTGGCATAGAACGCAATGCTGCCTCATATTCCTCCAGAGAATATTTTCTTAAAATTTGTTCTTTTGTCAATCCAAGATCCATCATATTTTGAATTGCATCGAGTCTTTCTTCGCGTTTGCCTTCAAGTCTGCCTTTTGCTTTTCCACGAGCTTCCCCACGGGCTTCGCCACGAGCTTCGCCTAGTTCCAGCAATTCCTCCGACCGTAATTTTAAAATCTTGCCACCCATAACATCACCCAATCCTTTCTTAATGGTATTGTTTTTTGGAATGATATAATCTGCAATCTGTTCAATCAGAACAATCATATCCATATAAAGATGTGATTTATTTTCTTTTTCAGCTGTTTCTTCAAGTCTTCGGTTAATTTCACGGAAATCAGCTAACAATTGTTGTAACTTTCTGGTATCCGTCCCGTTGTGCTTCAAAAAGTGCTCATACCGTAAAATATGATACGGTAGCAAAATCAGTAGCCGTTTCTCAAAAATGCGGTCAACGGTATACTTTTTTGCCTGTAAAATTGGAACACGGTAGCGCACTTTTTGTCCATCCGCAAACTTCACGACCGCTTCGTGATAGTCCGGGAGATCGCGGTGGTTACGGATATAGAGAACGCAGGACTGTGGAAATTCAATTTCCCAGATTTCGTCATTTTCATAAGAAGCGTGCTCAATCGCAATCGAAATATCATACTCGAACATTCGTATAACCATCGTTTTGTCTTTCGAGGACTGGCATTCCAGATGATAAATGTGATTGCCAATCCGGATAATAGAATCTGTAATCACAGTGCCATATTTTTCATAATGTTCGTTCCGCAGCTGTTCAAAATGTTCTTCTTCACTGTAAGAAGTGTGGAATACTTCATTGATCAGAGGAATCAGAAGCTGTGGCATTTTCTGAGCAATTGTTCGGAAAACATCATCAAAAATGGTGCTGTGATCGGCTGTTTCATCGTTGGCATCTGGCAGTGAAGCTGTCAGAATGTCAGATTTCTCCATGTGGTATCCTGCCTTTCTTTTAGTATATATCATAAACGTCTGTTTTTACAATATGAAATAATAAGAAACAGTTCTGCTATGACACGTTTATGAAATTTTAATTCCAATTGTGATATATGAGCGAAATGCTCCCCATGATTGCTACGTGCTGCCTTTTTGGTAACAACGGCCTGGCATCAGATTTGGAATATAGATATTTATTGAAAACAGAATAACGCATTTTATGATTAAAGTCAAACATTTTATGAAAGAGAACGCTTTGTTGAACGCTTTGTACATGGTATCGCAACAAAGCATTCCCCGAACGTTTTACAGATTAATATTCAGATAGACAAGATCCTTTTCGTCTTGTTCAATTCCAAGGTAACGTTTCGTGATATGAAACGAAGAATGGTTAAAAACATTCATTAAAAGTGCTGGCTGGACGCCTTCCTTCCATGCATAATAGCCAAAGGTTTTCCGGAGAGAATGACAGCTGATTGCCTCCTCACTGGTTGTATGTGAGGCATCTTCTTTAATAATGCGGTAAGCCTGTGAACGGCTGAGCGGTTTATAAGGGTTTGTCCGTTTGGAGAAAACATATTCCTCCGGATCGGGGGTTCTTTCCATAAAATATAGATACAGGGCATTTTTCGCGTTCTGGTTTATCGCAATATAATTTCTTTTTCCTGTTTTATGTTCCCATACCAAAAGATGATCCCGAAAAAGTTCTTTTTAAAATCATAGACACTTCTCCAGCGAAGATTTAATAGATCGCTGATTCTCAGTGCAGTGTTTAATCCCAATACAACTAAAGTATAATTTCGCAGATGCGGTTTTACCTGCTTGTAGTATGAACTGAAATTCTGCAGTTCCTGTCGGTTTCGGATCGGTTGTGTTGTTCCCATAAAAATTACTCCTTTCAAGCCAAAAATAAAGTGCTTTTGTGATATAAAATGCAACATTCTATAAAACATTGTCGCATTTTTGAAATAAAAAGAAAAGAAGCATTTTATAAAAATGCAGATGCGTAAGAAAATGCGCAGGACATACCCGAGGAAACAGGGTATGGAATACATACATGGAGGTAACAAAATGCTGAAACTTTCATTGAAACAGGGGCAAGA
>ERZ860009.763-NODE-763-length-12782-cov-1.486132_pt1 | contig 12782 bp, 13 predicted proteins | sample MGYA00510114_ERZ860009 | MGnify/ENA primary metagenome ERZ860009 (study PRJEB30046, sample SAMN00715177) | human gut metagenome | study: EMG produced TPA metagenomics assembly of the A metagenome-wide association study of gut microbiota in type 2... | reverse complement strand
CTGGTGCAACCCTTTGACATTAACGTCTCCGATATACATGGAGGGACGCATCCTCACTGCCTCCAAACCTTCCAGTACCTGAATACTATCGGCGGAATACTCTCTTTCGTTTTTCTCAATCTCTTCGCTCATATTATAGTTTAATTGATTTTTTCACAAAACATGCAAATATAATCATTTTCCGGCGAATAACTTCGTTTTTAACTATTAAAACACCTCTTTTCAAGGCAAAAAACAAGAAAAAGAAGAGTGGTACAAAAGGTTTCAAAAAGAGACCTGCAGCTTTTCAAACCTGCCGGATGAGACGTCCCAAACTTCGATCGGCAAACCTTCGGTCCTGATAAATAAATAGAAATCAGGAATTTCAGGTTCGCCGATCCATCCTTCAGCAGAATGCCGGATCACATCGGGCCGCATGTCCGGCTTACTCCGTATTCAACCTTTACAGCAAGCTGAACATACAAGTCACACCAGCCATCACGATAGCTACCATGCTCATAAGTTTTATCAATATATTCAGGCTCGGCCCGGAAGTATCTTTGAACGGATCGCCTACGGTGTCGCCGGTAACAGCTGCTTTGTGAGCTTCACTGCCTTTACCGCCATGAACACCAGATTCAATGTATTTTTTAGCATTATCCCAGGCACCGCCTGCGTTAGCCATCAAAATAGCTACCAGCACGCCGGCTGCCAAAGAGCCGCCAATCATACCACCCAATGCTTCGGTACCAAAGAGGAAACCGATCAGCAGCGGAGCAACGATTGCCAGAACGCCCGGCAGAATCATTTCGTGCAAGGCAGCAGCAGTAGAGATATCTACGCATTTACGATAGTCAGCTTTAGCTTTGCCTTCCAGCAAACCAGGGATCTCACGGAATTGACGACGAACTTCTTCGATCATTTCGTAAGCGGCTTTACCAACAGATTCCATGGTCATAGCGCCAAAAACGAACGGCAGAGTTGCGCCGATGAACAGGCCAACCAAAGTTACAGGATTGAGCAAGTCAATGGTAGTGAGGTTAACGGTATGCGCATAAGCAGAGAACAGAGCCAGTGCAGTAAGTGCAGCAGAACCGATAGCAAAGCCTTTGCCGATAGCAGCAGTAGTGTTGCCAACTGAGTCAAGTTTATCAGTGATTTCACGAACTTCAGGAGGAAGCTCGGACATTTCAGCAATACCGCCGGCATTGTCGGCGATCGGGCCGTAAGCGTCAACAGCAACGGTCAAACCGGTGGTGGAGAGCATACCTACAGCAGCCAGAGAGATACCGAACAGGCCCATGCCGCCGTTAGTAGCGCCGCCCATTACAAAGAAGGATACGATTACGCCGATGCAGATGAAAAGCATAGGCCAGAAAGTAGAATACATACCAACTGCCAAACCGGCAATATAGTGGTTGCCGGACCGGTTTCGGATTGTTGAGCGATTTTCTTAACACTCCCGAAATCAGCAGAGGTATAGATCTCGGTGATCTTGCCAATGATCATACCAACAAGCAGACCTGCTGCAATAGCCCAGAATGCATCCAGAGAACCAAACAGGCTGTTAGAAAGATAAGCAGCAGCAGCGATAACGATAGCACCGCCGATGTAAGTACCGCTGTTCAGTGCAGCCTGAGGGTTTTGAGATTTGCTGGAACGGGCAAACATAACACCGATGATAGAAGCAAGGATACCGGCAACAGCCAGCATGAAAACAAATTCGACACCTTCACCGCCGGGATATGCAACTGCACCCAGAGTCAAGGCGGAGATAATTGCGCCTACATAGGATTCAAACAAGTCGGCACCCATACCGGCAACGTCGCCTACGTTATCGCCTACGTTATCAGCGATAGTAGCAGGGTTACGCGGATCGTCTTCCGGAATACCGGCTTCAACTTTACCAACAAGGTCAGCGCCAACGTCAGCAGCTTTAGTATAAATACCGCCGCCAACACGGGCAAACAATGCGATCGAGCTTGCGCCCAGACCAAAACCGGTAACAATATCAATGTTACGGTCAAAAACAAAATAAGCTACAGCCAGGCCGGCAATACCAAGGCCTACAACGCCCAGGCCCATTACAGCGCCGCCGGAGAAAGCGATTTTCAGAGCTTCGCTCATGCCGTGACGGGCAGCTTCAGCTGTACGAACGTTAGCTTTAGTAGCCACGTTCATGCCCAGATAACCTGCGCAGATGGAGAATACAGCACCGCCGATAAAGCATAGCGCAGTGCTTACTGATAAGAATGTAGCAATAATTGCAGCAACAACAACGATGAAGATAGCAAGATATTTGTATTCTCTGTACAGGAATGCCATTGCACCTTCATGGATATAGCCAGCGATCTCCTTCATACGGGCAGTACCGGCATTAGCAGCGCTGATAGCGTTACTGAGCATTACTGCCACGCCGAGGGCAACAAGACCGACGACTATGGATAAAATTAAATAAGTACTCAAAACATTGATCCCCTTTCTGTTTCTTTTGAGTTTTTAAAAATTAAGAACGCAGAGCGTTCTTTTTAACCAAATTAACCGTTGATTTTTGCCAGAGCAAGCGTGATGATACCAAAAGCAGTACCCAAACCAATCGTAACTTTAGCCATTAAAGTATCAACATCATTACCCTTGCCGAAGAAGGCACCACCACCGCCTCCGCCGAACGCATCTGACAAGCCTGAGCCCTTCCCGGACTGCATTAACACAGACGCTATCAAGGCGATACAGACGATTACGTCTAATACCATTAAGACAGTTGCAATCACAAAGCTTACCTCCTCTTTTACTTAGTACCTAACTATTCTATCATAATGTTATACAGCTTACAACGGTAAAATATAAAAAATTGTACAAAATTTAGTAAAAAGCAGGGCAAATACGCGTCCGGTATCTGCCCTGCTTCAAAATAACCGTTACTCCGATTATTTATTGATGTTGTAAAATACAGCTTTGCCTTTATACTTGGCAGCGCCGCCGAGGTCTTCCTCGATACGGAGCAACTGGTTGTATTTGGCCACGCGGTCAGTACGTGCTGGAGCACCTGTTTTGATCTGTCCGGCATTGACAGCAACGGCAATATCTGCCAATGTAGTATCTTCGGTTTCACCGCTGCGATGCGAAATAATACAGGTATAACCTGCCCGTTTAGCAGTTTCAATAGCATTGAATGTCTCTGTCAAAGTACCGATCTGATTGACTTTGATCAAAATAGCGTTAGCAGTATCATTTTTGATACCTTCAAGCAAACGTTCTTCATTGGTAACAAACAGATCGTCGCCAACCAGCTGAACTTTCGTGCCTAATTTCTTCGTAAGCGCTTTCCATCCCTTCCAGTCGTCTTCCGCCAAACCGTCTTCGATTGAAACGATCGGGTATTTTTCGCACAAAGCAGCCAGATAATCTATCATTTGGTTGGAGGTTTTTACCAAACCTTCGCCTTCCATCTGATATTTTCCATCTTTATAAAATTCGCTGGCAGCAACGTCTAAAGCGATCATGATATCTTCGCCCGGTTTATAGCCTGCTTTTTTCACTGCTTCAAGGATGACTTCGATCGCCTCTTCATTGGATTTCAGATTCGGCGCAAAACCACCTTCATCACCCAGGCCTGTTCCCAGTCCTTTAGCGTTCAGCAGGGCCTTTAAACCATGATAGATTTCAGCGTTCATACGCAAAGCCTCGCTGAAGCTTGCAGCGCCGACCGGCATGATCATAAATTCCTGAATATCGACGTTATTATCAGCATGCTGGCCGCCGTTCAGGATATTCATCATCGGTACCGGCAGCTCCTGTGCGGAAACACCGCCCAGATACAGATACAGCGGCAACCCTACAGAAGCAGCGGCAGCCTTGGCTACAGCCATGGAGACGCCTAAAATAGCGTTGGCGCCTAATTTTCCTTTATTTGGTGTCCCGTCCAAACGGATCAGCATCTCGTCGATTTCTACCTGACGGGTTGCTTCCAGTCCAATCAAAGCTTCAGCAATAACGTCATTGACATTATCGACTGCTTTAGTCACGCCTTTGCCCAGATAGCGGTTTTTATCACCGTCACGCAGCTCTACCGCTTCATGCGCGCCGGTAGACGCTCCTGAAGGAACAGCAGCGCGTCCAACGGAACCGTCTTCCAGGCAAACCTCTACTTCGATAGTCGGATTGCCGCGGGAATCCAAAATTTCTCTTGCATATACTTCAGTAATCATTGCCACTCTAACTTCACCTCATCATTTATTTTTATCTGTTAACAGACTTTTCCCTGTCATCGCAGCAGGCTGCTTGATTTTCAGCAGTTCCAGCAGCGTCGGCGCAATATCAGCCAAAATGCCTTCGTGCAAAGTATGTTTTTCATCACTGACTACCAAAAAAGGAACCTGATTCGTTGTGTGAGCCGTATAAGGCTGCCCTGTCGTTTCGTCAAGCATCTTTTCCAGATTGCCATGATCAGCCGTAATACAGGCTGTTCCATGCAGTGACAATACTTTTTCAACAATACGCCCCACACAGGCATCGACAGTTTCCATTGCCTTGACAGCAGCATTCAGCACGCCTGTATGCCCTACCATATCGGGGTTGGCAAAATTCAATATTATCATGTCGTACTTATCTGTATCCAGAAGCTCTGCCAGCTTATCTGTCACAAGCTCGGCGCTCATTTCCGGCTGCAGATCATAGGTAGCCACTTTCGGTGACGGAATCAGAACTCTGTCTTCACCAACATTCGATTCTTCCTCGCCGCCATTAAAGAAAAAGGTCACATGAGCATATTTTTCCGTTTCGGCGATCCGCAGCTGCTGAAGCTTGTGGTCAGCCAGTACTTTGCCCAGCGTATCTTCCAGCGTTTCCGGAGCAAAGGCAACGGGAGCTTTTATAGTTTCGTCATACTGCGTCATACAAACAAAATTTACCGGACGGGCTGTCTGAGGACGCGTAAAATAAGGAAATTCTTCATCTACAAAGGCTCTGGTCAGCTGCCTTGCCCTGTCGGGACGGAAATTGAAAAAAATCATGCCGTCACCGGCTTTGACGCAGGAATCTGCTTCAGGTGCAGCTATGAACGGAACTACAAATTCATCAGTGACCCCACCCGCATAAGAAGCACGCACACCGCTGACCGCATCAGTACAAACAGTGCCGTCATGCAAAACCATAGCGTCATAAGCTTTCTGCACACGTTCCCAGCGTTTATCGCGGTCCATAGCGTAATAACGCCCTGCTACTGTAGCGATTTTACCAACGCCGATACGCTTCATCTCCGCGTCAAGTTCTGCCAGATAAACATCGGCAGTCTGCGGTCCAACATCTCGTCCGTCTAAAAAAGCATGTACATAAACCTTGTTCAGTCCCTGCAATTTAGCCATTTCTAATAGAGCAAACAAATGACTGATATGACTGTGCACTCCACCGTCAGAAACAAGACCCAGCAGGTGCAGCGCACTGCCGTTGGCTTTTACTGTCTGCATAGCTTTACTCAAAATAGTGTTTTCAAAAAAGTCACCGTCTTTTATGGCTTTAGTGATCCTTGTCAGCTCCTGATAGACAATACGTCCTGCCCCGATATTCAAGTGACCGACTTCGGAATTACCCATCTGCCCGTCTGGCAGGCCTACGGCTGCACCAGAACAGGATAAGCGCGTATGCGGATATTTGTCGAACAAAGCATCCAAATTAGGTGTCTTTGCCAAAGCAGCTGCATTATACTGCCCTGCCGGAGCAATACCCCAGCCATCTAAAATCATCAGCAATAGCGGCTGTTTTGCCATTTTCGTCACCCCTTATATACTGCGTGCGATAGCAGAAAACGCTTGCGCATCCAGGCTCGCCCCACCTACAAGAACTCCGTCGATACCGCTGATTGCAAAATCTGCGGCATTTTTAGCATTAACGCTGCCGCCATATAAAACACGAACCTTACGCGCGATATCTGCAGAAAATAGTTTTTCCAGCTTATTTCTGATCAGCAGGCATACTTCCTGAGCATCTTTAGCAGTTGCAGCCTGACCGCTGCCAATAGCCCACAATGGTTCATAGGCAACAACCAAAACTTCCGCTTCATCAGGAGTAATGCCCTTTAAGGCACTTTTCAGCTGCATGCTGATTTTACGTGAAGTCTTTCCTTCTGCGCGCTCCTGGGCATTTTCACCTACGCATAACATCGGTTTCAAACCATTTCTGTATGCAGCACGCATCTTTTTAGCAACAGCCACTTCATTATCACCGAACATGGTGCGGCGTTCAGAATGACCGATCAAAACATATTCAGCGCAGATATCAGCAATCATTTTACCGGAAACAGCACCTGTATAAGCGCCTTCATCTTCCCAATGCAGGTCCTGAGCTCCGTAGCCTACATGTTTACCATCAATGGCTTCAGCAACGCTTTCCAGTGCTGTAAACGGCGGAAAAACAACTACTTCGTTCAGTGTCCCATTAGTATCACTGACGATATCTTCAGCCAGTTCAACTGCTTCATCCACATTTTTATGCATTTTCCAGTTGCCGGCCACAATTTTACGGCGTACATCATCTAAAGCCGCAACACCTGGCAGGACCTTGCCTTCCAGATATTCCAGCGAAGCGCCTCCGCCAGTGGAGATATGCGTAATTTTTTTAGCCAGCCCCAGCTTTTCAATGGCAGCCACAGAATCACCGCCGCCGACAATGCTCATAGCTCTACTTTTAGCAACAGCCTGAGCGACAGCTTCAGTCCCTTTGCAGAAGGCGTCCATTTCAAAAACACCCATGGGCCCGTTCCACACGATCATTTTAGCATCCTGCAGCGCATCCTGATACAAAGTGCTGGTCGCAGGGCCAATATCCAAAGCCATATATTTTTGATCCAGCTTAGCTACTTTTTCAACTTTATGGCTGGCATCAGCAGCAAAAGTCTCTGCCATTACCAGATCTACCGGCAGCAGCAATTTTACTTTACGTGCTTTGGCCTTAGCCAGCAGTTCTTTTGCTAAAGCGATCTTATCATCTTCAACTAAAGATTTGCCCATTTTATGCCCTTGAGCAGCTAAAAAAGTATTGGCCATACCGCCGCCGATCAGCAGGGTATCGACTTTTTCCAAAAGATTTTCGATCACGCCGATCTTGTCGGAAACCTTGGCACCGCCAATGATAGCAACAAAGGGATGCAGTGGATTTTCCACAGCCTGTCCGACAAAGCGAATTTCTTTTTCCAGTAAAAAGCCTGCTGCTGAAGGCAGAAAATGCGTAACCCCTTCCACCGAAGCATGGGCTCTATGAGAAACACCAAAGCCGTCATTAACATACAGATCTGCTAAAGATGCCAGTTTTTCGGCAAAATCCATATCATTTTTTTCTTCTTCTTTATGGAAGCGCAGGTTTTCCAGCATCAAAATCTTACCGGGTTTAAGTTTCTGTACTGCTTTTTCAGCTTCTTCACCGATGCATCACCTGCAAAAGCAACAGGCATATTCAGCAGCTTTGCCAAATGCTTGGCAACAGGCGCCAGACTGTATTTGATATTAACTTGTCCTTTAGGACGGCCTAAATGCGCCATCAAAATTACCGCAGCTTTATGCTCCAGTAAATATTTGATAGTTTCTAACGAAGCACAAATTCTGGTATCATCGGTAATCTTACCGGTTTCGTCCATCGGCACATTATAGTCGACACGTACCAGAACTTTTTGACCGGCAACGTCTAAATCACACAGGTTTTTTTTATCCATTAGAATGATATACTCCTTTAATTACAGGCCTTGTTTAGCAATGTAGGCAGCAAGATCTACCACACGATTGGAATAACCCCATTCGTTATCATACCAGCTGACAACTTTCGCCATTCTTTTGCCGACCATCATCGTAGACAAACCATCAACGATAGAACTCAACGGACAGCCATTGTAATCTCTGGAAACCAAAGGCAGCTCATTATAACCCATAATGCCTTTTAATTCACCCTCAGCTGCTTTTTTCAAAGCGGCATTTATTTCTTCAGCAGTAGTATCTTTTTCCAAAACAACAGTCAAATCAGTAATGGAAACATTTGGTGTCGGCACACGCATAGCAAAGCCATTCAATTTGCCTTTGACTTCAGGAAGCACCAGAGAAACTGCTTTCGCAGCTCCGGTAGTAGTAGGAATAATGGACATCGCCGCAGCACGGGCACGACGCAGATCCTTATGCGGTAAATCAAGGATTTTCTGATCATTTGTATAGGAATGGACAGTAGTCATCAAACCGCTTTCAATACCAAAGTTTTCCAAAAGCACTTTGGTAAACGGAGCCAGGCAGTTAGTAGTGCAGGAAGCATTTGAAATGATATGATGCTCCGCAGCGTTGTATTTTTTCTCATTACACCCATAACGATAGTGATATCCTCGCCTTTAGCAGGTGCGGAAATAATTACTTTTTTAGCGCCGGCAGTCAAGTGCGCTTTTGCTTTTTCACCTTCAGTAAAGCGTCCAGTAGATTCAACTACGATCTCAACTCCCAATTCACCCCAAGGCAGCTTAGCAGGATCTGTTTGAGCGATAACTTTGATTTTTTTACCGTCAACAACGATATTATCACCGTCAACAGAAACTTCATGCGGGAAAGTGCCATGTACAGAGTCATATTTCAAAAGATGAGCCAAAGTTGCAGCATCAGTCAAGTCGTTAACGGCAACTACTTCTACCTCCGGATTAGTAAAAGCAACACGGAAAACCTCGCGGCCGATACGGCCAAAACCATTAATACCAATTTTTGTCATGATAAAAATCCTCCTTTTATGCTTTGAGCAAATTATATGTTTGCACTAATGTGCCTTGTAACCTTAGTCATTTTCCAACATTCTCACTATGTCGTGAGCTGCTGCTTCATCAGTTATCAGTATATCCTGACGCGACGCCCTGATTACTGACAAGATAGCTGCTGCTTTAGACCGTCCTCCGGCTACGCCGATAACAGTTCCGATCTTTGGCAGATCCTGCAGCATCAGTCCGGCGTTGTTTGTCATATAGATCTGTCTGCCATCTAAAGCGCAGTACTGCCCGAACGCTTCGCCTACGGCGCCGTCATCCAGCAGTTTTTTTATGAATTCCGGCGGCAGCCTGCGGTGCCGTGCCATTACTGAAGCCTGTCCTACACCATGCACCAGGATATCGGCCTGTTTGATAATATCAACCACAGATTTGACCCCAATATCCTCTGCTAAAATACTATTCAGTATCTCTTCACTGACGCTGTCCGGGACATACAGCTGCCTGTAAGATGCTCCCAGCCGCTGAGCCAGGACTGTGGCTATAGTATTAGCCTGTAATTCAACATTATCACCCAAACCGCCGCGGGCTGGGACTACAACTGTTTTAGGCTCATTGCCGCTTACATTAGCAGCCAGGGCAGCCATAGTTGTACCACCGCTTACGGCAACGATATGTTCTTTGCCGTCATTCAGCAGATTTCCAAGAATCCTCGCCGCAGAACGGCCGATTTCACGTTTGACCACCTCTTCCTGGTCAGAGTCTCCTGGAATGATGACTACACGCCCAATATCCAGGCGTTCACATAAAAACTGTTCCAAAGAGTTCAGATCCTGCAATTTACGGACATAATCAGCAAGCTCTTTCAGAATATCCGCGCCCTCTTCAGTCACCGACATTCCGGCAGAAGAAAATGCCAGTAAACCACCGTTTTTCAAAAAATCGACCTGTGCCCGCAATACTCTTTCACTCAAACCCAGCCTGGCAGCCAAAGCCCTGCGTCCGATAGGATACTCATGGCTCACCTCCTTAATATCTGGTATCTCTGAACTAAAAGATTTGTAAGCTCGGGAACGATTTTTTTCTGTAAATTAATAATACTGTCCATAGTGATCTCCTAGCGTATTTTGTCCCTTGTGGTCCATTTTTAGTCCCACTAGCTCTAAAAATAAATTTTCAGAAATCTTCATTTAGTCTATTGTAGCACAAGGTATAAAAGAAAAAAAGTGGTGTTGTGTTAAAAACAGCAACAAATCATAATTTATTTATTAAATTTTATCTTAAAAATAAAAAGCCGAAGAACAGTCCTCGGCTTTAAAGTAAAATCTTATTAACGATAACTTACATTTTCAGGATACATATCATGCATCATCAAACGTTTTTTAGCAGCTGCTTCCCACTCTGTGCCCGGTTTGCCATAGTTGGCATATGGATCGATCGCCAAACCTCCGCGCGGAGTAAATTTACCCCAAACTTCTATATATTTCGGTTCCATCAGCTTGATCAGGTCTTTCATAATAATATTTACGCAATCTTCGTGAAAATCGCCATGATTGCGAAAGCTGAATAAATACAGCTTTAACGATTTACTTTCTACAAGTTTCTGATCAGGCACATAGGAAATATAGATCGCAGCAAAATCCGGCTGTCCTGTCATCGGGCACAGGCTTGTAAATTCCGGACAGTTAAATTTTACAAAATAATCATTGCCGGGATGTTTATTAATAAAAGCTTCCAGTACTTCAGGAGCATAGTCCGTAGGATACTTAGTTTTATTGCCTAAAAGGCTCACGCCTGTCAATTCTTTTTGGTCTCTTCCAGAAGTCATAAATCCTCCTTATTTTTTTGCTGAAGCAAAATTAAATATTTCACAGCGTTCTAAAGCTGTCACCAATACCATACCCACGACACCGGAGATAAACTGGCCTACTAAAACAGTAGACGCCAACAGCCAGTAAGGCAGATCCAGCAATACAGAAAGCCAGACCGGCACTCCTAACCCCGGTACTAAAGTAATTGCCAGCATCACAGCCCAATTACCTAAATCATGGCGTTTAGCATAAACTATTGTCAGACTTGTCATAATACCAACCAAACCGCCGCCTAACATATCCAAAGGTCCCAAACCACCCATCAGAGTATTTGCCAATACATTTACCAAACCAAATGGAATTATCAGGAAAGGAAAGATAGCGCTCAAACCATATAAAGCCGTCGCAATGCGTACCTGGTACTGTCCGAAGGCAAAGCTTTGCGTACACATCATAACAACCAGATATAAAGCCATACACAAGGCGGAAATAGTCAATTTTTGCGTTTTAGTGAGATTTTTCATATTACTATGCTCCTTTCTTGCTGTGACCAAGAACGGAACTACATAAAAAAGGACGAAAATCAAAATTTTCGTCCCATCCATGTTAAAACAGTTCTGCTTTAAGCAGAACACCCGTAGTTTTATTTTGAGACAGGATGGTCACGAACTGTCTGTTATTTGATTACTTAGGCATTATAGCAAAGTTTACTCATCTTTGCAAGTACTTTACAGTAGAATTGATTATACAATAGCTTTATCTGGACGGACTAAGAACCACGCCAATACGCCAACAACACCCGATAATGCTGTTGCGATCAGTGCAGCATCCCAACCGTAGCTGGTCGCGATCCAGGCAGTTAAAGTTGGAGCTATGACGCCACCAATATTTCCCCAGAAGTTCATCCACCCGGAAATAGAACCGGCAAACTCTCCCCCTAAATTGATCGCACAGGCCCAGGAGGCATTGAAAGTCAATCCCAGCGACCCCAGTGATAAAGATAGCCACATTACGTTTTGCATAGGATCAGCGGTTCTTGTAGCAATATACAAAGCCAGGGAACAAATTATAATTCCAGCAGAACCACATAAAGTACGTATCCAATATTGTGAAGCACCTTTGGCAATAGCTTTATCACAGAAATAACCGCTGCTGAAGGTAATGATAATCAAAGTCAGCCACGGCATTGCTGCCCATATGCCCATTTTTGCAAGTGAGAAACCGTGTGCCTCCATTAAATAAAGCGGCAGCCATGCCAAAAATACGAACATAATATAATCGGTGATGAAATACTGCACACCAATAGCCCAAAACTGTACAGAAGTAAATAATTTACCCCACGGAGCAGCTTCTTTTACAATTGGAACATCAGTACGTCCTTCGTTAATATGAGCTAATTCAGCTTCATTAACATAGGGGCTTTCTGCAGGATTTTCAGGAACATATTTATGCCATACCCAAGCCATTAAGATCCCCACAATGCCAAAAATCAAAAAAACCATTTTCCAACCAACTGTAGACATCAATGCAACAGTCAAAGCCGGCCCTATTACTGGCCCCAAAAAAGAACCGTTCAACAAAAATGAGCTGGCGTTGCCTTTTTCCTTTTTATTAAACCATCTGAAAATAGCAATCGCAAAAGCAGGATAAATAGGCCCTTCACCCATACCGAACAAAAATCTTACTGCAGCAAAAGAAAATTTTCCCTTTGCCACAGCAGTCAAAGCAGTAAATACAGACCACCAAATTACAGCCAGACTTCCTGTAATCCGGTGTCCAAACTTTTCAGCCATCATACCACCTGGAACCTGCATCAAAGCATAACCGGCAAAGAAAAATGATTGAATAAGTCCCATATCTATTTTATCAAAACCATATTCTTTCATAATAACAGGAGTAGCAACAGACAGATTTACTCTATCCATATATGAAACAAAACTGACGATAAAAATCAACCAGGCAACTTTCCATCTAAAATTACTCATCTTCATCATAATATCTTCCCCCACATAATAAAGTTCATTTATAAAGAACAAAGTGCTTTTATAGCTTACTATCCGGCATTTCGATTGTCAATAAAAACTTTATATTTTTAGTAAAAGATATTTATTTTTGTAAACTTAATGTATCGTTTTTACATTTTTGTAATTTTTCATAATAATCTAAAATATTGGTACTTTGAATAAGATTTTTAGTATTTGCAAACTACTTCCGGTTTTGCCTGCCATGTGTCCTAGGGCAATGTCTGGCCGGATAGTATTTTCATCACATAAAAA
>ERZ860009.761-NODE-761-length-12823-cov-1.719063_pt1 | contig 12823 bp, 15 predicted proteins | sample MGYA00510114_ERZ860009 | MGnify/ENA primary metagenome ERZ860009 (study PRJEB30046, sample SAMN00715177) | human gut metagenome | study: EMG produced TPA metagenomics assembly of the A metagenome-wide association study of gut microbiota in type 2... | reverse complement strand
AAACAACCGTCCGAACTACATCTTCCAGACTTTCCTGTATGCTGCCATTATGTGCCGCAAGCAAGGACTGAAGGTAGCTCCATCCCTGCTGTACATCCACCGTGCGGCATCCGAGAGTTATTCGCCCGTTATCGAGATGGGCGCACCGCGCCAGCCCAAAGTGCCGGTCAACAATTTTGCGTTTTATGAAGATGAGTTTCGCGAACGGCTATCGGCGCTCCTGCAGGAGATATACAATCCCGAAGAGCCTTTTACCCAAACAGAAGATGCGAAGAAATGCGAATACTGTGACTTTAAAAGACTGTGCAAGAAATAGAGGAGCACAATATAAAACAATAGGGCAATTAAAGTAATAAAATCTGAGGAATCATATTGCAGCCAATATCACTTTAGCACCCTATTGTTTTATTGTACTCTTTTTTATTTCTTCAACGGGATAGAGAAATAGAATGTCGAACCCTCTCCTTTCTTGGATGTAAACCACAACTTGCCGCCACTCTTCACTGCAAAATCCTGACACAGCAGCAATCCCAATCCGGAACCTTCTTCATTATTTGTGCCGAACGTACTGAAATGCGTATCTGTATGCAGCAGTTTCTGCTGTCCTTCTTCATCAATGCCGCAACCACTGTCTTTTACACTGACTACCACTGTATCTCCTTGCTCTTCCATCTTCACCAACACTTCCGAATTTTCGTTGCTGAATTTAATGGCATTGCTCAGCAGATTGCGAATAATGGTTTTCAACATATCAATATCGGTACAGACGGGCAACTTCTCCGGCTTTTCTTCACGGATGGTAATTTTCTTCAAGCCGGCCACCATATTGAACACATCAATCACGCTGTCTACCACTTCCACGGCATCCACATCCTGATAGACAACATTCAGGTTGCCAATCTGGCTTTTTGTCCACTTCAACAGGTTATCCAGCAATGAAAACACATCTTCCGTTGTCCGGTTTGCCATTGTCAGCAGTTCGTACATCTCACCGCCAATCTTCTCAACGGGCAGATTGAGCATCAGCATGTTCAGCACCATCTTGATAGAGCCCATCGGAGAACGCAGATCGTGGCAATCACAGAATACAACTTGTCGCGCCCGGCAATGATGCGCTGCAACTCTTCCGTCTTATTCAGAATAATACACTTGGCCGCCACCAATGAAACCTGATGGGTGACACGGATTATCAGCTCTTCCTTATTGAAAGGTTTGGAAATAAAGTCACTGGCACCCGCCTGAAACCCTTTCACTATATCCGTTGTACTGTTCAACGCTGTCAAAAAGATGATTGGAATATCCGCTGTATCGGGATTGGATTTGAGACGTTGCGCCACTTCAAAGCCGCTTAAATCGGGCATCATTACATCCAACAGCACCAAATCCGGATGTTCTTTATCCACTTGTTCCAAGGCCTGCCGTCCGTTGTTTGCCGTAGCAATCGCAAACTTCTCATTTGTCAGGAGTACTTTCAACAACAATACGTTGGACATCACATCATCTACGATGAGGATTTTGTACTCAGAAGGATTTATTTCCATGTTCATCTTTGTATTATATTTTTTCCCGTTATTGGTACCATATTTATTCAGGAACGATATTTGCCGAAATATTCAATCATGTGGAGCAAGCCTTCCTCCAACTCTATTACAGGCTGCCAGTCCAGTTTATGTTTGGCCAACGTAATGTCCGGTTTCCGTTGTCTCGGATCATCGTGCGGCAGTGGTTTGAATATCAGTTTTGATTTGGAACCTGTCAGCCTAATAACCTTCTCTGCCAGTTCAAGGATGGAAAACTCGTTGGGATTGCCCAAATTTACCGGGCCGATAAACCCTTCTTCCGTATTCATCATACGCACCATCCCCTCTATCAAGTCGTCCACATACTGGAAACTGCGGGTCTGAACACCCGAACCGTAAATTGTGATGTCCTTGTCCTGCAGTGCCTGGACCACAAAGTTGGAAACCACCCGCCCGTCATCGGGCAGCATGCGCGGACCGTATGTATTGAAAATACGTATAATCTTTATGCGTATTCCGTTCTGACGGTAATAATCCATAAAAAGCGTCTCTGCGCAACGCTTGCCTTCATCATAACAAGAACGGATACCGATTGGATTTACATTTCCCCAATAACTTTCCACTTGGGGATGTATGACAGGATCGCCGTAGATTTCGCTGGTAGACGCCTGCATGATTTTGCACCCGTCTTTTTGGCCAGCCCCAGCATATTGATGGCTCCCAATACCGAGGTTTTAATAGTCTTTATAGCATCGTGCTGATAATGTACCGGAGATGCGGGACAAGCCAGGTTATAAATCTCATCGACTTCCGCCTCGTAGGGCAATTCCACATCGTGAAGCACAAACTGAAAACGGGGATTTCCTTTCAGGTGGGCTATGTTCTCTTCCGAACCGGTGAAGAGATTGTCCAGGCATATTACTTCGTGTCCGTCTTTAATCAGCCGGGTACACAGATGAGAACCTATAAAGCCGGCACCACCGCTAACCAATATTTTTTTCATGCAGCACTTATTTCTGTGTCCGAAGACCATGCAACTTGTTTGTTCTGTTTATGTGCTGACAAATGTAGGCGATTTGGCTAAAATATGCAAGTTTACAGGAGAATTATTTCAACTATCAAGGCATATATTCCGGCTTGTTGTCAGGAATACTGAAATCTTTATTGGCAAACAGGTCTGCCAAACCCGAAATTTGCTTCAGACGAAGCAGCTCGTCCCGGTCCATTCCTATGTTTTTCATAATCCACTGGTCGGACATACCGGCACGGTCCGTTCGGCAACGATGTTGCACATCAACTCGATGTTATGCGCCCCGCGTGCACGGTTATGACGGATAGTGGACGCCATGCGGTTGGACAGCTCCTTATCAATTACAACAACCGGCAACAAACCGTTTTCGCGCTGATAAATCCGCTTGGAAGTTTTCAATACCTGATAGCGGTGGTAGCCGTCCACCAATATATAGTTGTCTTTCTCCCGGTCGTAATAGCACACGCAGGGCTTGTAAATCCGTCTTCCCAGATGGACAGTTCCAGCAATTTCATTTCGGGCGGTGCCACTACATTGGGGTTATAATCATTGGCCTGTATCTTTTCTACGGGAATTGCTTTTACATTATATACCGGACTTTTATCTACACTCATAACATCATATTTTTGAATTGTTCCATTATCTTGTCTCGCTTGTATATTTCCTCTTTGGTCAGGGCAAACCCCATGTACTTGCACGCGTGGTCGTTCTTTAAGATACAGATGCACATGCGCTTGTAGGTAGGGATTTCCCTGAATTCCGTTATATCGATATCATCCAGATAATCCATGCGGACAGGTTTCTTGTTTGTCTTGTAATTGGTATGATTCATCACTTCGATGGGAATGCCTGCGTCTTGCAGCTTCTTTATGGTATTCTCGCCCAAGCATCCCCCTTTTGTCCGCCAGAATTCGATGCTGACGGTCAGCTTCTTCAGATAGTTGCGCCGGGTTTCTTCGGGCAAGGTGGAAAGCAGGAATTGCATAAAGCTCTTCCAGGTATACCCTTCGGGAATGCGTACGCTCTGCCAGCCCATGGCGTGAGTGCCGCCATAGATACCGGTAAAGTTCACCCCGTTGACACGTCCTATCATCTTCCCCCAGGTATTGGGGTCTATCACTTTATACAATGCAAGGCTCTCCTGTGCCTCGCACAGAAACGGACTTGCCACACGCTGGCGCTCTATATTGACACCCGCTTTATAATACAAATCGTACAGATGGTTATAATCGAAGCCGAACTTACCGTTGGCAGTCCATATGTCCGTCGTTTTCCAGTCGTAGATGGGATAAGCGTTGAATATGTCATTGCCTATTTTGGAAGTCCACCTGTAGTTATGGTACATCTGGTATTTACGGTTCAGATGAATACTGCGCCAGCGGTTGAAGCTTTCCTGCGTGCGGATACCAATAAGGAAACAGGTGCGCACCGCATCTTTCCGCTGATGCAGCCATTTGGCAAAGTGCATCTGGAATTCGTAATCCCACATTTTCTCCGTATAGAAAGGGAACGCTTCTTTCGTATAAGAACCCTGCGGCATCTGACGCACCCAAAGCTCCTTCATACTCTCGTCCCAGGGACGCCAATAGCTCTGATACATGGATGTGCAGGTGGTGACCTTGAAAGGGACACATACCCGATAGACTTCCAGAATATCCTTATTGGCTTCCAATATACGGTCTACATAATCTATGGTTACGGTGTACTGTATCTCATAATCCATATGAAACACACACAATTTTCGCTTTAAATTATTACGCCGGATGTAATCTATGCACAAGTTCAGCAATACGCCACTGTCCTTCCCTCCGGAAAACGACACGCATATTGTATCGAACTCTTTAAAAATCAGCTCTAAACGTTCCTGCGCAAGTTCGTATACATTTTTAGAAACAGCCATAGTTATCTGTCTTTTTTCATTTTCACGTAGCGAGTCCAGACTTTCTCCTCCGAAAAACCTAATTCCTTAAAAAGAGAACAATGCTCCATGAAAGTAACTGATGTCAATTCCTTACCCGCAGTTGTATTCGATATAACCTTCTCCAATAATAGCTTCAGCGTGCTTTCATTATTGTCCTCTACATAATAGTTGTTAATGATACACTCTTTCTTCTTCTCTTCTACGGGTATAAAACCTATAACTTTCCTCTTTTCTACTGCCACAAACCAAACAAAATCTTCCGATGTACGAAACGGGTAGTTATAATTCTGCTTTAAGACATCGGGATTCATCACCAATGGCGCTACAAGCTCATATAGCCGCCTGTCTGTTCCCTTTAATTGTATAATTTGTATCATTCAGTATTATCGGTTTTATGTTTTGATTGTAAATTGTTCAAAGATAAATATTAAACTTTATGCCTTAAGTAATTTTTAAGCAGTTTTAAGAATAAAGATTCATATTGTCGTAATTTATTATTTTTATACAGAATTTGTAATTCACTGATAATCAATAGGCATAAAAGTGGAATTATTCAGTATATGACTGAACCTATTTAAGTATACGACCGAAATAGGATGAGTATACGACTGAAAGGCATTCAGTATACAGCCGAATGTTTCAGCATTTTAAACTATAAACTATTTTCAATAAAACAGTTGTGTATCAGAAAGGATTAAACAATCTTATTTCACCCATATTCTTGCATTTTTAACGATTAAGGTATTATTAATTAAATAAAATTTATACATTTGCACAGCTTTTAAAAGTAGCCCGAAATTCTTTTAATCTATTCCGTTTTTCCATAATATTGAATACATAAGTAAACAACAAAACAATTATAAACAGTAAAATTATGATGCTAAACACAAAGAAAAGACCGCTTATAGCTGCGGTCCTATTACTGACATCGTTCGGAATAACCACATCGTGCATCGATAACAGTTATGACCTGAACAAGGACATCGACATGACAATCAGTGCAGGTGGCGAACATCTGGCAATTCCCGTGGGATATACGGAGAAGATAACATTGGATAAAATCATCGAACTGGACGAGGGGGATGATTTGCAGATTGTGGATGGAGAATATCATCTGCTGAAAAAGGATAATATTGATGAGACGAATACGTCGGTAAAGCTGGTTACAGTTAATGAATCATCGAATCCTATAGAACCGATTAGAATAATCAGTGGGAACCATGATAATAATGTTCATGATATTTTTATCTCAAATGCAGAATCAGAGGGATTCATCAACGCAGAAGCCCATGGTGTGGACAAAGCCGTCATAGAAATCGGCTCCTTGGCTGCCGATATGCCAACGACCTTGACTCTTAAATTAGAACTTGGCGGTGAAATTTCAACCTCATTGGTTAAAGTGGGAACTATGACAATCACCTTCCCGAACTTCATACAATTCGAGAAAGAGAACGGACTGAATGGACAGACCCTTACCATGACTGATGTACAGATAGAACCCTATTCCGGATTTACAAAAGAACTGAAAATCAACAAATACGTATTTGGAAAGGAATACGGTGAAGGAAACAGAGTTGACGAAGAGAATGGCGACAGAATCCTTAAAATCGAAAACCAAGAGATAAAGATAGAGATGCAAGTCATAAACGTAATAACTCCCTCCGGCAACGGCTCTTTAAATATCACTCCTACCATTACCCTTGCAGAATGGCTGTAAGCGAAGTTTACGGCACCATCCAGCCTGACATCGACGTGAAGCCTACCGAAGTGGAACTGAACAATCTGCCCGACTTCCTGCAAGACGATGAAATAAGACTGGACATCACCAATCCTGTGTTCTCATTCAATGCCAACAATCCACTGAATACGGATGTAGAAATGGATGGTGTCCTGACCGGATATAAAGACGGTAAAGTAACCAAAATCGTAAAAATAGGAAGCGGTAACGGTGGTGCATCCATCACATTAAAACCCAGCGGAGACAAGCAACAGACAATTTCAATAGTACGTGATGAGCAAACGGTGGTTGAGGCAAATGCAACTAAAGTTGTCGTACCCAATCTGAATGATATTATCGAAACGATACCCGACCACATCAACGTTGAGCTAAAGCCGGCCGTAAAGACAGAACAGTATTACACCGTCAATTTAGGACAGGACTACACGCTGAACAGCGCATACGACATCGACATCCCCCTGAGCTTCGGCAGCAACCTGAAAATCGTGTATGAAGAAACACTCGATAACTTCGACCTCGACCTTGAAGATGTAGACATCAAAAAAGCCGTTCTTTCCATAAATGCCGTCAACACCATTCCTTTGGCAATGGAAATCAAGAACGAAAACGTAAGCGCACTGGATGCCAACGGAAACGTGATAAAAGACATCGACGTAACCGTAGAGGGAACCATCACGGAAAGCAAAGACGGCAAGACCGAAGTTTCAAGCGCGCTCAATGTCAACTTGAACGAAACGGCGGAAGGCGCCATCAGCAAGCTGGCCGACGTGAAGCTGAAGATAACAGCTGTGCCCGGACAAGCCACCGATATTCAGTTGCTAAGCACACAATGGATGCAGCTTAAAGACATGAAACTAAAAATTCCCAACGGTATCAAAGTAGATTTGAACTAAGGGAAATTATTTCATGCGATACAGACAAAAGATTCAACAATCATATATAACGAAACGAATGAAAACAAATGTTTTAGCGATTATACTGTCCGGAGCCGTAGCGACACTTGCAATCGGCGATGCGATGGCACAGACACAGAACAGCCGTTCAACCTATTTTCTGGAAGGAAGTACCTACCGTCACGAACTAAACCCCGCCTTTATGGGCGAACGCGGCTACGTCAGTTTTCCCGGCTTAGGCAATCTTACAATCGGCGCGCAATCCACAGGCGGTGTAGGCGACTTTATCTTCAAGAAAGCCAACGGCGACCTCACCACTTTTATGAACGAGGAAGTGAGCAGCGCCGAATTCCTGAAAGGATTGCCCAAAAGGCTGAAAGTAGGTGTCAACGTAGACGAATCGATTCTTTCCTTAGGCTTCCACGCCTGGGGCGGTTTTAACACACTCGGCATCTCCGTAAAGTCCAATGCCAACGTTTTCATGCCCGATGAACTTTTCAAGTTCATGAAAAACGGGGTAGCCAGTGAAATGGGAAGCAGCTACAATGTAAAGAACGTGAACATCGTATCTACCAACTATGCGGAAATTGCTTTCGGTCACTCACGCGAAATCAACGAACGCCTCACGGTAGGCGCCAAAGTAAAAGCGCTCGTGGGACTGGCAAAAGCAACCATGCACATCGACGAACTGAACATTCTCGCCTCTCAGGACCAATGGACTATCACCCCGAAAAATGCCGAGCTTTACATGTCTGCCAAAGGCCTCATCGTGCCCACCAAAGGCGAAACCGGCAACTATCAGGAAGACGACTATATCCTGGACGCCAACGGAGACAGAACCCCGATACTGAAAGACGGAACCGACGGACAGATTTCATACGATGACATCGATTTCGATACGGACAACCTCGGCCCCACAGGTTTCGGTATGGCTATTGATTTGGGAGCGACCTACAAACTGAATGACGAATGGACATTCTCCGCCTCCTTGCTCGACCTCGGTTTCATTTCATGGAAAAACACCACCAAAGGAACAATGAGCAAAGACTTCACGTTCGACGGTTTTAGCAACATCTCCGTGAAAGACGACGGAACCGACAACAACAAGAAACTGGACACCCAAGTGGACGAATTGGTAGATGACCTGGCAGATCTGGCAAAGTTTGATAAAGCGGGAGAAGGATTAAAGCGTACCACCGCCCTTGCAGCCACCCTGCACCTGGGCGCTCAATATACCCTACCCGCTTACGACCGTCTGAGCTTCGGCTTCCTCTCCACCACCCGCATGCAAGGCAAGCACTCATGGACGGAAGCACGCGTTTCGGCAAATGTTGCCCCTCTCTCCTGGTTTGAAGCATCGGTAAACTACGCCTTATCCAACTTCGGCTCCGATGCCGGCATCATGCTGAATTTCCACCCGCGCGGCTTCAACTTCTTCATCGGTGCAGATGTTCCCATGTGTAAATACGAACCGGCCTACTACGCTCCTATCAGCCGTGCAGCCGTCAACGTAAATATGGGTATCAACTTTACTTTCGGACCGAAGCACAAGCGTAAATACAAAACGGTAGAAACCCAATCACTCTGAATTTATCAACCAAAACAAGAAGAATATGAAAAAGATATATTGTCTGCTGTTTGCCATGCTGCCATTGGCTGCATGGGCAGGTGAGGTAAAAGTCACCAAGCCGGTACTGACTCTGGAAAACGATACGCTGACCCTGGACTTTAAGTTTAATTGGAAGCCGTAAAAGTCAACAGTACCCAGTCTTACGCCTTTACTCCGGTATTGTTTGCGGGAAAGAACTGCAAGACCTTGCCGCCCGTTGTCGTAACCGGTAAAAACAAGTTCAAGATGCGCCACAAAGACCGTAAGCTTGCCAGGAAAGGCGATTACAATGCGCCTTATACCATTATTAAAGGCAAGTCTGCCGATCGCCGGAACCTCGTGAACTATACCGTATGCCTCCCCTACGAAGAATGGATGAGCCAGGCGGATATGTGGATATTGCAGGAAGGCAGGAAAGACTGTCTGCTGGATTTACCCGAGATTCAGGTGATAGAACCGGTAGTTGTGGTAGAAGAAGAACCATTGCCGCAGAAAGGTTCCATCTGCGAACCCTGCATGAGCATGGTATCCTACCTCACCCCGACAGAAAAGCCGTTGAAAGTGCGCTCTGAACAAAACACCCTGTATATAGAATATGCAGCGGGCGGAACGGAATTCAAAGCCGATTTCAAAAACAACTCCGCTGAGCTTCAAAAGCTGAAGGAAACCCTGAACCCGCTGACCGAAGGCGACTTGGTTACTTTCAAAGCCATCAACATATGCGGCTATGCTTCACCCGACGGCTCTGCCAAGACCAACGACCGCGTAGCCACAAAACGCGCCGACTCTTTCTCCCTCTATCTCAGAGGAAGTTATCACTTCCCGGACAGATACTGAACGTAACATCAGCCGGTGAAGACTGGGACAGCCTTGTCAAGATGCTTGAGGAAGACAAGCCCGACTATGCGGACAAAGCATTGGAAATAATCAATAAGTACACCAACCCCGATGTACGTGAAGCCAGACTGAAATCAGGACTGGGCAGCGCTTCCTACCGTGCCATGATGAAGAATATTATCCCCGCCTGCGTCGTCTGTCTATCGCCATAGATTACGAAATACGCGAAGTACGCAACTCCGAAGCCGCAACGTTAATTTACACCAATCCCAAGATGCTGAATCTGCAGGAAATGTACGGCGTAGCCAAGAACTTCCGGCCGGGTACGAAAGAATACAGGGAAGTGTACGAAATAGCCGCTACCAATTATCCCACAGATATTGTGGCAAACATTAACGCAGCCTCTGCCAACATCGTTTACGGTGACTTTGACCGCGCGCAGCAATACATAGAAAGGGTAAAAGACGATCCTCGTGCATGGAACAACCTGGGCGTGCTGGCATGGCTGTCGGGCGACAGTGAAATAGCAAAGGAATGGTTCACCAAAGCTTTGACCATAGAACCGGAAAAGGCACAGGAAAACTTGAATAAGATAAAGTAACATACACATCTTTGCATAAAAGATAAAAGAGTTGCAATAACGGGACAGTTCCCTATATTGCAACTCTTTTTTTAATATATCCTATATCGGCAACCTCTTTATTGTGCCTTTCCTGCAACAGACAGCATTTTGCGTGCATAACACCATACTACGCAATAGGCAGCCAAAGGTACGATAAACGCCATCACCATTGTTGTATAATCCGCCACAAGCCCCATCAACAGCGGACCTACCACCCCGCCTACCGGAGACATCATCAGGAAAGAGGAAGCGCGCTTGGTATGGTTGCCCAACCCTCTCAGAGAAAGAGCGAAAATAGTAGGAAACATAATAGCCTCAAAAGCATATCCGCAGAGTAGTGCAACCAACGACACCATACCCACATCAAGCAACACCACAAGAGTAGTCACCACCGTTCCCGTAGCGCAAACCAGCAGCATCTTCTCCGCACGTACACGCCCCATAATCCAACTGCCAGCAAAACGTCCCAACATAAATAATCCCAATCCGCCGAATGAGAGTACCAATGAGGCTTCACGGGCATTCATCCACCCCTGTTCCACTACATAATTAATGAAAAAACTATTAATGGAGATTTCCCCTATTTCGTAAGCAAACAGAGCCAGCAAACCAAAGATAAAGAGTTTATGCGACCACAGCCCTATTTCATGCCCGGCTTCATCCACCTCTACCCTATGCTCTATTTCGGGTAACTTAATCTTCGAGAAAACCAACGCTACCAGCAGCACCACTATCCCCATGCCTACATAAGGCAGAGCCACATTACCCGCACTACCGCTCCCGTCTTCCGAAAACAAAAGCAGACCTGCCAGCACAGGAGCGCAAATACATCCCAAACCATTGAAGGACTGTGCAAAATTCAGGCGGCTGGCTGCCGTTTCCTTCGCCCCCAATTCCGTTGCATAAGGATTGGCAGCCGTTTCAAGGAATGTCAATCCACAACCGATGACAAAAAGGGCAAACAAGAACATATTGAATGACAGATAGTATTGCCCGGGAATAAACAGCAACGAACCGATACCGTACAGCAGCACCCGAAAACCACTCCCCTGCGATACCCGAAACGGCTTATGAACATCCCGCAGGAACAGCCATTACGAAATAGCCCATATACATCATCGCCTGGATAAAAGCCGAATGCGCCTTTGTTATATCCAGCAGTCCTGAAAATGCTTATTCAGCACATCCAAAATGGCATGTGCAAATCCCCATAGGAAAAAGAGAGAAGTAATCAATATAAAAGGAACAAGGTATTGCTCCCCTACCAACGGTATCCGTTTCTGTTTCATAATCTAATAATTTCAGACAATCTGTGTCTATCAGTAAATGCGGCCGCAAAGATAAGCAATAAAAAGGAGACAGCCCCATCCATACCACGTATCTTCAACTAAAACACATAAGAAAGGGATAACTGCCAATACCTGTTTTTGGATTCAAATACATCACCGTCAAATATCTGGTCTATGGCATCGTGCTTGTTTCCGCCGATATGATGTTTGGCAGATTGCGTCAGACCGATATTATAGTAACAGCTCAACATCAGGTGATTTACAATCTTAACACCGCCGCCAAGTTGATACCGACCTCAGTGGAACGCCAACCCATGGATGAGAGATCTTTGTCTATGACATCTACAGCTATATGGGCAAGCTTACGCCCCCAATTATCCTCATCTACCAGAAAAGAAAAAGAGGGGCCCACCCCTAGAAACAGGTCAAAATTGTCTGATATGCCCATCTCCCATTTCAGCTCAATAGGGATGTCAATACTTTGCGTTTTTACATCGGTACTTGCACCGTTGGCAGTATTGGTAAGTTTCACACCGCGCTGCACATACAATAAGGAAAAGTCAAGAGCAAGACCATAAAAACCGGTCTGGTATTGCAACATGGGACCTACCTGAAAACCGGTCTGATTCTCTTCCTTGATCTGACTACTCATTCCGTGAATATCCGCCTTGTTGCCAAGCACACCTGCTTTCAAGCCGAAATGCAAGCCCTGCGCCATGCCGGTAACCGGAAATAAACATGCCAATAGCGACAATAAACAAATTACTTTTTTCATTATCATTTACAAAATAGAATTATGGGAACAAAGGTATGGATTTCCGTCCGTAGTCCAAATTCTCGTACAGTTAACATTGCTCTTTTTGTTCTTTTTTAGCTGTATATAGTAAGATTAATATTGATATTTTCAGCAAAAGTATTCACTTTTTCCGATTAGCAGTCGATGAATGTTTTTTATACCATTTTTTATTTTCCAAACAATAAATATATTGCTACCTTCGTTTCTGCATTCGGACAAGGTTTTGTTTTTTGGGTTGAAAACATTAGGCAAAACCATGTACCGTACAATAAAATTATTAACTAAAAAACGACGGTGCAAAACCCGCATACAAATTTATCCGTAATGAAACTCTATATATTGATACAGCGATTTTTAGGGAGAAAGTATGTACATTATTTCGTACTTTTCTTTATCCTTATCTCCATTGCAGCAATCATCGGAAGTTCGTATGAGGAAATGGCCGCATACAGGTTGCCTCTATTCGGAGTGACCTATGTATCCTCTTTCGTATTTTTAGTGGAGTACATAGCCCGTATCTTATCTGCACCGGCACTTTATCCCGGCAGAAAGGCTGTGAAAGCACGTC
>ERZ860009.756-NODE-756-length-12894-cov-1.428460_pt1 | contig 12894 bp, 15 predicted proteins | sample MGYA00510114_ERZ860009 | MGnify/ENA primary metagenome ERZ860009 (study PRJEB30046, sample SAMN00715177) | human gut metagenome | study: EMG produced TPA metagenomics assembly of the A metagenome-wide association study of gut microbiota in type 2... | reverse complement strand
ACGGGCGGTGGTGTGAGAGGGTGTTCGCTGGAACTCAGCGAAACCCTACTCGATTGGAAGTCATTGGAAATTACTGAGGGCGTTTCGGATCGGTTCCCATGGCAGCTGCATCAATATTCGGTTCCACGAATATGGCTTCCACTTCTTCTGGCGTGTAAACCTGCTTGCGGTTGCAGAATCGGCAGTTAACTTCAATCTTGCCCTCTGCCTTCAGAATATCCATGCATTCCTGCTTGCCTAACTGCAGCAGCATGCTGTCTGTCTTGTCGCGGGAGCAGTTGCACTCAAAAGTGATATCCGTTTCGGCAACAGGGACGAGTTTTTCTTGCCAGAAAAGGCGATGAAGAACATCGGTCGCCGGAACGTTAAGCAGCTCTTCTTTAGTAACGGTATGAGCCAGCTGCATGATTCTGCCCCAGGCATCCGGGTCGGAAATTTCGCTGACATTGCCGCCGACAGACGGCATCTTCTGAATAACAAGGCCGCCCAACTTCTTGCAGTCTGCTGCAAGGTAAAGTTTGGTTTCGAGCTGCTCGCTCTTGGCCATGTAGTTTTCAAGATTTTCTGCAACGGAATTGCTTTCCAGCGACACCATTCCTTGATAGGGCTGAACACCGGGCCTGCGGTCCTTCGGATCGAGAATAAGGGCGCAGAGGCCTTTTCCGTCTTTGTTGATCAGTTCCTGCAGATCCATTTCCGGTTTAATTTCGGCCCCTTCGCGGATCTCAGCCATCGCGCGAACGCTCATCGGATTGCGGACTTCGGCATAAATGAAGGCAATCGGGCCGGAACCCTTCACTTGAAGAATCAGGCTGCCTTCAAACTTAATGGTGCTCGAAGAAGCAGAGCGCCGGCCGTGAACTGTCCGAGTAAAGCGGCCACGTTTTCAGGATAGTGATGGAATTTAATCATCTCCTGCCATTCTTCGGCCATTTGTACGCAGGCTCCGCGAACCGGCGCACCCTCGAACAAAAATTTAATCATGCGGTTGTTAAGATTTTCTTTTTTATTTTCTGTCATAGATTGATGTGGTTACCTAAACTTATACATATTTTCACTAACCGGTGAATTTTAATATTTCGTTCGCTCGGGGTACACCTCCGATATGTTCAAAACGGACAAAGAGTAAACGTCTCACAGATAGTAGGGCCGTACATGAAACAAATTAAACGCGCTGATCTGCATATGCATTCGACATTTTCCGATGGTGTGGAAGAACCGGAGGAATTGGTTGTTCGAGCAAAAAACAACGGAGTCGAACTGATTTCGCTGACCGACCATGATGAGACAGGCGGATTGGAGCGTATGAGAGCAGCGGCCGCGCAGCACGGGCTGCAGTTCGTGAACGGTGTAGAAATCAGCGCTGATTACGGAGAAGTCTCCATCCACGTTGTGGGGCTGGATTTTGATCCGGAAGACGAAATGCTTCAAGCACTGCTTAGCCGTATCCGTGACAACCGCTTTGAACGAGCAGTGCAGATGGCTGAAAAATTAGAAAAGCTCGGCATGAAAGGTGTCTGGGAAGGGGTTTTGAAAATTGTGACGAATCCTCGGCTCATCGGGCGCCCGCATTTCGCGGCGTGGCTCGCCCAAAACGGCTATGTTGAGGATTACAACGCCGCGTTCTCGAAGTACCTTTCGCGTGGGAAACCCGGCTACGTGGAGCGAGCCAAAACCTCGATCCATGAGGCAACCTCCGCGATTCTTCGTGCCAAAGGCATTCCGGTTCTGGCGCATCCGGGACGATACAATCTCAATGAATGGGAATTTGACTGCATGTTCGAAGAGTTCACCGGAGCAGGCGGCCATGCTATCGAGGTGACAACCGGCAGCCACACACCGGGGCAGAACCTGCTTTTCTGTGATTTTGCTCAGTCCAGGAATCTTTGGGCTTCCACGGGAAGTGACTTCCATCGTCCCATGAACCGCTGCGAACCCGGATTGCAAGGAGACTTGCCGGGAACCGTTGATCCCGTTTGGAATCATTTCCGTGCCGCTTAAGGCGTGCACCTATACAATATTGACCTAAAAATCAGGCAGCTTCGGCTGCCTAAAGTTAGACGAACATAAAAGGTCATACTGATGGGATACACACTGCAAGTGATGCCTGAGAGCCCTCAGCCTCATCGCATCGAACAAGCCGCCAAACTTCTTTCAAAGGGACAGGTCGCTGCTGTTTCTACCGATACCGGATTTTCTTTGGTTTGCCGTTTGGATGACAAGGAAGCGCTGGACAAAATTCGTTTGATTCGTCAGCTGAGCGAGAAGAAGCACTTCACGCTTTTCTGTGACTCCTTGTCTCAGATGAGCAAGCTTGCTCGAGTCAATAACACCGGCTACCGCATGGCAAAAAGTGTCACGCCGGGGCCTTATACCTTTATTTTGGAAGCGACAAAAGAAGTTCCTCGCCGGCTCTCTCATCCGTCTAAAAAAACAATCGGTTTAAGAGTTCCTTCCAACAAAGCACTTCATGCTTTACTGGAAAAGATCGGTGAACCGCTTGTCGGTACGACGATCATCATGCCGGGCGAAGAAGCACCGCTTTCTTCCGCTTGGGAAATCCAAGATCGAATCGGAGATCAGCTGGCGTTCATTTTGGATGACGGTACTTCCGTGATCGGAGATACGACGGTGGTCGATCTTTCCGGAGACGAACCTGAGGTTATCCGTGAAGGCTTAGGCTCGGTTTCGGCTTTAGGTCTGTAGTCAGCCTTCCTTAATTAGCACCTATAAAGAGATATATGGACATTTCTTCAATTGTTCAGACTATCGCGGTTTACGCGATCCCACTGATCTTCGCGATCACGATTCATGAAACGGCGCACGGTTACGTCGCTAAGCTCTGCGGCGACCAGACCGCTTACATGCTCGGCCGTTTAACGCTGAATCCGATTAAGCACATTGACCCTGTGGGTACGATCCTGGTTCCGGGTGCACTGCTGATCGGCAGTGCGCTGACCGGCATGAGCGGTATCGTGTTCGGATGGGCAAAGCCCGTGCCGATCAATTTCCGTAATCTTCGCAACCCGAAAACCGACATGATCTGGGTGGCGGCAGCAGGCCCCGGTGCGAATTTGATCCAGGCCATTCTTTGGGCAATTGTGCTCAAGTTTTTGATCTCCATGGGCATTTACGAAGACTTCTTCATAAAAATGTGTGTGGCAGGCGTCAGCTGCAACATCGTGCTCATGGCTTTAAACCTAATTCCGATTCCTCCCCTGGACGGAGGCCGTATCGTCACAGGACTTTTGCCTCCGGGAATGGCTTGGCAGTATTCGAGAATCGAACCGTACGGAATGTTGATTCTGTTTGCACTGATTCTGACCGGAACATTGTCTATTTTCATGCGCCCCTTTATGAGAATGGGGCAGGCCATCGTTCAGTGGTTCATTTAGTTTGAGGACAAGCATCATGAGAGCACCATATATTCCGTCCGAGCATGTTGTTAAAGGGTTAAACGCAGAACCTTCGGCATGGATTAAGCGTTTTTGTCCGCTCTTTTCTCCCAACGCCAAGGTGCTGGATATGGCCTGCGGCGCCGGCCGAAACACCAAGCTTTTGGCGTCCTTCGGAAACCAAGTGACGGGATTGGATATTGATGAGCGCTGCAGACCTTACATTGAAGCAATTCCGGGTGCGACTTTTATGCAGGCGGATTTAGAAGGGGCCCCGTGGCCTTTCGAGGATGAAGTCTTTGACGTCATTGTCGTAAGTTTCTATTTGGAGCGTTCGCTGTTTCCGCATTTGGTTAAATCTTTAAAGCAGGGCGGATATCTTATTTATGAGACGTTCATGCTCCCCTTCGAAGGATTTGACGGCAATCGCGCAAAGAGTCCGGATTTTGTGCTGAAGCCTTTGGAGCTCATCGATGCTTTCCGCGAAACGATGGAAGTGTTCGCATACGAAGAGTCGCTTATTGAGAAGGGCGACTGCTTCCAGCGGTTTGCGGCGAGAAAGCCAATCAACGGGAAAAATGTTCCGGTGATCCTGCCAAAAGAATAAATCTTAGTGAAATCAATGATTATGGAGCCTCGTTAGGCTCCATAACTTCTATACAATGAATTTGATAAACCAACCAAGGATCTCACCTCAAGGAGTGACTGATAATGATTAAAGGCAGTATTGTTGCACTGGTCTCGCCGATGTTCGAAGACGGCACCATTGACTACGACTCTTACCGCAACCTCATTGAAATGCACATTGCCGCCGGCACGAACGCCATCGTAGCCGTTGGTACAACCGGCGAAAGCCCGACGGTTGATTATGACGAACATAACGAACTGGTTCGCGTAGCTGTCGAAACGGCCGCCGGCCGCATCCCCGTGATTGCCGGCACAGGCTCTAACTCCACCAAAGAAGCGATTGAGCTTTCTGCCTACGCAGCCTCAGTCGGAGCAGATGCAACACTTCAAGTTGTTCCGTATTACAACAAACCGACACAGGAAGGTCTCTTCCAGCATTTCAAGGCGATTTCCGAAGCCGTGGATATTCCGATCATTCTCTACAACGTTCCAGGAAGAACAGTTGCTGATCTGAAGAACGACACCGTGCTTCGCCTCTTGGAACTGCCGAATGTTATCGGTTTGAAAGACGCCACCGGTGATTTTGGCCGCGCTTCCGAACTCTTGAGCCGTCTGCCGAAAGACCGTGAATTTGCGATTTACAGCGGCAACGACGATTCCGCGCTTGCCTTGATGCTGATGGGCGGCTCCGGCGTTATTTCCGTGACTGCCAACGTGGCTCCGGAACTCATGAGCCGCATGTGTGCGATGGCTCTGGCCAATGATGTCATGGGTGCCCGTGAAATCAATGATCGCCTGATGCCCCTGCACAAAGAACTCTTCTGTGAACCGAACCCGATTGTTCCTAAGTGGGCTCTCCACAGAATGGGTCTGATTCCTCCGGGAATCCGTCTTCCTCTGACTCCGCTTTCCCCCTCTAAACACGAGCAGGTTGAGCGAGCATTGATGGTCGGCGGATGCATCTAATCTACTGAGCACCACGAAAGAGGCGGTATAAGCTAAAATTACCGCCTTAATAGTTTTAATTTTCCCGATTTTCCAGGGAGTTGGAGTGACTAAATGAGCAGATTTCCTCTGCGTGCCTGTACTGTTGCCGTCATTGCGGCCTCTTTGACCGGATGTCAGTACTTGGGTTCTAAATTTACAGACGAAAAGATTCAGTACGAGAGCACAACCAGCCGCGCTCCGTTAGAAATTCCGCCTGATCTTTCTCAACTCCCGATGGACGATCGTTTTACCGTTCCCGGTAAGACTCAGACCGTTACCGCCACTCAGGTTGCTGAAACCGAACAGGCTCGCAAGAACGCTTCCGGCGCCGCTGTCGAAAACGGCACCGCTCCGGTTCTGCCCGCAACCGTCGTGACAAAAATTGTTAAAGACGGCAGCGAAAGATATATCCAAGTCAACCTCCCGCCGGAACAGGTTTGGGAATCTCTGCTGGACTTCTGGCCTTCCGTCGGTCTTCAGGTTGAACGGGAAGATCCGCGCGCCGGCGTGATGGAAACCAACTGGGCAGAAAACAAAGCCAATCTGCCGCAGGACATTATTCGAGCTACGCTCGGCAAACTTCTCGACTCCGTTTACTCCACCGGCGAACGTGACCGTTACCGCACCCGTATCGAACGCAATGCAAACGGCGGTACGGATATTTACATCACGAACCGCCGCATGGTTGAAGTCTATACCAGCTCCAGCGAAGAGCACACCGCCTGGCAGCCGGCTCCGGCTGACAAAGAGCTCGAAGCTGAAATGCTGACTCGCTTGTCGCTGCGCTTGGAAAATGACTTCAATCCGAAGCAGAAGACCAGAGAAGAGATCGAAAAACAGCCTGCACTGCAGAAAGCCGCTCCGGTTTATGTCAGCCGTGAAATCAAGGGTGCCGACGGCAAGACCGAAGCCCTTGAAATCGACGAAGACTTCGACCGCGCCTGGAGACGCGTGGGCGTCGGCCTCGATCGTGTCGGTCTGAACATTGAAGACCGCGACCGTTCTGCCGGCATTTACTACATCCGTTACCTGGATCCGGACTACGAAGTTAAGAAGCGCAACGACGAAGGTCTCTTCAGCCGCTGGTTCTCGAAAGAAAAACCCGTCGATGCACCGCTTTATCGTGTCAAACTTGTTTCTGACGGTAATAAGACAACTGTCACCGCAATGCCTGACAGTGATAAGACCGATCCTTTGAGCACTTCTGCAAGAATTTTGAATCTGCTCCAAGAACAAGTCAGATAAAAATTCAAATCAAATTCGAAGCCGGCGCCCTGAAAACGTCGGCTTTTTCATAGGAGAATATAAATTGCGCAGAACTGACCGCGAAGTTACTGATGCTCAGAAGATGAAAGCGATTCTTGATCGCTGCAAAATCGTGAGCTACGCCATTGGGACGGGAAAAAACCTTACGCAGTGATCATGAACTTCGGCTACGAATTTACGCCCGAAGGGAAGCTCCGTCTCTACAGCCACAGCGCTCTTGAAGGTAAGAAAGTTTCCATCATCCGCGGCATCTGCAATAAAGCGGCTGCGATTATGGAGTGCGGAGAACGCGTCGTCATTGATCCCGAAATTCCCTGCAAGAGCGGCTCGGCTTCCAAAGCATCATGGCCAGCGGCACAATGAAAATCCTTCAAGGTTCGGAAGCTCGTCACGCGCTCGAAGTTTTCTATCGCCACCAGACCGGAGTGGGGCCTCCCTTCCCGGAAGGTGCGGAAAACTTCGTCACGATGTTCTGCCTTGAGTGCGATGAGTACACCTGCAAAATCTGCGTGAAATAACCGTTCTGAGGCAATTTACCGTCTGAACAGCGTCGCAGACTGCTAGGATGAGGCACGTCAAAAAGGAAGATTTAAAACGATGGCAGAAACAGTAATTGGAAAAGATACGGTTGCTTGGCTGAAGATCGATGTTTTTGATCTCACCGGAAATCAGTTGCAGGAAGGTCCGGAAGAAGGCTGGCAGGTGCTCTTCGGACACAATGATATTTTTCCGAAACTCGAACAAGCCTTGATGAGGAAGAAGGCCGGAGATTCCGTTACGCTGACCCTGGAACCGGAAGATGCTTTCGGAGAAAGCGAACCGGAACTGATTCGCTCTGTTCCGCTGAATTTGCTCGGCGATAATGTTGAACCCGGCATGAAAGTGGAAGGCGTCCCCGGAGAGCCGAGTGACGGAAGAATATATACCGTGATCGGCAGCGATGAAAATCACGTTTTCTTAGACGGCAATCATCCGTTCGCAGGCTGGGCGCTCAAGTTTGTTGTTAAAGTCCTGAAAGTGGAAAAAGCGACTCCCGAAGAAGTCGAGGAGATGGAGGCTCCGGAACTCTTAGAAGTTGCAGACCTCGTTAAAGAGGCTTCTGAAACTAAACATTGATTCACACAGAAATCACGGTCCCAGAAATAAGAACGGCTCGATAACTTGTCGAGCCGTCTGTCTAATCGGATACGCCGGAAGAATGCTATTTGTTTTCTTTTGCTTTCTTTTGCAGGTCAGCCAATAATTCCCAAGCCTGGCGCGGCGAGAGATCATCCATCGAAACATCTGCGAGCTTATCCCTGAGTTCGAGCAGCGCAGGATCCTCTTCGGGAAGCTCTTCTTCCGGGAAGATCGTTGTCGAAGCCTCTGAGGCAACGAACAGGTCTAATTGTTTATCGTCCGTTTGAGCCGCGCGTTCTTCAAGTTTTAAGAGCACCTTTTGTGCGCCTCGAATCACGCTTCTCGGAATGCCTGCGAGCTTAGCAACAGCGATACCGTAGCTTTGATTGGCGGCGCCGGGTCGGATTTCGTGCAGGAAAACAATGTTCTTCGAGCTTTCTGCGGCAGCGACATGAACATTGACGACATCGGGCAGCGTCTTTTCTAACTGCGTCAGCTCAAAATAATGTGTTGCAAAGAGCGTCAGGCTTCTGCAGTTAACAACCAAATCCTCTGCGATCGCGGCTGCCAGAGATAACCCGTCAAAGGTAGATGTACCCCGACCGACTTCATCCATAAGAACCAGGCTCTTATCGGTGGCCTGACGAAGGATCGAAGCGGTTTCGGTCATTTCTACCATGAACGTGGAAAGTCCTCTTGCCAGATCGTCTGCGGCGCCGATACGGGTCAGGATTTTATCGATGACGCCGATGTCCGCGCTCTCTGCGGGAACAAAGCTTCCGCTGTAAGCCAAAAGAACAATCAGAGCGATGGAACGCATGTACGTGGATTTACCGCCCATGTTCGGGCCGGTAATGATGTGCAGACGATGCTGGGCATCGAGATCGCAGTCATTAGGTACATAGTTCTCGATCGTTTCTTCAACGACCGGGTGCCGGGCGCCCTTGATCTCAACAGAGGTCACCGGAACGAAATTCGGCTTGATCCAACGGTACGTATCGGCGTGCTGAGCAAAAGAAGAAAGCGCATCAAGGACGCTGACGCCGTGGGCAGAATTCAGAAGATCCTGACAGAAAGGCTTGCACTTAAGAATGAGTTCTTCGTAGAGCTGTTTTTCCAAGGCTTTGGATCGTTCCTCGGCGCTGACCGCTTTATCTTCAAAAGCTTTGAGCTCCGGCGTGATGTAGCGCTCAACGTTTTTCAGCGTTTGGCGGCGGCGGTAATCGGTCGGTACTTTGTCGATCTGACCTTTTGGTACCTCAATGAAGTAACCTTGAACGCTGTTGAATTCCACTCGAAGATTAGGAATGCCCGTCCGTTCTTTTTCACGGGCTTCGTAGTCAACTAAGAATTGACCGCCGTGATTCTTAAGAGCGCGGAGTTCGTCGAGTTCAGCATTAAAGCCTTCCGCGATGACATTTCCGTCGCGAATAAAGGTACTGGGCTCTTTTTTGAGCGAAGCACAAAGAAGCTGATAAAGCTCTTCAGGAAGCGGCAGCTCTTCTGCGGTTTCTTTAAGAAGTTCGGAATCGAGATCCGAAAGATTCTCAGCAATCACATTGAGAGAGGGAAGGGCATCGCGTAAAGCGGCAAGCTCTCGAGGTTTGACCGAGCCTAAGGCAATGCGGGTAGCCGTTCGTTCGAAGTCAGGAATGCCTTTTAAGAACTCGTTGATGTTTTCTAACTTCTCCATCGAGTCCAATAGGATCTCGACGGCATCCGAACGTTTAGCAGCTTGAGCCTGTTCTCTGCATGGGGAAGTCAGCCAGGAGGCGAGACGGCGGCTTCCCATCGCCGTACGGCAATGGTCCATTGTCGAGAAGAGCGTGTTGGTCTGCTCTCCGCGAAGCGTTCGGACGATTTCTAAGTTTCTGCGTGAGGCCGCATCAAGGCCTAAGTGGTCATTGTCCGTTTCGCGGGTAATTGCCGTGATGTGCGTTAAGTCGGTTCCCTGAGTAGAGCGGGCATATTCGGCTACGACGCCGGCGGCGTGATCAAAATGTCGGAGTCTGCAATCCCGAAAGGCTCAAGAGTGGAGGTTCCGAATTGCTTCAGCAGTGTCTTTTCGGCACGAATTCGATCAAAGTGCCAGTCGGGGAGGGCAGAAACGGAACGATCCGGGAAACGCTCTTCGGCGAGTTCGCGGTCACGGTCTGCAATCAAAATCTCGGACGGATTGATGCGTTCGATTTCATTGATAAGGCCGGCCTCAGTCGTTTCCATGGCCTTGAAGACACCGGAAGAAATGGTCATCCAAGCTAATCCGACGGCGCTCCCTTTGCCCTGAAGATAAACGGCGAGCAGCGTGCTTTCCGCCCGATCATTTAAAAGACTTTCATCGGTTAGCGTGCCCGGCGTGATCGTACGAACCAGCTTCCTTTCCATTAAGCCTTTGCCCGGAGTGCCGAGCTGCTCGCAGATGCCGACGCTGAAGCCTTGATTGACCAAACGAACCAAATACTGATCCAAGGTCATGTAGGGAATTCCGGCCATCGGAATGCGCGTTCCGGAGTTGGTAGAAGAACGCGATGTCAGCGTAAGCCCGAGCACCTTATGGACGAGTTCGGCGTCTTCGAAAAAGGTTTCGTAGAAGTCGCCCATTCGATACATGATCAATAAGGTCGGGTTGTCGCGTTTGATCTGAATAAACTGACGCATTGCCGGCGTAAAGCTCAGCAGATCCTGCTCACTAATATTGGCAATCGAGGCGATAGACTTGTCGGTCATTGATACTAAAAAATAAGCGGCGTTGGTTGATGATATCTCAACGGACGAAAAATCGATAAAAAAAGCCTTCGGACGGTTCGCCGAAGGCTGATCAAAGTTTGCGCTAAAGATTAAGCTTGGCGGCCTTGAATGACGCTGATCATTTCCGGGAAGATCTTCGGAGCGGCGGCAATGATTTCACCTTTCTGAAGATAATCACCTTCGCCGGAGAAGTCGGTAACGAAGGCGCCGGCTTCACGGGCAATCAAAGCTCCGGCGGCGATATCCCAAATCTTGATGCCTTTTTCCCAATAGCCGTCAAAACGACCGCAGGCCGTCCAGCACAGATCTAAGGCGGCGGAACCGATACGGCGCAGACCGCAGGTCTTTTCCATCATGACCTTCATAGACTTGATGTAAGCGTCGTAGTTATCGCCTTCGCGGAAGGGGAAGCCGGTGGCAAGCAGTGCATCCTGCATGGAATTGCAGCCGGAGACGCGGATACGGCGGGAATCAAGGTAAGCACCTTTGCCTTTGGTAGCGGTAAAGAGCTCATTGGCCATCGCGTGGTAGACGACGGCATGGAGCGGCTGACCGTTTTTCAGCAAAGCGATGGAAACGGCAAACTGAGGAATTCCGTGAATAAAGTTGGTAGTGCCGTCGAGCGGATCAATGACCCAAGTGTATTCGGCGTCTTTCTTGCCGCTCTCGCCGGATTCTTCACCGAGGAATGCGTGATCGGGATAGGCAGTCTTAAGCGTTTCTAAGATAACGCGTTCGCATTCTTTGTCGACTTCAGTGACGTAGTCGCCGAGGCTCTTGTTGGAGATCTGAAGATTGCTGCGGTCACGGAAAGCAATGACCTGGATCTTGCCGGCATCGCGAGCAGCCTTAATTGCCATATTGAGCATACCTTCATTCTGCATGGGCAGAGAAGGAGCGGGGCGGTAATGTTTCTTCTGATCGCCGTTTTCAGCGCTTTTACGGCTGGCTGAGCGAGGAGCGCGTTTTTTTTCGGTAGCCTTTGTCGTTTTTGCCATCGGCTTAGTTGTGGTTGCCATTTATTCCTCTGATGAACTTTTTATGCACCGCCTCAGCGGTGAAGTAAACTTTAGAATCCGAAATTTTACCTCAAGAGACAGTAGTTTATGGACTTCCTTCCCCAACGAGGGCGTATCCGCTTCGTTCTCGTTTCACCGAGCCACCCGGGCAATATCGGGTCTGCCGCAAGGGCGATTAAGACCATGGGATTTAACCGTCTATACGTCGTGAGCCCCCGTCATCCCGAGTACCGCACCGATTTGGATGCGATTGCTTTTTCTACCCATGCGGTCGATGTCCTGCAAAACAGCGTCTGCACTGAGACACTTTTGGAAGCGTTAAAAGATGTTTCTTTTGCCTGTGCGCTCTCCGGCTACGATCGTGAGTTCGGACCTCCTTTGGCAGACCTGCAGACTTCCTGCGAAATGGTCAAGGCCCGTTTAGAAGAAAACCCGCAGGAAGAGATCGCCTTTGTATTCGGAACGGAAAGGAGCGGTCTCACAAACGAAGAAATGATGCTCTGTCAGCTGTGTACGGCAATTCCTGCCAATCCGGAGTGCGACTCTTTGAATTTAGCTCAGGCAGTGCAGGTGACCGCTTACCAGGCTCAGCAGACCCTTCGCGGAAGGGCCCTGGACGCACATGCTAATCGTTTTGAAGGTGAGCCGCCCGCAAGTGTTGAAGCCATTGAAGGACTGTATGAACATCTCGAAGCGGCAATGATTGCATGCGGAGCTCTGAACCCGGAACGCCCGAAGCTGATGATGCCCAAACTGAAAAGAATTTTGTCTCGATCCGGTTTAAGCGCTCCTGATGTCGATATGCTTAGGGGTATCTGCGCTGCGATTATTTGTCCGCGGGCAGAGCGCAGCGGAAGAAAAACGAATAAAGACGGACAGCAATAAAAAATCAGAGGGAAGGATGTTTTCGAGAATCAAAGGCGACGTCGCTCCATTTACGAAAGAGATCCAGCTGCTCATTCACGCTGGGAGGTTCTGCTTTGTTATCCCGGGCTGCATGCCATCATTGGCACCGTGCTGCGCACTGGTTATGGAATAAAAACTGGAAAGTGACGGCAAGAGCACTTTCTCAGTGCAATCGTTTCCTCACCGGTATTGAAATCCATCCCGCTGCCAAGATCGGAGACCGGGTGCTGATCGATCACGGAATGGGTGTTGTGATCGGAGAGACGGCAGAAGTCGGAGACGACTGCACGATTTACCACGGCGTGACCTTGGGCGGAACGTCCCTTGCCTCGGGAACGAAGCGGCATCCGACGATCGGTAAAAACGTTATTGTCGGGGCCGGCGCCAAGATTCTCGGCGGTTTTGAAATTGGGGACAACTGCCGCATCGGCAGTAATGCTGTTGTGATCAAAGCGCTCCCGCCGAATTCAACGGCGGTGGGAAACCCGGCTCGAATTGTTGATAAATCAAAGAAAGCCGAGCCCAAAAAAGAGCCGGAAACCCAGCCTGATCCGAAAACCCAGGTTCGCTTAGCAGCCTACGGTGTGGTCGCAAACGAAGAAGACCCGTACGTAGAGAAGATCAAATCGCTTGAAAAACTGCTTCAGGCGCAGCAGGCTCGCTTGGACGAAATGGAAAAGAAGATCAGCTGAGCGCACCTGAAACAATCCTCAAAAAAAGTGCAGCCCGCAGGCTGCACGAATCAAACAGACCAAATCCGGGTTACACGTTATTTTGCGGGACAGTGTAGAGCTCGTCGATCTCAGCGCGAAGTTTCTCGCGGATGT
>ERZ860009.755-NODE-755-length-12897-cov-1.753777_pt1 | contig 12897 bp, 10 predicted proteins | sample MGYA00510114_ERZ860009 | MGnify/ENA primary metagenome ERZ860009 (study PRJEB30046, sample SAMN00715177) | human gut metagenome | study: EMG produced TPA metagenomics assembly of the A metagenome-wide association study of gut microbiota in type 2... | reverse complement strand
CCACCTGCGAGGATTGCTGCCTGCGACGCAGGCGTCCTGCCGCTTTCCTTGAATCCGCATTTCGCGAAACGTTTCGCTGACGGAGAATTTAACCGGGGCGATGGAATCGCCGTGCTGTTTCTTTCGAGACGAAAATAAATATGACACGAATGCGGGCTGTTTGTTTGATGCTCCCGGCATTACTATTTTCATCTCTTGCATATCGACAATTTGTTCCATATCATCTTTTTTCGTGCGATCAGACAGGCTCCTATAACTCCGGCATCGCCCCCTAACCGCGAAGGAACGATGGACAGTTGCTGGGTCATCAGCCGAAGCGAATATTTATGCACGGCAAGCTTCACAGGCTGTAAAAAGTAGTAAGGAGCAATTTCTGACATTCTGCCGCCAATGATGATACGATCGGGATTCAAAAGGTTGATCAATCCGGCCAACTGATGCCCAAGCTCACCCCCGGCCTGCGTCACCAACTCAATGCAAAGCGGGTCTTCCAGTTTCGCAGCTTCAATAATGTCCTCTATCGTAATCATGTTTCCGTTCCACACCTTTTTAGAAAGAACCGACGCCTCGTGATTGTAGATTCTTTCTACGAGTTTACGGCAAACGGCGCTTCCCGAGATTTCCGTTTCAATGCATCCTTTTTTTCCGCAATGACACATCACGTTGTTTTCATACATGTGGATATGTCCGAATTCTCCCGAATAGCCGTCCTTTCCATAATATATTTCTCCATTTATGATAATGCAGAGTCCCAGTCCCCATCCGATATTGACATAAATCACATTCTCCTGCGAGGCATTGTTTTCGGATACATACTCGCCGTAAGCCATCGCTTTGGTGTCGTTCTCGATGAAAACCGGAATGCCCAAACGTTCGTTGAGCAAAAGAGTCAGCGGCACTTCGCGTGTCTCCTCGAAATTGAAAATCGTGGCGCTCGTTCCTAAATGCGAATTGACCCGCCCTCCAATATTGAAATTGACGCCCGCTATTTTGCCGGCGTTCTGACTTTGAAACTTTAGCATGAACTGCGAAATATGCGTACATATTTCATCCAGTTTATTATGTGTATTTTCGAAGCGAAAATCTGTGATGCGCTCTATGCAAACCATATCCCCCGTAAGGTTCATAAGCCCGATTATCAACTCGAAAGGCTTGAGGTCGACACCCAAAAAATAGTAGGTTTCGGATTTCACCCGATAAAGGACTGGATTTCGTCCCCGTTTATTGGTCTTCAAACAGTCTCCCTTTTCCAAAATATCCTCCGCATAGAGTTCGGAGACATACTTGGCTATTGTCGTGACGCTGAAGCCGGTTTGGCTGGCGATGTCGGGAATGATGAATTGCCCTTTCTGAAAAATGGAGTTCAGAATGATGTTTCGTACAAAACAACCCAGATCGCCGTCGTGGGATGCGGATGTAAAAGGAGGTAACATTGTCCTTGCCATTATTTGGTGTGCCTGACAAAAATAGTAAATCGAAAAGAAATAAAAAACAGATTGTATAAATAATCGCGTTATTTAAAAAGTTTACTTTGTAAATATATGGAATGATAATCGAATTTAATTCGTTGTTTTTTAGTATGTTGTATTTGATATTTCGGCTGATGTATTTTGACAAATAAAAAAAAGTGTCTTTTTTAAATGGTTTTGCTCTTCGGATTATCAGGCACATTGGAAGAATCCTTTCTATTTTTGTTTTGAAAAGGTGAAATCAAATCGTACAAAAGCGACCTGCCCGAAATTCTTAATTTTTAAAATGTACGAAGAAAAGGTGTCCGAACCAAAACTCAATGCTGACTGAAATATGAAACTGAAAATTCTTGGCTTCGCTCTGCTTGCTGTCTGCGTCTGCGCCGTGTGCTGTATGTGCGGCAGCGATTCGAAAACGCCCGACTATGAATTTCCCGACGGACCCGATCCTGATCCCGACCCTCAACCGGGCGATTATCCTGCCGGACTGACCGTAACCGAGTTTGCGGACGATCTGGGCGGCGGAAAACAATGCCTCGGATTCGTGGCCGTGGCCGATCTGAAAGCCAATCCCAAACTGCGCTTCAACGCCGTGCATCTGCCTCAACAGAAAACTCCGTCGCGCATTCATGCCGAATTCGCTTCGGCCAACCGGGGAACGGCCTGTGTGACGACCAATGCCGGGTATTGGTGGGCCGGAAATTCGTTGAGCCTGCTTGTTACCGGCGGTGCCGTCAAGTCGATCGAGAATCAGACGGTGACACGCAACAACCAGACGGTTTATCCCGTGCGTTCTTCGTTCGGGCAGATGGCGTCCGGAGGGTTCGAGACGCACTGGATTTACTGCGTGCTCGACGACGGCAACAAGCCTTATGCCTTCCCGTCCGCGCTCGACAACGACGAACGTACGAATACGTATATGTCCGCGCCGCCGACTTCGAAGACGCCCGGCGCGGCGCTCTGGACTCCGCAGGAGGCGGTCGGAGGCGGTCCGATGCTGGTCCGGGAGGGGAAGAACGTCGCCGTGGAGAACTATTGGAAAGAGGTGTTCGACGGCGGCGGCATCGCCGGGACTTCGCGTCAGCCGCGTACGGCGATCGGCGCCACAGCGGACGGCAAACTGATCCTGCTCGTGTGCGACGGGCGCAATATGCGGGGCAGCGCCGGATTTACGCTGGCGGAGCTGGCCGACAAGCTGATCGCACTGGGAGCGGTCGATGCGGTCAATCTCGACGGCGGCGGATCTTCGACCATGGTCGGCAGCGACGGCAAGGTGCTCAACCGTCCCAGCGACACGGGCAGCGCCGAGGTGATCGTCGAGCGCAAAATTTCGACGGCGGTCGTCATCTCCGAAGTGAACTAATCCATAAAGAATCATATGAAGAAACTTCTCCTCATCTGGCTGGCAGCCTTTGCTGCCGTCTCCTGCGCGCAGGAAAAACAGCCGTCGAAACCGCTTTACATGTGGTTTGACTGCGAAGCCAATTATGCGACTTTGAGTCATCCCGATTCGATTCGTTACTATGTGTCCAAAATCCACGACATGGGCTTTACCGATGTCGTGGTCGACGTGAAGTCGATCATGGGCGAAACGCTCTACAAGAGCGATATAGCGCCTTACATGGGCGAATGGGAGGGTGTGACCCGTCCTGAAAACTACGATCTGCTGGGTTATTTCATCGAGGAGGGACACAAGCTGGGCATGCGCGTGCACGGGTCGCTCAACGTGTTTGCCGGCGGTCACAACTATTTCGACCGGGGAACATCTACGGCGATCATGCCGACTGGCAGTCGCAGGTGTACACCGAAGGTAAAATCGTGCCCATCAGCGAAATAAAGAGCAACTACAACGGCATGCTCAACCCGGCGAATCCCGAAGTGCAGGAGTACGAGCTGGCGATTCTGAAGGAGTTCGCCGGGAAGTATCCCGATGTGGACGGCATCGTCTTCGACCGGGTGCGTTTCGACAATATCACCTCCGATTTCAGTCCGCTGTCGAAGGAGCTTTTCGAAGCTTACGCCGGAACGAAAGTCGCCGATTATCCCGGTGATATACTCCGCTGGACGCAGGATGCCGACGGCAAGTGGAGCTGGTCGCAAGGCCCGCTGTTCCGCAAGTGGATCGAATGGCGCGCATCGGTTATCAAGGATTTCGTGACCGAAGCCCACAGGCAGCCAAGGAGATCAATCCCCGGCTGCTGATCGGCGACTATACGGCGCATGGTACCCGACCTATTATTACGTGGGCGTCAACTGGGCCAGCGAGCAGTTCGATCCCGCCCGCTATTTCGATTGGGCGACGCCCGAATACAAGAATACGGGTTATGCCGACCTGCTCGACATCTATATGACCGGACTTTACTATACGCTGGTTACCAAAGCCGAAGTCGACAAGGCCAACGGAGCCGTGGGGCAGCGTACCGAAGCGGGAATGTCCGACGAACAGAATTACTGGTACTGCATCGAGGGCGGCGCCGAATGGGCGAAGAAAATCACCTGCGGCGTGGTTCCCGTGACAGGCTCGATCTACGTCGAGCAGTACGAGGGCGACGCAGCGCAATTCACCCGCGCTGTGGCGCAGGCGCTCCGCGACACCGACGGACTGATGATCTTCGATATCGTCCATATCATCAACCGCGGCTGGTGGTCGGAGCTGGCGGCCGGAATCGCCGAAGGAAGCAACTGATCTGCAACCAATATAAAACAACTAAAAACTTAACCTTAAATGTAATTCTATGAAAGAGTTCTTCTCTATTTTCAAGAATTCCCTGACAAGGAAGTGCATGGCGCTTCTGATGTCATTGCTTGTTGTCGGTGCGGCTTCCGCCCAGACGCGGGTGACGGGAACGGTTACGGATGAGAGCGGGCACCCTCTGATGGGCGTAACTGTTATCGTCGTAGGTACCAATACGGGTGCCATTACCAACCTCCAGGGTCAGTATTCATCGCTGCTAAACCTGGCAACACATTGGAGTTTCAGTATTTAGGTATGGTGTCCGAGCGAAAAACCGTGGGGGGGGGAATTACCTCCATTATGTTTCTCTCAAGGAAGACTCTGCCAGAGTCGATGAAGTCGTTGTCGTCGGTTACGGTACGATGAAACGCGCGAGCATTACGGGCGCCGTTTCGCAAATCGACGGCAAGGAACTGCTCAAGGCGCCGATGGGAAATGTGACGAATATGCTGGGCGGGCGTGTCGCCGGCGTGGTGGCCTTGCAGCAGTCGGGACAGCCCGGCAGCGACGGCGCCAGCATTTTGGTGCGAGGCAGCGGCGCAAAGTACATTGTGGACGGTGTAGCCCGCGATTTCAGCCAGATTGATCCCAATGATATCGAAAGCGTTTCGGTGCTCAAGGACGCATCGTCGGCTGCGATTTACGGTATGGATGCCTCGGCTGTCATTATCGTGACGACCAAAAGGGGCAAGGCCGCTCCGGCCAAGATCTCCTACACCGGCACTTTCGGTTTGAGCCAGAATGCCGTAATGCTCGAAATGCTCGACGGTCCGGGGTATGCCTATTGGTATAACAAAGCCCGTGAAATGGACGGAGACACGCCGATTTTCACGCAGCGCCAGATCGACATGATGCTCAACGGCGATCCGAGCGACGGCTGGGGCAATACGAACTGGTATGAAAAGACTTTCGGTACGGGGTACAACCAGTCGCACAACCTCAATGTGACGGGCGGCAACGAGCGAATCAAGTACTTTACTTCGATCGGTTACTTCGATCAGGAGGGCAATGTGAAGAATTTCTCGTTCGACCGTATTAATATCCGTTCGAATATCGAAGCCAAGATTGCCAAGAACTGGACGATGGCCGTGGATCTGGCCGGTCGTGTGCAGCGCAGCAATCGTCCCGGATTTTCGGGCGATCCCGCCGATTGGAACAATATCGCGCAGCAGGCTATGCGTGCGCATCCTTACGTGCCCGAAAATTATAACGGGCTGCCTGTTTCGACCAATACTTCGAGCGCTACCGTAAGTCCGCTCGCTTCTTCCGAGGAGTCGGGTTATGCAAAAAGCAATACGTTCTATTTTCAGTCGAATGTTTCGCTTAAGTATGATTTTCCTTTCCTGAAGGGTTTGTCTGCGAAATTCATGGTGGCTTATGACTATTCGCAGACCTATTCCAAGATTTATTCCACGCCTTTCCGTACGATGGTTGCAACGCTTCCCACGACTCTTGACGGCAATATTTCCTATGCTGAAAACTGGGATTCGCGTAAAAAATCCGAAAATTCGCTGACGGAGGGGCTTACGCGCAACACGCAGATTACGACTAACGCTTCGCTTAATTATGCCAACACCTTCGGGAAGCATAATGTTTCTGCAATCCTGCTGATGGAGACCTACTCTAACGACGGCAATAATTTCAGCGCTTACGGAGAAGGATTTTCGATCAAGGAACTTGCCGAACTCAAATACGCCAGCATTCCCGACAAGATGTCGATCAACGGTATGAGCTCCGTTGCGCGCAAAGCCGGTTTCGCGGCCCGTGTCAATTACGATTATGCCAATAAGTATCTTGTCGAATTGTCGTGCCGGTATGATGGCAGTTATCTGTTCGGCGGTATGGTTGATGGAAAACGCTGGTCTCCTTTCCCTGCCGCATCGGTCGGTTGGAGAATATCTAATGAGCCTTGGTTCGATTCCAAAGCGATCGACAACTTGAAGTTGCGTGCAAGTATCGGTCTTACGGGTACGACGGGTATCAGCGCTTATTCGTATTTGAATACATTAGGCTTTCTGGATACTCCGGCCGTTGTCCTCGGAGGCGTCGGTGTCGACGGAATGCTTACTTCGAGTTTGGCGAATGAGAATCTGACATGGGCGAAGAATCTGCAATATAACGGAGGATTCGACCTGTCCATGTGGGGTGGCAGACTTGGTGTTGAGTTCGATGTATTCTATAAATACATCTATGATATTCTGAGTGGTGTGACTGCCACCTATCCCAGCTCTTTCGGCGGTTATTATCCGAAGTATGAAAACAGCAATAAACAAGCTCATAAGGGTTTTGAGATTACGTTGAGCCACCGTAACCGTGTCGGAGATTTCAATTACAACGTGAGTCTGACCGGTACATACACCAAGCGTAAATGGCTGCACTATAACGATGCCGCCAATACGCCCGATTGGCTCAAGCTTACGGGTAAGGAGGTCGGCGCCCAGGTCGGCTTTATCTCCGCCGGTTTGTTCCAGAGCCAGGAGGAGATCGACAATTCTCCGACGATTGTGGGTAAAGCCGTTCGTGTGGGCGATATTAAGTATGTCGATCGCAACGGCGACGGTGTGATTTCCTATGAACAGGACCGCGGTTATGTCGGGGCCGCCGCTTATCCCAAATTTGTGGGAGGCCTTTCTTTTTCGGGTGATTGGAAAGGCATTGACCTCTCTTTCCTGTTTCAGGCAGGCTTGGGCCGGGATGTGGCTCTGACGGGTGTGTACAGCGGAGGAATCATGGACAACACGCAGATGACCAAGCCGTTCTATCACGGAGGCAATTCGCCGAAATACCTTGTGGAGAACTCTTGGCGGGAAGATAACACCAATGCCGAATTCCCGCGTCTGAGTATCGTGCAGGCCAGTTCGAATAATGCCTATTCTTCGACTTTCTGGTATCGCAGCGGCGATTATCTGCGTCTGAAGAATTTGCAGATCGGATACACCTTCCCGCAGAAATGGATGAGCCGGATCGGCATCGACCGTCTGCGTATCTATTTCGAAGGACAGAACCTTTGGACTGTCAGTGAACTGACCAAATTCAACATTGATCCTGAACAGCCCGGTGTGTCGAACGGTTATTATCCGCAGCAGCGTATCTTCTCGTTCGGTGTAAACTTGGCATTCTAACATGAAAAACGGAGAAATTATGAAAACAGGAATTAAAATAGCCATGATGTCGTTGCTGACGTTCTCTTTAGTCGGTTGCAACGATTTCCTCGATACCACGCCGCATGACAGTATCTCGGACAAGGTGGTTTGGAACGATATACACACGGCGACGCTTTACCTTAACGGTTTTTATCCGTATATTGACCGTTACGGACAGTTCGGCTCCGCCCAGTTTCAAGGTAATCTGACCGAGGGACTTACCGAAACTTTCAAATACGGTTCGTACGTTCCGGGCAATAAGGCCGGAGACTCCAATAATTATGTGTTTACGCCTGAAACGATGTCGTCGACGGGCAACCTGCTCGATGCGTGGACGGGTGGATATGAGCGTATCCGCCGTATCAATGAGTTCTTGGAATCCATGCGGAAGCATTCCACGTTCTCGGCGGAAGAGAATGCTAAACTTGAGGCGCAGGCCCGTTTTTTCCGCGCATTCGTCTATTTTCAGTTGGCCAAACGGCATGGAGGGGTAATCCTCTATACGGATATGAATCTCCAGAAGAATAAAGACCGCAGCTCTGCCTCCGAGACCTGGGATCTGATTGCCTCGGACCTCAAGTATGCGGCTTCGGTATTGCCGGTGCGCTGGGACGCGGCCAACAAGGAGCGTGTGACGCGCGGCGCGGCTTGGGCCATGCTTGCACGGACGATGCTTTATGCCGAACGCTGGCAGGATGCCAAAGACGCGGCGGATTCGGTTTTCAAGTTGCAGGTCTATTCTTTGACCGATAAGTACGAGGATGCTTTCAAAGGGGGGAATAGTGAGTCGATTCTCGAATACAACTATCTGGTAACGGGTCCCAATCATACTTTCGATAACGACTATGTTCCTTACGGCGATATGGACAACGACGGAGGTAAAGGCTGCCCGACGCAGGAGATGGTCGAATCGTATCAGTCGAAGGACGGCAAAACCGTAGATTGGAGCAAATGGCACGGCGAGACGACCGAGTTGCCTCCTTACGATCAGCTGGAACCCCGTTTCGCTGCGACGGTTCTTTATCACGGAGCGCAATGGAAGGGGCATACAATGACCAACAGCGTTGGAGGTACTTACGGGCAGTATATGGATTATCGTAGCGACACCTATCCGAAGGGACGTACTACTACCGGTTATTATCTGCGCAAATACCTCGATGAAAGCCACACCGATTTCTCGGTTATCAAGGTCAGCACGCAGACTTGGGTGGAACTTCGTCTGGCTGAAATTTACCTCATCCGTGCCGAGGCGAACTATCGTTTGGGCGCTTCGGGGGCCGCTTTGGAGGATGTCAATGCCGTGAGACAGCGTCCCGGTGTGAATCTGCCCGCTCTTTCGGGCCTTTCGGGGAACGATCTTTTCAAAGCGATACGTCAGGAACGCAAGATCGAGCTGGCGTATGAAGGGCACCTCTATTGGGACATGCGCCGCTGGAAACTCGCCGACAAGGAGTATAACGGTTACCGTGTGCACGGACTGAAGATCACGCCGCATCAGGGCGCTTTCAAATTCGAGTATGTGGATTGTGATTTGCAGGACCGTAAATTCCTGGCGAAGACCTACGTATTCCCGATTCCTTACGATGAGTTGGCGAACAACTCGGCTATCGAACAGTATGACGAGTGGAAATAAATCTTGAATTACAATTATGAAAAATACCATATTTTCTTTCCTGACGGCGGCCGGTCTGCTCTTTGCGGGCTGTCACCAGCCCGACGAGCTGTTGCCTTCCGTGTCGCGTAACGGCATCAACAGCGTAACCGCCCAATTCGTAAAGAACAATAGCGAGGGGGCAGCCGAATTTTACGGCGAATTCAAAGGATATCCGGCGGAGGGCAGCGATGAGATCACGGTCGAGATTCCGTGGTTTTATCCGGAGAGCAGCGATGATGTCGTGAGCGGTAAGATGCTCGACAAAATGCGCATCAGCCTGAATCTCGACGACAATGTTACGGTGGACCCTGCGGTCCTTTATATGAATTTGAACGAGGACAACTATATTACGGTTACCGATCAGCTCAAGCAAAAGAAGGTTTATAAAGTCAGGGGGCGGATCGTGAAGAGCAAAGCCTGTCTGCTGGAGGAGCTGTCGCTTCCGTCGCAGGGTTTGAACGCCATCATTGATCAGGAAACCAAAGAGGTGTCGCTGATCGCAGCCGGTAATATCGAACCTTGTACGGGAACCTACCGGCTTTCGTATCATGCTACGATTTCACCCGATCCGGCAACGACGGTTATCGACTGGAATGCGTCGCCCAAGCTGACCGTCACTGCGTATGACGGGGTAAGCAAGACGGTTTACACCGTTAAGAAAGAGGTTCCGGCGAAGGTTCCGACCGGTATTCGTTCGGGCAGTCAGAAGAACCTGTTCGTTTCCGAAACGTTCAAGACTGATTACGGAATGAGCGGAACGACGAATTATACGCTGGGCATTTTGGGCGATCACTTGCTTATTTGCTCCGGCGAGAGCGAGATCGTTTATGTCAACAAGCTTACCGGTGTCAAGGCCGGAACGGTGAATATGGGCGGCATCAATCTCGGTGGAGGCGCTATCACTTCGGATGAAGCCAACCATATCGTGATGTGTTCGATTGCCGCCAACGGTGCGTCGCAGACCATTTATCGTCTGGATCATGTTACCGATACCCCGAAGGAGGTCATGACCTGGTCGAATGCCACGGGCGGTAAGATCGGCAGCAAGATTTCGATCAAGGGCGATATAGACGCAGACGCCGTCGTCACGATCAACTGTTGGGCTTGGGCAAGTCCCGCAAACTGGAGTCGTTCGTCCGTATCATCGTGACCGATGGCGTCTGGGGTACTCCCGAAAAGGTTACGATTGCGGGTTGCGGACTCTGGAACGGCGGCAATGTCGATGTGGAATATCTGTCGACGGATATTACCGGACCTTATTTCAAAGCCAGCTATTCGACCAATGGGGCGGAGTGGATCGACGGAGCGACCAATTCGCGTGTGGCATTTATCGACAAAGGCGCGAACGACGCCAATTCGAATTTTGCCAATGTGTCGTGCGCCGTCTTCAATAAGAGTCCGTTCGTCGCCGTGTTCGGCGGTTCGCACTTCGCTTACAGTGCATCGCGTGCCATCCTGCTCGATGTCGGAGACCGCAATCTCTTCACCGGGACGTTCGACAATACGAAAGCCAAGATCTATGCGTCGACGCCTAAATATCTGGCTGTTTCCGGAACGGCGAGCTGCGATATCCTGCTGAGCCAGTCGTCTGACGGTTATTATCTCTATCTTTACTGGATCGGCGGAAATACCAACTATATCCGTGCCGAACAGTGGGATTGTGTCGACAAGTAACATCCCTTTTGCCTGCATCCCTCTGACCGGGGATGCAGGTCCTAAAACAAGCATAATTTTGAAGATGAAAAAGAATATCAAATGGTTTGCTGCGGTTCTGGCGGCGTTGACGCTGGGATACGGGGCTGTTTCGTGCGGTTCGGATTCGAAGGAACCCGAATGGGAGTGGCCCGATCCCGACCCCGATCCCGATCCGGAGCCGGGGGTGGAGAAACCCCGGTTCATCTGGGTCGATGCCGCCGCCAACTTTCCCGATTTCGCCAACAGCAAGGAGAATATACTGCGCGATCTGACCAAGGCCCGGGAGGCCGGATTCACCGATATTGTAGTCGATGTGCGACCTACTACCGGCGACGTGCTTTTCCGTACGTCGGTGGTCGATCAGGTGGAGTGGCTCGGCGCATGGCTGCCGGGCGGATATTCCAAAGTCGAACGCACGGCTACATGGGACTACTTGCAGGCGTTTATCGACGCCGGAAAGTCGCTCGACCTGCGCATTCACGCCACGATCAATACCTTTACGGGGGGCAACCAGACTTCGCTGGGCGGCGCCGGAGTCGTTTTTCGGGAGGAGGCCAAGCGGGCATGGACGACCGATCTGAATTTGGCGGGCGGCATTACGAACATCATGTCCACTTCGCAGTCCGCCAATTCTTCAATCCGGTATTGCCCGAAGTGCAGGAGTATCTCTGTTCGATGCTCAAGGACCTCGCGGCCTATGACGGACTGGCGGGAATCTTCCTCGACCGGGGGCGCTTCGACGGATTTACCAGCGATTTCTCGAATTATACGCGCAAGGAGTTCGAAAAGTATATCGGCCGGTCGGTTGCCAGCTTCCCCGCCGACATTCTGCCTGCGGGCCATACTTCGGGCATACCCTCGCCGGAGCCTGTGCATATGAAGCAGTGGCTCGAATTCCGGGCGAAGGTGATTCACGACTTTATGGAGAAGGCGCGCGCCGCCGTCAAGTCGGTCAATCCGTCGGTCAAGTTCGGCGTATACGTCGGGGGCTGGTATGCCAGCTACTATGATGTGGGCGTCAATTGGGCCAGCCCCGATTACGACACTTCGTCCAAATTTTCATGGGCTACGAAAAAATATATGGATTACGGCTATGCTGACCTGATGGACCAGATGCTGATCGGGGCCTATGCCTCTCCGGCGCGTGTTTACGGCACGACCGAATGGACCATGCAGGGATTCTGCCTGCTGGCGAAGGAGCGTACGATGGGAGCGTGCCCGATGGTGGCCGGCGGCCCCGACGTGGGAAACTGGGATGCCGACGACAAGGTGCCGCAGGAGGAGGAGAACCGGGCCATCACCGCCTCGGTCGCCCCTGCATCAATGCCTGCGACGGTTATTTCCTGTTTGATATGATTCACCTGAAAAAAGCCGATCAGTGGTCTTATGTCAAGACCGGTATCGACGGCGTAATTAAAAAAGACTGATTGTGAAACGCATCGTAATATTGTTTTTGGCCGCCCTTTTCGCGGCATCCGGCGCTTCGGCGCAGAAATTCCATAACGCCTACTACGATACCCGCCGTGCGGCCCACGACGAAGAGGGGCTGCAACAGGGGGCGATCGTCTTTCTCGGCAACAGCATTACCGAGCAGGGATGGTGGAGCCTGCTGCTCAAACGCGGCGACGTCGAGAACCGCGGCATCGGCGGCGACAATACCTTCGGCATGATCGACCGTCTGCCCGACATCCTGAAAAGCAAGCCCCGCAAAATCTTCCTGATGGCGGGCATCAACGACCTGATGGGCGGACAGCCCGTCGATACGATCGTGATGAACATCACCCGCATGGCGGACATGGTGCACGAGGCCGTTCCCGGCTGCCGGCTCTATATTCAGAGCGTGCTGCCGGTCAATACCCGGCGGCTGGCCTATCCCGGACTCAAGGGGCATAATCCGCAGGTGCGGACGCTCAATGCGCGGTTGGTGCAGTTGTGCGACGCCAAGCCGTGGTGTACGTTCGTCGATCTGGTGCCGCTGCTTTCCGATGCCGACGGCGAACTGCGCATCGACCTGACGAAGGACCCCGCCGCCATGGGCCGGTTAAAAGAAGAAGCCGAAAAGGCGAAGAAGGAGCTCTCTGCCGCGCCGTCGGCCCAGCTGAACCTGCCCTTTATCGCGGTGGGCAAGGACGGCCCCCATCATCTGGACATTTCGCTGTCCCGCCCGCAGTTCGAGATGATGACCGGCGATCTGCTGGCCCG
>ERZ860009.753-NODE-753-length-12922-cov-1.678014_pt1 | contig 12922 bp, 9 predicted proteins | sample MGYA00510114_ERZ860009 | MGnify/ENA primary metagenome ERZ860009 (study PRJEB30046, sample SAMN00715177) | human gut metagenome | study: EMG produced TPA metagenomics assembly of the A metagenome-wide association study of gut microbiota in type 2... | reverse complement strand
TAACAGCCGAGTGCTCTACCGATTGAGCTATCGGGGAAGGTCACTGACGTTTCTCAACGTCACAAGTGGTATTATATGGCAATTTTGTAATCTTGTCAACACTTTTTTTGAAATTTTTACTGATTTTTATGTTTAATCTTAACAACTATTTTTTGCACTTCTTGCATTCCATTCTTGGTACTGCAGCCAGGCCGATGTAATTCCCACGGAAAAAATACAGCAAAATCACCAGTCTGCAAAACTACGTGATCCTTCTCCTCTATTTCTTCGTAAAAAAGCAGATCACTTTCATCTGCATGATCTTCCACAACAATATGTTCAGCTCTTCTGGGTGTAAAATAAATTATTTCCTCCCCTGCACCTAAATACTGGACATCAATATACTGATTATGAGCTTCGGGCTTTTTATTTATTTTATCTTCTGTCGCATAGGTATTAATTCTTACAAATACATCCCTGCCATCTATTTCATATTCACCGTTCTTTACTTCGGCAAAGTTTGTTTCTTTTATATATTGTAAAGCTTTCTGTAAACCCTCTGATACATATGGCATTATTTTTTCTATATCTTGCTTATTTCCGCAGATCATTATAAAAGCCTCCTTATTAAATTCAGTATTGCTTTATTCGACATTTCCATGTAAAATCCTGTTTTCTGCTTTGACAAACTACTATTAGTTACGTTAAAATTGTAACATATATTTTCATGAAAGAGGTTTAGTATGAGCTATTTGAATGTTACTAATGTTTCCCATACTTTTGGCGGCCGCCAGATCTTGGAAAATGTTTCTTTTAAATTACTGCGCGGCGAGCATGTCGGTCTCGTCGGTGCCAACGGCGAAGGTAAATCGACCTTCCTTAATATCGTTACCGGCCATTTACTGCCGGATGAAGGCAAGGTAGAATGGCCCGGACGCGTTACTGTTGGTTACTTAGACCAGCAAAGTACACTAGAGGCCGGTAAAACTATCCGCGAGGTCCTGCGCACTGCTTTCAATGATATGTACGAAGCAGAAAAACAGATGCTGGAACTTTACGACAAGATGGCTGAAGCTGCACCTGAAGAAATAGATAAAATGATGAATACTGTAGGCGAGATCCAGACAGAGCTCGAACACAGTGGTTTCTATTCATTAGATACTAAAATCGAAGAAGTGGCTAACGGTCTCGGCTTAGGCAGTATCGGGCTTGACAGAGATGTCAGCGAACTTTCCGGCGGTCAGCGCAGTAAGGTTTTGCTTATCAAGCTGCTTTTGCAGAACTCTTCCATTTTGTTATTAGATGAACCTACAAACTATTTAGATGTTGAGCATATCGAATGGCTGACAAGGTTTTTACAAAACTATGAGCATGCCTTCATTCTTATTTCTCACGACATAGCCTTCCTCAATCAGGTAGTCAACGTTATCTACCATTTGGAAAACTGTGAACTGACCCGCTATACCGGCAACTATGACAAATTCCAGGAAATGTACACTATTTATAAAGCCCAGCGTGAAAGCGCTTATGAACGTCAGCAGCAGGAAATTGCCAAACTGGAAGATTTTGTCGCCCGCAATAAAGCACGTGTCGCTACTACTAATATGGCTAAAAGCCGGCAGCGCAAGCTTGATAAAATGGAAATCATTGAAAAACCACGTGAAAAACTTAAACCAACCTTTAAATTTACAGAAGCAAGGACTCCAAGCCGTTTCATAGTTGAAGCTAAAAACTTAGTTTTAGGCTATGATACACCACTTACTCGTCCTGTAAGCTTCAATCTTGAACGCGGTCAGAAAATAGCTCTCCGCGGTGTAAACGGACTAGGCAAAACGACCCTTTTAAAAACTATTTTAGGGCTGATACCGCCAGTGTCAGGCTCTGTAGAACTGGGTGAATTTTTAGAACCTGGTTATTTTGAGCAGGAAGAACGCACTAAAAACGAAAATACAGCTTTAGAAGACGTATGGAACGAATATCCCGGTCTTACCAATTATGAAGTCCGAGCCGCTTTAGCGGGCTGTGGTTTAACTAACGAACATATTACCAGCAAAGTTTTTGTTTTGAGCGGCGGCGAAGCAGCTAAGGTCCGTTTATGCAAGCTGATGCTTCGTGATATCAATTGGCTTGTTTTAGACGAACCAACAAACCATCTGGACGTTGACGCAAAGGAAGAACTTAAAAGCGCGCTGATCTCATTTAAAGGAAGTATCCTTCTGGTTTCGCATGAACCTGAATTTTATGAAGATTGGGTAACTTCAGTTTGGAACATCGAAGATTGGACTACAAAAATAATTTAAAAACAAAAAATCCTCAACCAAAATTGGTTGAGGATTTTTATTTTTGATTAACCAAGCAGTGACGCCACATCTTTTTCAAGCTGCATCGGCGCCGCTACTAACGGCATATTTTCATTATGCCACTTCAAGCTTGCCATCGCAGAGACATTTTTGCCGCGTTTACATAAAATACGTTTACCACGTTTTTTACCCTCATGATAAAGAAACCGCACTTCAGGCGAATCCTTAAAAAGATTTTCTTTTATCCAGCGTTCACCTTCATAAGCTCCACCGAACGGTGCAGCAAAAAACAGTATCCAGGGACGATCGCCGCCATTCCAGTTATGAGGTGTTAACGCCAGGTTATAGTTTGTTAAATACTCCGCTTCAGCAGCATCATCAAAATTGGCCCAGGCCATATAAAACAACGGGCTGCCTTTTTCTGACATTCCCAGTACATACTGCTTATTGGCGATCGCCGGAAAGATTTGCGAAGCCACATATGCAGCGGCATCGTCTCATGTTGTTTAGAATGCATCATCAGCCAGGTAATATTACCTAAAATATATGCTGTGCTATAATGTTCATCCTGTAAAGACGGTGCTATAAATTTAATTTTTCCTTGAATTTTATCCATGATCCGAGTTCTCCTTTGGTCGTCTTTCCTCCACCAAATCCCCTATGCAATATTCTGCATCATTTAAACAGTTTTAGAATTCCCATCTAATACCTGTATTTACCTGCCATTCCTTTTTCGTGTCGCCGCCAAAGCTGCGTTCAATATCACCATAGAAATGGGTATTACGACTTAACTGAACCTGCGCGCCCATACCGAATTCATACCAGGTATCGCCATTGTCATAGCGTTTACGCAGATTTTCGCCGTTAGCAGCAACCATCGATACATCACGGTCACCGTCAAATTCATGGAACGCTCCCAGTTTAAAATAATAGCTGCTTTCCGGGCTGATCTTCCGTCCAACTTCAAAACCGATACGTCCAATAGCACTGGTTAAACCATCTACATCGATCTTGGTTCCGCGTTCGGTCGTAAAATCAACACTGTTCATTCTGCCTAAAGTAATTTGTGCCTGCGGTGTAAAGAACCAGCCTTTTTCGTAATTCTTCTGCCTGCCATACTCAAAGCTGATACTGTAAGCAGCATTGTCATAATCACTGCGTTCAGCATATTCGCCATAAGTATTCATCTTGTGATCCAAGTGTCCAGCACGCAGCACTATATCTGTATAATGGCCTTTATTGCCAAACCATGTCGTATATAAACCGAGAGCAGTCAGGCCTGTTTCACCCTTGCCTGCCGTATAGCTTAATTTACCTTCGCTGCGTTCCAATACGATACCATTAGTACGCTGACCATTTTTCTCGTCATATCTGGTCTTATCATAACCCAACTGATAGGTATGGTATTTATCAGTATAGCTCTGACCTTTCAATTTACCATGATACATACGAGCCCAGACACCGTCTGTTCCATGTTCACCACTGCGAATATCGCCTAAACGTTTACGTAAAGTGTCATTAGTAGCTCTCCACAAGCTGTAATCACTGGCAAAACCATCGTTGATGGTTTCAGTATTGCCATTTTCCTTCTTTTCAATTTTTGTCAGATACCACTCATTCGCACTTTCACCTAAAGTATCCCCGCGCTCAACAGTCGGCAATACATCCCATAATCCACCGGTATCCATATATTCGCCAACGAAAGAAGCATTACTGCTGTTATCTGTGATCAAATGCAGTTTCTTTTCACCTGAAACCTCGCCATTGATCAAACTCAGGTCATTAACATGCACATAATGTGTGCTGCCGGTTTCCGAAGAATTGATTACCAGTTTATCGCCATTGGCTTCACTGTCCAGTTCAGTATTGAATTTGAACACACCGCCGCTGCCGCTCAGATCATCAACAGTCACAACGGTATTCATACCAGCTTCATGACTGAGATTAACCATACTGCCGCCGCTGACATGTAAACTGCTCACTTCAGAACTGCTGGTAACATGCCAGTAACTGTTATTTTTCAAATTCAAATTAATCGTTCCGCTGTTTGCAAGTGCGGTACTGCCAGTAAACACAGAATTATTATCCATGTCCAAATCAATGGAACCGCTGTTATCAGCATACATATTGCCGGTAATATTAAAAGTAGAATTACCAGCCGTACCTGTTATAGTTCCCTTATCGGCATAAATAGCGTAGCCATCATTGTCATTATTATCTATAGTAGCGCCGCCTAAAAATTCTATGCTGCCGGTTGCAGCATTTACATATGCACCATGAGATCCGCTGCCTTCAACAGAAATATTCAAACCGTCGCCTGCTTCAATAACACCTCTTTGTGCCAGCAAGCCATGTGAAGCATCGCCTTCAGTTGTAATACCAACATTATCATCTAAAGATAAAACCGAACCTGTCATGTTTGCAAATACACCATGGGAGCCACCACCAGCTGTAGCAATAGTAGAACCGGCGCCAATTTCAACAGCACCGTTTGCGACACTTCCTTTTGCCGAAGTATCAGCATAAGCAGCAACACCATGAGAACCATCACCCAGCGTAGTCATCTCCGCGCCTTCTTCAATAACGATCTTGCCATTATTGGAAGCCATCATTACGGTATGAGAACCATCACCTGCCGTAGACAAAACCGCGCCTTTACCAATATTGATTTTAGACCCGCCTGTCGGATTAGTTGTAGACCTGCCCTGTGCCGCATAAACCGCATGCGAACTTTCACCCAGTGTTCCGGCCGTTAACCCATCACCAATATTTATTGTAGCATGGAAATTTGCACGCACAGCATGGGCTCCGTCAGAAGTATCACCATTGGAATACTTCAATTCCCCATTATACAAAGTATTGATCGTAGCATTATCCCCAATGTTGAGGACTGTAGAACCGTTGATGTTCAAACCATCGGCACTGTTACCGCTGACAGTTATTGTCAGGTCATCACCAACATTTATTGTACCAGATGCATTCTGCCAGTCAGAATTACCGCTCGGATTAGAACGAATACCATCAGCTGCCTGACCAGAAGTTATCAGCGTCAACCTATCTCCAGCAGTTGTTACTGAAGAAGCATTACCACCATTAGTATAGATACCAAAAGCATGACCAACCAGATTTGGATACGCATCAGCGCTCGCATTTACTGTATAGTCATTACCTACAGTAGCACCAATATAAATATTAGCTTCTGCAACACTGAATAAAGGCATTGAACTTATAGCTAAGCTATAGCCAAATGCAAATTCTTCTTATTTTTCATTGCAACCCTCTCCTTTATTGAGTTTTAAAATTTATAATTTTTATATATTAAAATCGCTCCCCAACGACTTTAAATATATTAAAAATCACTTTACTAAAATTTATTTATTTCTTTTTAAAGCATCTACCTTCTTTAAGTTTATAAAATTATATTCTAGCAATGTAATATTAATTGTTAAAAACTGATTTGTCAATATTTTTAGGAATATTTTTGCATTTTAGTTACATTTTATTCACATTATAATGATTTTCTCTTATTATTATTTTTTAACTTTTAGTTATTTCATCTGGTATTTATTTAATAATAATCAATCTTTTACAGATAATGCAACTATCGTTAACTACCCGCTTAACAAGCCGCATTTCCTTAAACAGCCAATTTAATTCACCATTTAAATCTTATTTTAAATAAAAAAAGCAGCCTATTTTACAGAACAAAATATTTGTCTTGTAAAATAAGCTGCCGAAGTATATTAATCTTTAAAATTATTAATTTTTATTCACTATTATCCGTTTTTATATTTTTGTATATTTTTACATTTTTCTTTCTTTAATAGGCTCTATTCTTTATCGAATGATTATTTAGTATTATTTTTTATCCAGTTAATAACTATGTATTTTTATTATAACAAAGCATCTTCCCATAAAATGCTTAATCATTATAATTTCCCAGATATCTATCAACCGAAAAATAACTGCTGTTACTACAAATGCTCTCCCGTGTATTCATACAAACATCTACTATCCAAATATATATATTTGGATTTCTAAAACACCAAATAAAAACCGCAGTTCATAAAAATGGACTGCGGTTTTATTTAGTATCTTTTTATTCCCACTCAATCGTTGCAGGCGGTTTAGATGTAATATCGTAAACAATGCGGTTAACGCCTTGCACTTCATTGACAATACGTCTGGAAATAATATCCAGAACACTGAAAGGAATATGCGCCCAATCAGAGGTCATACCATCACTGCTGGTTACAGCACGCAGTGCAACGGTATGCGAATATGTCCGTCCATCCCCCATAACGCCTACAGAACGGATATTGGGCAGACACGCAAAATACTGCCATATTTTGCGCTCTAAACCAGCTTTAGCAATTTCTTCTCGAAAGATAGCATCAGCTTCACGAGTTATTTCTAATTTCTCCTGAGTAACTTCCCCTAGCACACGGATAGCTAAACCAGGTCCAGGAAATGGCTGACGCCAGACTAAGGCAGAAGGTATTCCCAATTCTTCTCCGACAGCACGAACTTCGTCTTTAAACAGTTCGCGCAGCGGTTCAATCAAAGCCAACCGCATATCCTCCGGCAAGCCGCCAACATTATGGTGGCTTTTGATTGTCGCTGAAGTACTGGTACCGCTTTCGACAACATCAGGATAAATAGTTCCCTGCACCAGAAAATCTACCTTGCCCAGTTTATTAGATTCTTCTTCAAAAACACGAATAAATTCTTCACCGATGATCTTACGCTTCGTTTCAGGATCAGACACACCTGCCAACCGGCCAAGAAAGCGCTCCGCTGCATTGACGCGGATCAGATTCATATCAAATTGTTCTTTAAAAACCGTTTCGACCTGATCGCCTTCATCTTTACGCAGCAGGCCGTGATCTACAAAAACACAGGTCAGCTGCTTACCCACTGCTTTATGTACTAATACTGCCGCAACGGAAGAATCAACACCGCCAGACAATGCACAGAGAACTTTTTTATCGCCAACGGCCTCTTTAATCTCGGCAATTTTACGCTGTGCAAAACTGCTCATAGTCCAGTCGCCTTTAACTCCGCAGACGTCAAACAGGAAATTAGAAATCATCTTACGTCCAAATGGTGTATGCTCCACTTCAGGATGGAACTGCACTCCATATAATTTACGCAAATCATTAGCCATTCCGGCTACAGGGCATTCACTTGTATCAGCAGTTACTACAAATCCCTCCGGGACCTCTGACACATAATCAGTGTGGCTCATCCAGGAAATGTTGTGCTCTTCGATATCCTTAAAAAGAATATTATTTTTATTGAGTTTTACAGCCGTTTTCCCGTACTCACGCACATCAGCGCTTTCAACTCTGCCTCCCAGCGTCTGAGTCATCAGCTGATGTCCATAGCAAATACCAAGTACAGGTACGCCTAGTTCAAATACGCCAGGATCGATCTTAGGAGTATCATCACCATAAACACTATTAGGCCCGCCTGTAAAGATGATCCCTTTAGGGTTTTTAGCTTTGATCTGTTCTAAAGTGTAGGTATAGGGAACTATTTCACAGTAAACGCCGCATTCCCTTACACGCCTGGCGATCAATTGGTTATACTGACCGCCGAAATCGATAACTAAGATCATTTCATGGTTACCTGTTTGCATATTGCTGTAAGCCTCCTCAAAATAATTTAACTAATAATGTATAATATAATATCATACAATAATCACGCTGAAATTGCAATGCAAAAGGCCCCGTACAATAAGTACGGGGCCTTGGACTTTCAATGTACAGATGTAAATTTATTACATCATACCCGGCATTCCGCCACCCATCGGCATACCACCCATAGGAGCAGCGCCTTCTTTTGCAGGTTTATCAGCAACAACAGATTCAGTAGTCAAAACCATAGCTGCGATACTGGCTGCATTTTGCAGAGCACTGCGGGTAACCTTAGTAGGATCAACGATACCAGCTTCGATCATATCAACGTATTCCTCGGTCAAAGCGTTAAAACCAAAACCTCTGCGGGAACGTTTAATCGTATCAACGATAACTGCGCCTTCCAATCCGGCATTATAAGCTATTTGACGTACCGGTTCTTCAATAGCGCGTTTAACGATTTCTACGCCGGTTTTTTCATCGCCTGTTACTTTGATTTTGCTTAAAGCAGTTTGCACCTGCAGCAGAGCAGTACCGCCGCCTGCAACAATACCCTCAGCAACTGCTGCACGAGTAGCGTTCAAAGCATCTTCAATACGCAGTTTTTTATCTTTAAGCTCAACTTCAGTAGCAGCACCAACTTTAATAACAGCTACGCCGCCTGCAAGTTTAGCCAAACGCTCTTGTAATTTTTCTTTGTCAAATTCAGAAGTAGTTTCAGGGATCTGAGCACGGATTTGAGCAACGCGTGCTGCAATTTCTTCTTTGTTACCGCCGCCATCAACGATAGTAGTCAATTCCTTGGTTACGCGGACCTGGCTGGCGCTGCCCAAATCTTCCATGCTGGCACTGTCAAGCTTACGTCCAACTTCTTCGCTGATAACTGTTGCTCCGGTAAGAATAGCAATGTCCTGCAGCATAGCTTTACGGCGATCACCGAAACCAGGAGCTTTAACAGCTACAGCCTTGAAGGTACCGCGAAGTTTATTCACAACCAAAGTGGCCAAAGCTTCGCCTTCAATATCTTCAGCGATAATAAGTAATTCCCTGCCGCCTTGGACGACTTTTTCAAGTACAGGCATAATATCCTGAATCATAGTAATTTTACGGTCTGTAATGAGTACGAGCGGGTTGTTAAGAACTGCTTCCATTTTATCAGGATCTGTTGCCATATAAGGAGAAATATAACCGCGGTCAAATTGCATACCTTCAACAGTCTCCAGGCAGGTTTCCATAGTTTTGGATTCTTCAACAGTAATAACACCGTCGTCGCCGACCTTTTCCATAGCGTCAGCAATCAGACCGCCGATTTCTTCATCAGCTGCGGAAATAGATGCAACCTGAGCTTTAGCTTCTTTAGTCTCAACCTTTTTAGAAACAGCCTGCAGTTCTTCTACCAAAACGTCAACAGCTTTTTGAATACCTTTTTTCAGCACCATTGGATTAGCGCCGGCAGCAACATTGCGCATGCCCTCACGAACCATAGCCTGTGCCAAAACAGTAGCAGTGGTAGTACCGTCACCGGCAACATCGTTAGTTTTTGTAGCAACTTCTTTTACAAGCTGCGCACCCATATTTTCAAACGGATCTTCAAGTTCAATATCACGGGCAATAGTTACGCCATCGTTAGTAATAGTTGGCGCGCCAAATTTCTTTTCAAGCACTACATTACGTCCTTTAGGACCAAGGGTTACCTTTACTGCATCTGCTAATGCATTGACACCGCGCTCTAAACTACGGCGAGCTTCTTCGTTAAATTTTATTTCCTTTGCCATTTCAAATACACTCCTTTATATTTCACTTTTTTAGTAAAAAATCATTACTTAGAGAACAGCAAGCACATCGCGTTCGCTGAGGATCAAATAATCTTTACCGTCATATTTAAATTCAGTTCCGGAATATTTTGCAAATACAACCTCATCGCCAGCTTTAACTTCAGGAGCGACACGAGTACCGTTATCCAGCACTTTACCTGCGCCTACGGCAACGACCTTACCAGTTTGCGGTTTCTCTTTAGAAGCCGTATCCGGCAAATAAATACCGCTGGAAGTTTTTTCCTCTTTTACTGTAAGTTCTACAACGATGTGATCTGCTAATGGTTTCAACATTTTCAAGTCCCCTTTCAGATGCCTATATAAATTTTTTATTGTTCTTTTGTTAGCACTCATTATTGTCGAGTGCTAATTACATTTATTATTATATCCGTTTCCTAAAAAAATGCAAGACAATTCCTGTAAAATTTTTTGACAAAAAAGTGAAAAATTCACGCAGCCTCTCAATTACTCCTGCTGAATTTTTTATATTTATTTATTTTTTAATGCTGATGCAATTACCGCTTCAGCCAACTCCTTAATGGAAATACGCCTGTTCATACTGTACTGCTGCATTTTTCGATATGCTTCCTGTTCCGTAAATCCATGTGCTGACATTAAAATTCCTTTAGCCCGGTCAAGCAGTTTTCTTGTTTCCAAACTTTCTTTTAATAATCCCAGCTCAGCCCCCAGGGCTTTGATTTCTTCAAAACGGGAAATTGCTATCTCCATTGCCGGAAATAACTGTTCTTCACGAACCGGCTTCACTAAATATCCCAATACACCCGAACTTTTTGCCTGCGATACAATCTCCTGTTGACTGTAGGCTGTCAGCAAAAGTACTGGAGCCAGATGCTCGTCGGTAATGATTTTAGAAGCCGTAAGCCCATCCATTTGCGGCATTTTCACATCCATGATCACAAGGTCAGGCTGCAGAGCTCTCGTCATGGCAACTGCATCTTCACCGTTATTGGCTTCACCTGCAACTTCATGTCCTGCCTCTGTCAGCATTTCTCTGATATCAAGACGAATAAGCGCCTCATCATCAGCTAAAACAACTTTCAAAGTATTTTTCATTCTGACCCCTCCAACTCTGACGGTATGGTAACTACAGCACAAGTCCCCTGTTTCAGGGCTTCTATTGTAAAAGTACCGCGAAGATCTGCTTCCACCATAGTTTTTATTATTTTCAGGCCTAAACTGGTTTGCTCATCTAAAACAAAACCCGGCGGCAAGCCATTACCGTCATCACAGATTTTTAAGCAATAACTTCCGGGGATTTTATAAAACTCAACATCAAGCCGGCCGCAGCAGCGGCCGGCAAAAGCATGGTCCAGTGAATTTTGCAGAAGCTCGTTCAGAACCAAAGCAATGCTTGTTGCTTTATCGGAAGGCAGCAAAACATTATCCGCTTTAAAGCTTGTCTGCAATTTAAGATTAGGGTCTGCCATACTGGCAATAATGGCTTCATAAATTCCCTGCGCTGCCACAGCTACATCAATTTTTCCGCTATCCTGCTGTGAAAGAAATTCATGTACAACAGCGATACTGGTAACCCTGTTAATACAGTCACGCAATACCATTTTCGTTTCGTCTGTATGAGCCCTGCGTGCCTGCAGTCTCAGCAGGCTGGCGATAGTCTGCAAATTGTTTTTAACGCGATGATGTATTTCCCGAATAACTACAGATTTGATAAGCAGCTCTGTATCTTTCTTTTTCAGCTCTGTTATATCCTGTAGAATAACAATAGCGGCCGCTGTATCAGGCCTGTTCGTAACAGGTATCACCCTCATTGCAAGCAGCAGCCCCTGCATGTCTATTTCCTTTCCTTCAGCGACACCCGTCTTCAGTACCATACCAACCAAAGGCCAGTTGATCTGCAAACTGTTTGTCCTTCGTCCAACTAAATTAGATAAGCCCTGCACTTTAAAAAGATGTCTGGCCGTCCTGTTCGCGGCTATAATGACCTTGTCCTTATCAACGATCATCAACCCGTCGCCAGGCAGCAATCTGCCGTAATAATTACTGCTTAAAATCTGTCGGCCGGTATTTTTTAAAAACTCCACTGCCGTCATAATGAAAAGTTCTTCCGGTTCATTAGTATCAAAAGCAACTACGGCAAAACATTTTCCTTTACTATCTTGAATAGGATAAACACGCAAATCGACGAAAAGCCCCAGCGACAGCTCACGTTTCCCTGACAAAGGCACACCTCGCTGCAGTGCCCGCTGCACTAAAGGCTCCTCATTACCGCGCAGTTCGCGACCTGTTTTATCAGGCAGTTCACCCAAAAATTGCGTTCTTGGCAGTTCCTGATGATAAATATACAGAAATTTGGGGTTATCATCCCAAACATACATCGTTATGCATGCATGAGCAACATCGGCAGCAAAAGCTGCGCCGACTTTCATAGAGGATAAAATATTTTTTTGTTCTACAGTCAAATTCTTGGGCATATCATTCATTCCCCTGTTTCTTATTACCTTGTTTATCCCCATCAATCCACAGTTTTTTCCACATTATCCACAGACTTATGCACAACAAGAACTGTTTTTTAGCTATATTTCAGCATTTTATCCACAAAATCCACAAGTTCTTTTACTTCAGTGGACACTGTTCAACCTAATTTTAACGATGGAACAGCGTTCAAATCCAGAGGACTATACTCACCGTTCTGATACATAAAATAACCACGGCAAGCTATCATTACAGCATTATCAGTGCATAAAATCGGAGTTGGATGTACCAAACTTGCTCCAATCCCGCCTACAGCATCAGCTAACGCTGTTTGTAAATGTTTATTAGCCGAAACACCACCGGCCAGAACTATTTTTTTCAAACCGGTTTCCTGCAGCGCATGCACACTTTTCTGCACCAGCACATCTACAATCGCTTCCTGAAATGAAGCGGCCACATCGGCTTTATTTACTTCACGGCCTGCCTGATGTTCGTTATGCAGATAATTGATTACAGCTGACTTTAAGCCGCTGAAACTAAACTGATAATCTTCCTTCAAAAGTGCCCGAGGAAAATCGATCGCCTGCGGATTCCCCGCTGCCGCCAATTTTTCTATTTCCGGTCCTCCTGGATATTGCAGACCCATCACACGTGCAATTTTATCAAAAGCTTCACCTGCAGCATCGTCACGAGTTTGTCCCAGTAATTCAAAGCTGTTATAATCAGTTACCTTTAG
>ERZ860009.752-NODE-752-length-12929-cov-1.456890_pt1 | contig 12929 bp, 18 predicted proteins | sample MGYA00510114_ERZ860009 | MGnify/ENA primary metagenome ERZ860009 (study PRJEB30046, sample SAMN00715177) | human gut metagenome | study: EMG produced TPA metagenomics assembly of the A metagenome-wide association study of gut microbiota in type 2... | reverse complement strand
CCCAGACCATGAGAAGCCAATACCTCTTGCCACTTCTCATTGGTGAAATACACGGGTGAAGTGATGACCTCTTTGTAGGGTTCTGCTGGCTGAGTTGTTCTTGGACGAGCTTGTATCGGTTGAATAACTGCTTGTAAATCTTGTAGAACATCTTGTTTTACCGGTGACGGTTGACCTTTATAGTAGAAGCCATAACCTCCATTTTGAAGTTCTCCGGGCTTCATGCGTCCATCGGGACGATTAGGAACAATAGGTGCACCTGCTGGGTAATAAAGCCCTCCATTGATGCGTCTCAGATGATAACCGTCTTGTTGACGAGGTGTCCATCCCAAGAACGGCATTGGACCGTGCATTCCCATAGCTCTCCAACCTTGTCGTAAAGATGGTGCTGGGTTACGACCATATTCACCTACACCAATACGATAGCCGTGCAATCCCATAGCCACTCGACCATTGGCATTACGTGCATGAACAAAGTTCTTGGGCATGTCAAAGTCGTTGGCTACCAGATTTGTGAAAGTGTTATAGGCTTTCTTATTGGCTGAATTAGTGCCCCAATCGGTTAGTGCTTGTAACTGTCTCTCACTGATGGGATAGTTGAGTACAGGGGAATCATGTCCCTGTACTACCAACTGAAAGCCATTACTACTGGCATGGATATGTGCCTGCATACCATTTCTCAGTAGGATGTCTTGTAGTTCTGGTTGCAGATCTAACGAGCGAGGGTTTGTATTTTTTCTAATTGACATAGTTTTGGGAATGATTAGGCATCACCGTCTTCCATTGCTGTCTCCAGTTGTGCTTGCTTGAATTCTACGAACTCGGCTGCACTGTCATGGTTGATGGCTTTGCCACGGCTTTCACAATAGTGTTTATAATCTTCTTTCCATTCCTTTGAATGGTGGTTGACATAATCCAGCCAACCATACTCGCCGTTTTGCATTTTCTCGACGAGCTCTTCTTCTGTGTAGAATTTCTCTTTTGCCATGTGTTGTTACATTTTGTGTATTGCTTGTTGTTTGCGTGTCTCGCTTTTTTTGTTGAGCTCGTTCCACATCTCATCGGTATATTCTTCCTCTGGAGTATAGTCCAGATTGCCATTCTCGTCCATAGTCCAGCATCCATAGATACCGAAGTTGTATTTCTCCCATTCCTTCTTGGGTTGTGAACGCCATTGCTGTTCGTCTCCCTTGGAAACACGGATACCTGTAAGGTCATCCAAGTCGATTCCCATTGTTACTGGTTCATCGTCAATGCTTACTGTGAGTGGTTTTCCATTGCTAAGGCATGAAAGTTCGGCATTACTCAAGTGGAAATGGTCGCAGATGAGCTGTAGGTTTCGTCCAATGACTGGGGTAGGAACAGAGAGAACCTGTCCTGTTTCAAAATCAATTTGATGGAAAGCCATCACTTCACGACCTTCTGAGGTGGTCATCGGCTCTATAATGGCATGACCAGCTTCCAAAAGTTTCTGCTTGTCTTCTGGAAACTGGGTTAAGTCGGTTTCGATTAACTGAGGAATGAAGATGACATCCACTTTATCCTCTTCGTTTCTCATCAGACAGAAGCGAGTACGGCAAGTGATGACTTCACCTTGTTCATTGGTCACTTTTACTGGCAATACCGGTGAACGTCTGCCTGCAAAGATTCCCTTCAAAGCATGTTCGGGCAGGTCGGTAATCATTTCTTCGGTTAAACCAAATTGTTGGAGAATCTCATAAGGCATCTCCTGTTCTGAAAATGTTGTTTCACTCATATATTTTTGTGTTTACGTTGTAATCTGGGCACAAAATTATATTGGTAAAGTGTTGTGAACGATTTAGTGAGACAGAACAGCCTTTGTTTTCAGAATAATTAATCGAAATGAAATTATTATACTTTGTAATCATACTCAAAACAGTTGTTTGTAGATGTCCTCTGAATGGTTATACTATCAAAGTGTTGTTTTTCAACCTAGATAAAGATTATCTTTTGATGGATAATACTGCTTTGAGTATGAAATCTGAATTTGATGGTTTAATAGGTGTTTAATTCTGGCTGATTCTTGATGATATTGTTACGTTTTCAAGATTGGATTGCAAAGAGGATGTACTTTTGCAAGTATGAAAGCGAAAGTATTCTTTTTTATACTGGCCTTACAATGTTCACTTTGTAAGGCTCAGTTCCATACGGTGAGCAATGGCTCAAACCTTTATAAAATAGAAACAGTAGCCGAAGTACCTAGTGGTAAATTGGCTACTGCTATTATTGAACCCTCTAATGAGAGGGAAGTTTGTAATGCTGTGTCTGATAAGGATGAAGTTCGTGAGCAGCTTATAGCTCAGTACATCAGTGTGTCCTATCCTTTGAAGAATATACGTTTGAATTCCAACTATGGTGTTCGAAAAGACCCATTTACAGGAAAGCCAACCATGCATAATGGAATTGACTTACAAGCAAAAGACGATGAAGTCTATAGCATGATGCAGGGAAGAGTGAAAAAGGTCGGCAGAGATAAGCGTTCAGGGAACTATGTGGTGCTTGAATACGGTAACTATACAGTTTCTTATTGCCATCTCTCCAAAGCATTGGTTCAGAAAGGTGACAGTGTGAATGCAGGTGATGTTGTCGGTATATCAGGTTCTACAGGGCGTAGTACTGGAGAGCACCTTCATCTGACCTGCAAGTATAAAGGAAAGTACGTCAATCCTTCTATTTTGCTGGATTACGTAAAAGAGACACAAGCTGAATGTTTGGCACAGTTGAAGTCGATTGTGGTGTAGTGCAATCAGAACAATTTATTGTCCGACCCATGTGATCTGTTCCATGCGTCATAATCAGAGTACGTAGAAGTGTCACCCCAAAAGGTCGATTTTCTTTTACTTCTCTTTTTCTTTTTATCGCCACCACCAAACATCTTAGAAAAGATGTAGATTCCAAGTATGATAAGTATTAGTCCGTCCATAATAATATCGTTAATTCTAATACAAATATACTCATTTTCAACGATATAGTCAAATAAATTCATAAATATCATAGCTGATAACCAGAGTTTTATACGAATTAAATCAATTATGAATTGCATCATATTCAGTTTGAATATATCATCCGAAAGGGAAGGTCTAAACTGGCTGAATTTGCAGGTAAGTGGTAACAGTCAACAAAAAAACCGTCCAGATTGGCATCACCACAATCGAACGGTTTAATTTTGTATCTCACATTTATCTTTGGTCTTTACCGATAATTGAATAATATCGGCTTTAATACCGTTATTTGCTCTATTTTATAATACCATTTTCGATTTCATTCTTAAGAAAAGAAAATACATATACAGCACCTTGATAGTACAAACCACATTCGGGGTCTGAGAGCTTCTTGTATGTTTCAGAAGCATACAACTCGTCAAGTGCACGCTTCATATCCCAACCATAGGTATCCATTAGCATGGAAACAAGTTCTGTGGAGAGACATTCTACTAAAAATTGTACGTCGTTGCTCATGGTTATTGTTTCTTAAGAAATTGTATTGCTCTTTCTGTACCGAAAAAATATTGTATTGCATGATTGCCACGAAATCGAAGTTCCTCGATAAGCGTATTCATTGGAATATAGCCATTAACGAAACGCCGAATTTGGACACCAACGGTATCGTCAGCAATTGGCCCAATTACAATATCGTATGGATGAGTCGGCGTATCTGTATTATTGTTACGATTCATCAACACAAACTCTGCCCACTCAGGGCTATAGTCGTCAAATACTTTTATATTCAAATCGGTATTACTCTGAAGAATAGTATCATCAAATAGGTAGGTATTGATAATCGGTTCGCCTTTCATTAACATTCGTGTAGTACGCAAAGCCATATCGAAAGCTTGTTGCTTGTTAGCATTCAGATAGAAGCCACATCCAAAATCTTTGCCTCGTTTAGAGCGGCAAAGATCTATTTCCTGAATATCAACATTGGAACCATGATATAAAGTAATCATGCTAATTTCCCTCCTTTCTTTGAACAGACAGCTGTCAAGTCATTGACGGCATCGTCAATAGACAAAGTATGCTCAGCAGCATAACAATCAATTAGAAAATCAATTCCGCTGAAACGACGCAAATAGGCATAAGCTTGCGCATTGGTTAAGCTGAACTTAGCAGCGAATGCACCAACACAACAAACCACATATTCTATCTTGTTTGTTATCTCATTCTTATTCATAATTGACCTTGTTTATATTGACATTATTAGCGTTGCAAAGATACACATTTTTGCTGAGTATTATGCTTGTTTTTAGAGACTATTCACCGAATGACGCTTTTAAAGTTCGATTTTTAACATAGAAAGGCTTTATACAAGAATTTCAAATACTGAAATGATTATACTGAGTTTTATGTTTTGATAAAAAAACGCTCACCCTGAGCGCGCTGATCTTATGGGAAGCGTGGTGAGCATGTTGCTGCAAAGGTAGTAATAATTTTCAGACTCCCTTTCGTTTCCGTTGAACATCTGCTATCATATCTTTGACCTCTTGTCCTACGGTTAAAAAGTTCTTGTATAGTATGCGTTCCTTCTCTTCCTTGGACTTGAAAATATAGAATTTAGGCAATGGATAGTTACCATAATCATCTTCTTCTTTCTTGATTTCTTCCATGTCGAAGTCGGTCTTGCAAAAAAACTTGGATGTTTTGAACTCTTCGGCTTCCTGAATGTTCATATTATCTCTCATGCCTGTCTTGGTCTTTATAAAGTCACGAGCTGTCTGACCACATATCCAACCAGTAGCCATATCACTGATTTTTGAAGCTGGCACCAAGTTGTCGAGGTTCTCATTCAAGTTGATACTAGTCTTATCTCTATCAATGGTAACGCCTTTCTTGAGTTGGACAACTTTGCCGAAGATGTCGTTGGAAAGCCATTCAAGAGTTTCTTTACTTCGAGCAGAGCCTGACACCACATTACCTACAGTAGTGATAATTTTCTGCATACCTACCTTGCCATAATCGGCCTCCAACTGAGGAAGTTCCTGAAAGCCTAATGCTACAGATACTTTGTTGCTTCGGGCAGTACCAATCAATCGGTCTATCTTATGGAAGTAAAGGGTTGGCAACTCATCCACAATAATACTTACAGGAATATTCTTGCCTTGACCGGTATTTACACGAGTTACAAGACGGTTCAAAATCAAGGCATTTAGGGCTCCAATTATTGACTCCATCTCAGGGTCGTTAGCAATCAGCAAATAACTTGGGCTCCTTGGATCACTCACTTTTAAGTCAAAATCATCACCGTCCTTGTGGAACACCCAATACGATTCTTTTGTAGCTAATCGGCTGGTATATACACGCAGTGTACCAATCATACCCTCCAACTGTTCCATCGCTTTGTTCTTCAATGCGGTCTGGAATGGGCCAAGTAACGGAGCTACTTCATTGTCGGTTTCAAGTACTTCAAAGATTGTCTGATAACTTTCATTTAAGAACGATAAGATGTGGGGCATATCGGAATATTTTCCCAACCAATAGGCTGGTTCAACAATTTCTCCCCCTTCTTTATCACGCACAACACCTGTAGGTCTCCAAAACTTGGTATCCTTATCTTGAGCTTTCTCTGCATAGAGTTTTTTGCCATCCTTGTCGTATGGCTCTCGTTCATAGTTCACAAAATAGTAGATACAAGCTGCCAAGAAGTTGACAGCTGATGTTTGAAAGAACTGGTCACTACCGCCACCACCTTCTTTCTTTCCCTTTTGTAGGGATTCAAGTAGGGTTTCAGCGGTTTCACTGGCTGCTGCCAAATTCTGAATGTATTTCTTCTGAATAGGATTCACTCGTCGGCTATATTCTACATCTACAAAGTTGATGATATTGAATTTACAGCCCTTGGGTGTATTGCCTTGTTTCTGATTGATTTTGTAATGATAATATAGCTTCTGTGCTAAAGTAGGGAATTTATAATCATAAACTACCATCGAAAATCCCTTTGCTGAATGCTGACGGATGTATGGTTCAATGATGGAAAATGTCTTACCTGAACCAGGAGTACCAACTACCCAACAACCTCGGAAAGGATTGGTGATGTTCGCCCAACCTTTGCGAAACTTACCTTTATAGTAATAGCGCATAGGGATATTTACCGAGTATTTGTTCTCAATGAGCTTATCGCATTGCTCAAAGCTCTCATTCTCTAAGTTGAAGCGGTCTTCAGCAAACCCTCTTTCAAGAATTTGCTGATATTGTCTAAGGCTACATGAACCAGTATCGTACCGATGATAGTGAGTATCATGTAGAAGATGACGTTCAGACGGATGCCGTATAGACGACTCGCCATCAGTCCATCACCTTCGTCATGTACCATATTATAAAGAATAACTGAACCGGCAATCAGAAGAACGCCTGATACTAATGGATACAATACTTGGTTACGAGCATTGAACTCCAAATGTTTCTTGTTTCGAGTACCAATGCAGGTAATGCAGACCAACAGAAAAGTAGCCACCTTACTATACACCAAATTGTTGTCGTTGTAGATGAGCCATCTTTTCATTCGGTCATGAATATCTATTATTATGCCGTTCCATTGGTCAAGAACCGCAGGATCGATGGCGTACATAAAGAACTCAAGTACGAGTGATACGTAGATGAGCGATCTGAATATCTTATAGGCGGTCTGTAACTCTTTGCTTTCTTCCATTGCCATAATAATCGTGTTATGTTTATATTACTCTGTTACTGCTTTGATGTACCATTTACCATTGCGCTCCCTAACCTCAGTGCCATAATTTAGATTAGTATCAGCTAAGAAGTCTCCAATCTTTTTCAGTTTCTGTTCGCCGATGCCATTGATGCTGGCAATCTGCATCTTTGTGTGGCTAATAAGTTCGCCGACCTTTACAATGCCTACATTCTGCAATATTTCTACGGTTTTGAGAGATAACCCTGTCTGATAAAGATTGCTTCCCAGTAATCCGTATTCAATCCAACCATCCATTGAGTCATTGTCAGTAATAACAGTTTCTGTAGAATCATTATCCACTGATATTTCATTCTCTGAAACCAACACTGGTGGAAGAATGGTATCCTGTTGTTCTTTCTCCTTCAAGAGTTCACGCAACTCAGCGTTCACAGTCTTCAACTCTTCGATTTGACGAAGGTACGCCTTCTCTCTTGCTTGTTGTTCTTCAATTTGTTTCTCTTGTCGTTCACTCATCTTAGCTACCATATTTTTATATTCAGTATTACAACTATAAATTGTATCAAGCTGATCCTTTAGTTTCAGATTACAATCAATCAGCTTTTGATTATAATCGAGTAAGCTATCCATCGCAGTCTTGTATTCTGCTGACATGACATAGTATTTATTTTCATCTACTTCTACCTTTTTATTGAAGTGGATATTCGACTTGCAGGGCTTATCACAGCAGTTGATAATGCCACCCACTAAGAAGATGGTCGAGAATATCATGGTTGCAATAACGGTAAAGATGACCGTTTCATGTGGATAACAAATAACAGCGGTGATATAGGCTGCCAACAATAGAAACAGGATAAAAATCATCATATTTTTCTTTCTCATTTTTAGTTAGTTGTTTAGTGTTACAATAGGTCTTGCTTTGTGTGCTTGAATCTTAGGTGTTTCCAACATTCCACCGCTTTCAAGAGAATAGAGCCATGCTTTGACGCTGGCTTGTCCCTTAACTTCGGTGGATGTCCAATACCAACATTCATTGGCTTCGTCGGGTAATGGTGTTCCTCCGCAAGCAATGATGTAGGGATTGATGACAGTCTTCATTGAGTATAGTAATCTCATCTGTGCAACGGAAGGGATATAGGCACTTTGTCCATATCGCCATAGCTGAAAGACTTCTTCTGCCAACGGTGAGGAGGTATCTTTGGTACTATAGATGCTGTAGGTATTGGCATTGCCATCTAATGCTGTCACACTGGTAGAAGTACCTTGAATAATTCCTAAACTATCAGCAAAAGACGTTGGACTTACATCTTTCAGGTAAACGGCATAGCCATTTCCTTCAACATCTTCCGACTGATTGATATAGAATACCACAGCAATGGGTTCTTTCTTCTTGGCTTTCACTTCTTCAATGGAGTGCACATTTCCATCGGTACACAGAATATGTCCGACTTTCATGGCTGTATCGGGGAAATCCTTGTGGGCATCACAGGAACTGAGCAGAATACTTATTGCTGCCATCCAACAAGTTGCTATGTTTTTAATTTGATTCTTCATTTCTTTTAGATTTAGTTACCACATGGGAGTTTTACACCGATGACAATTCCGGTACGAAACAAGTCCTGACCTTAATCAGACAATCGCTCTTTACCTGCCAGTAGAGTTTCCATCCACCTTTCAGTGAAAAATTTTGCTCATAACCGACATGGATTCCACCTAAGAAATCATCTGTATCTGATCCAGCCGAAGCTCCGATACGCAGATTGCCATGACTATTTCTTGTTCGGATCACACAGGGCTTGTAGGCTACACCCAAGCCCCATGTACGGTAGTTCCTCCAAAAGGATTCAGGGCAGATATGACCACATGATTCACATTCTTTCCATTTGATACACCCGTTGGCAAAGTATTCCCAAGCATTATGATACTTGGTTTCATGCTCGTAACTTAAAGTCAGGTCAGCACTGTTTTCATAGAGAAGACCAACGCCTAATGATACATGGTTGTTATTTTGGGCAAAGGTGGTTGTCGCCATACTGATGACTGCAACCAAGGCTAATAGATGCTTCTTCATTACTCTTCCTCCAGTAATACTTTGTTGAAACTATCGGCACACAACACATCTTCATAGTCAATGTTCAGACTGATGGTGCGTCCTGATATCTGCTTTTCACTCATTTCAATAGTCAGAATCTTATCATTCGGAAAGGTAAGTTTCTTCACTACGAGAATATTTCTATAGCCATACTTGAACGACTGGGTCTGTTCCAGTTGCATTTCTGGAGTAAGCTCGATGACCTGATTGTTCGTTGCTTTCGATATTTTCTTATCTGCGAGTTTCAATCGCATCTCATCAATGTCAAAGCGTATGTTGGTTTTGTTCTCTACGCTATAATCAATGAAGAAATAATCACCTACAGCATAGATGTTGTTCAGTCGCATTTCCATGCGATGCTTCTTCGTCTTTACATCACGCCACTTAGCCGGTGATGACCAAATATTACGGGCTATACGATACATATCCTCGGTTGAAAGACTGACAGCTGGGTTATGGTAAGCCGTTTGTTCCATGCGTTGAACGACTTTGTCTGTAACTGCTTCCTGCAAACGAGTTGTGTAAAGCAAGGCGTACTGAGTACGATAGCGTTCGGTTACAATAGTGACAATAGCCAATACTTCTCCATCTTCATGTGCTCCTTCCTTGGGCTTCATCGGATGGTGTTATTGATAGGTTGATCTCCTGCAACTTGTCCGTAGAAATATCCACGAAACGGATAGGTTCGGTAGCTGTGATAACTGTAGTTACTTGTTCATTGACCGTGAGACGTTCCATCTCTTCGTAGGTCTGCTGTGCAAAGACTCCATTCATAGAGGCTGCAAATACCGCAATAGCGGTAAACATCTTTCGTATGTTCATTTTTCTTGATTTACTGATTGTTACTTATCTTTTTTCTCACGACCATTCACGAGATACACAACGAGCCGTATTTGAGTTTGACACTGTTTTTCTTGATGGCTTTGCTAATAGCATTACTGGTTCGGGTATAGGCATTCTGTACTGCTTGCATTCCCCATTGGGTAAAACTACTGCCTTGATTGCCGTTGTTCATGGACATATTGCCGTTCATGGCACTGGAAGCAACATCCTTACTGGTTTCTCTAAAAGAACTGCTTGGGACATATAAACCTTCCAAACCATCGGTATCATATACAGATAGGCTTACCTTTACCAATTCATCACCAACCATCAGGCTGTTGATATTTCCTTTTACTCGCTGACTGCCAAAGCCACTCATGATTGCATAGATATAGGATCCTTTCTTCACGATGGTTTCGTTGATTTCCACATCGTCCAATAGGCGAAGTCGAACTCTGGATCCATCCACCGCCTTGATATTCTCATCGATGATGGCTTTTATCAAATGAGGTTCTTTTTCATTCTCGGCTAGCGTATTGAAATAGTCAGATGTCGTTTTCACCTTCTTGACTACAGCTTGTGATTTAGAATCATCATCCAATTCTGATACACCTTTCTGAGTGATTTCTATTTTCCCTTTCAATTGAGTGCCAGTAGCAATGGTGTCTTTGGTTTCTGCCGGAACTTCATTCAGACCTTTTCGTCCTTTCAGTCGCGCTTCTGCCAATGCCTTATTCAGTTCATCCATCACTTCCTGTTCTCGTTGTTTGCTTCGGGCTAATCTGTCGGCTTCACTCAAGTTTATACTTGAGCTGTCATTCATCATGCCTTTACCTTTTTCGGCACTTTGACGCAATCTCTCTTGCATGAGGCTGGCGTTTTCCATTTCCTCAGTCCTTTGTGCTGCGTCTGCGTCCAGGAATGCGATGTCTTCTTGTGTGTATTTAGAGTCATATTCTTCGGTCTGCTTTTCGTCATTATCTCTTTCTATATTTCCAACGGCTGAGAAGTCCTGGATTCTACCAAAGGATTTCTGCATGTTGTCATATTTACCACCGATACCATCATTCGTAATCTGTGCCTTGGGTAAATTCGGGTTTAGATATTCGGTCGTCTGCATGTTGGTAGGTGCTTCGGCTAATTTCGTATCAAAGATGTCTTGATAAAGTAGCCACAACCCATCAACAACGGATAGAGGATGGCGGGAAGCACATACTTCGGCTGTTTCCAGTTAATGTTTTTGAGATTCATTGTTACTTGTGTTTGATTTGTTGTTTGTACTTGTTTCTTTCTCTTGTTCTGCCTTTTCTTTCAAAAGCTTCTCGTATTTCATTTCCAACTCCTTTATCTTACGGTCTTTACCATGCAGCTTATCCATGGCTTTTTCCTGCCTTTGCGTTGCTGTGGTTTGTTCTTGCTTGCTCGAAGCATTACAAACCAGTGCGATACGATAGATATTGAAAGTGAACAGCAGATGACTATGCCAAATACGATGGCGAGAAACAGTTTCTGTGTTCATTGGCAAAGCGTTGTAATGAGGCAGCCACCTTGTCGATTCTCGTTATTCTGGCAAACTTCTTTCCGGTTTCCACTTCCTTCTCATAACGGTCTTTGTACTTAGGGTCATCCTTATCAGGCATTTTTTCCCCGAATATCAATTTCTTCCAGCCCATAGATTAGTAGTTTGCTTTGGTTTTCTGTTCGATATCCTTATTGAGAAGCGTTCTCCAGTTCACAATCAAGAGACCATGAGGGTTGTTGTCCGTTCTTGGCACACGTTTCAACTTACCTGCTGTTACCGCTCACGGGTCAGAATGTTTGTTCTACGTTCGATACGTTGGCGACCATAGTAGGTGAATTCCATTTTCTTCTCATCAAGATTAATGCTGTCGCAGAAGATGCTGAATACAGCACTCGTACCCATGATGTTGTTGTAAAATCCCTTTTCTTTCAAGGTATTATACTGAGCCAATCCTGTTTCATCTACGAGATACATGGCTTTATTCATCGTATATTTGATATACTTGTCATCTGGTGCAAGTGTGAAGAAGAAATGATGGAACATTTCAATATGACTTCGAGCTTCCACATCAAGTGTTTCTTCCATCGTTGTTCTTTGTACCAGGATAGGCACATTGCTATCCAAAACATAGATCTTTTGTTGGGCATCATTCACCATGGTTTTGGCAGTCCAGATAGATGATACGCTGATGATGATACAGCCCAACAAAAAGAAGCCACAGATGATTGTGACGAGTCTTATCTTATTTTCAAGGTTCTTTATTACCATTGTTTTTGCGTTTAAAATGTTATTTCATGAAGCTACCGATTGCACCAGTAGCTGTTGTTTTTGCCTGTTGAGCTACACCTTCACCAAAGTTTCGAGTAGAGAATGCTGTATCACCTTCAGGAATCATCCATGAAGCTAAGTCAGGAACAAGGTTTAGACATTTCAATGCGACTATACTTGCGGCCATGAGATAACCTGCCGAGAAGAATGAGTTCTTGAGGTATCCGACCATGGATGTTGTGGATTCTGTAATTGCTGTAAGGTTCTCGACCTGAATACTCAAGACAATATCAAATAGCAATAAAACATAGAAACCCACGAAGTAGAGCATAGCACCATAGAAATGCACCGTCAAATAACGTGTTATCCATTTCGCCCATGCGCCTTCCCATTTGGGTAACAGGCTGAACGCCCATTGAATTGGTCCGAATATCGTCAGCATTCCAAGGAGTATCTGTTGTACGTAAATCGTCGCCCACCAGCCTATACGATATACAATCAAGGCTAAAGTCATCACTATTTTATCAAGACAGATGATGGCACCAGAGGTTAATGAGGTAAACCACATTTCACTAGATTCTTCCTCCATCTTTGTTACATGAGGTACTCCAACTTGTTCCATCGTGGCTTCTGTCAAATTAGGATCTTGACTACCTTTGTGGGCTACATCAGCTTTTGCTTGTAGCCCATTATAGATGGTATCTCGTGTATGAATCAACTCCTGGACTTCGGTGAACTTATCACTAATCTGAGTGGCTTCTGCTTCGTAGAGATCATGCGTATAACTACCGATACAGTTGGGAATATAGGATAAGAAGTCCAAGAAGCACCAACTACTATTACTATTGGTAATGCCTGTATCAGCAGGAGGATACCACCAACACATGATGACGGCTACGGCCAAAGGTTTGAGCATTTTCATCACATCCAATGGCTCATGCTTGACCATCATCTTGTAAGTTAACTGAGCTGCAACTACCAAGGAGAAGAGTGCAGCCAATGCCATACACATCTGGAGAATCCACCAATTATCCCAAGCGGGTCTAACCATCGGAAATGAAA
>ERZ860009.751-NODE-751-length-12935-cov-1.489286_pt1 | contig 12935 bp, 12 predicted proteins | sample MGYA00510114_ERZ860009 | MGnify/ENA primary metagenome ERZ860009 (study PRJEB30046, sample SAMN00715177) | human gut metagenome | study: EMG produced TPA metagenomics assembly of the A metagenome-wide association study of gut microbiota in type 2... | reverse complement strand
AAGCTGCCGGTTAAAAAATAACCATACCATACGGTATGGTTATTTTTTTATGTATAGAAGTTTTCTATAGGCTCCATTGTAATTTTCTAAGTACTTTTATTTGCTGTTTAAGATAAAAAACGTTACAATAATAATGTATAAAACTTTACACTGGAGGTATACCATATGGAACTGACTGAAGTCACGAAATTTCGCCGGGCAGTATTAACCGGTTTAGCACGCTTTACCTGGCAAGGGACTTTACCAGAGCATATTTATGATATACTTTATAGCGTTGTAACAGAAGACAGTCCTCGTGTTCGTTGCTGTGTGCATAAGGAACGGGCTGTACTGAAAAATCGCATCAATATGGCACTGGGGCTTACGGTTGGATTGAATATTGTCGAGGCATCAAAAATTGCGTTAACAGAGCCTGTTAATAAAGCGCTGCCTATTATTGATGTCTTGCCGGAAGCTTGTGACCAATGTCCAATTGATAAATTTTTGGTCACTGACGCTTGCCGGCACTGTGTAGCCCATAAATGCATGAATAAATGTCCTAAGAAGGCTATCACTATCCATCAAAATCGAGCCTATATAGATAAAACAAAATGCATTGAATGTGGTATGTGTAAAAAAGTTTGTCCTTATGGAGCTATTATTGAGATCAGTCGGCCGTGTGAGAGATCCTGTGCTCTTAATGCTATCCATGCGGGTGCAGACAGAAAAGCAAAGATTGATACTTCTAAATGTGTGGAGTGCGGTTCCTGTCGCAGTGCTTGTCCGTTTGGCGCCATTGATGAACGCAGTAATATTGTGCAGATCATTCAGGCTATTAGAGCAGGGCAGCGAGTACATGCTTTACTGGCACCTTCGTTTATTGGTCAGATGGGTTTTAAAGTGACTCCGCCGCAAATTGTGGCAGCATTAAAAAAGATGGGATTCGCCGCGATTGAAGAAGTTGCAGTCGGAGCTGATATGACGGCTTTACACGAAACGAAAGAATTTATGGAAAAAGTTCCGGCACGCCAAAAATATATGACTAATTCCTGCTGTCCGGCTTTTGTTGCACTGATACAAAAACATTTGCCAAATGAGGCGGATAAAGTATCTACTACTGTTTCACCAATGGTTGCTTGCGGACGCTATGTAAAATCTGAATATCCTGAAGCTGTTACAGTTTTTATCGGTCCATGCATAGCTAAGAAAGGTGAAGCAAGGAAGTTTAGTGATGCTATTGATTATGTGCTGACGTTTGAAGAACTTGCTTGTATGATGGCGGGTGCTGAAATAGATCCGGCAACGCTTGCTTCAGAAAGCTATATAAACCAAGCTTCTGGGTTTGGGATTAGTTTCCCATTGCTGAAAGGAGTCCAGGGTGCATTGAACCATACCTTGGAAGAGTTAGAGGAAACTCAGGTCCAAGCTCATTATGCCAGTGGACTTGAGGCTTGTTTAGACGATATGAAAAAACTGGCATCAGGTAAATTACCATGTCAGTATTTTGAAGGTATGGCTTGCGTTAACGGCTGTATAGACGGTCCTGGAGCTTTGGCAGAATCTGGATTGGTCAGTGTGCTTATTAAAAAATATGCTTCAGAATCACAGCATAAAACAGTGCATGGAGATACCACTGCTGTTAAAGCTGTAAAAAAAGTAGATATGGAAGTCCGTTGATACTATGTGTGGAAGGCAACGATAAAAAAATCCTTACCTAAAAAGGTAAGGATTTTTTTTTAATCATTGCGCATTAAACCTAAGGAATCAAGTAATTTAAAAGTCAAGCTCATTAAAATCGCAACCAGTGTGGCAAGCACCATACCCTGAACGCTGATCGTTCCAAAGGTAAGCTTGGCTCCGCTGAGACCAACTATCATAATTACAGAGGACATTACGAGATTAGCAGACTTACTGTAATCGACCTTGCTTTCAACAAGAACCCTGATACCGGATGCGGCAATAACGCCGAACAGCAGAATGCAGACACCGCCCATGACTGGTACTGGGATGCTGCGAATAAGTTCGGATAGTTTACCGACAAAGGAAAGACAAATTGCCATTACTGCAGCACCACCGATGACCCACACGCTATAAACTTTGGTTATAGCCATAACGCCGATATTTTCACCGTAAGTAGTATTGGGTGTAGCACCGAAGAAGCCGGACAGAACGTTGGAACAGCCATCAGCAAAAAGGGAGCGTGCGAGACCGGGATCTTTGATCAGATTACGTTCTACTACATTGCCTGTAACTACTAAATGACCGATATGTTCGGCCAGTACTACTAAGGCCGCCGGAGCAATAATCAGGATAGCATTGAGATTAAAGGTTGGCTGATAAAAGTGCGGCATTTGGAACCATGGAGCTGCTGCTACAGGAGCTAAGTCTACCAGGCCCATGAAGAATGAAAAGATGTAACCGCATATAACACCAAATAAAATTGGAATAATAGCCATAAAGCCTTTAAAAGCAACAGAACCGATAATTGTTACGGCTAAGGTAAACATGGAAACGGCAATATTTCTGAAATCTATTACGTCACCGGTAAGACCTGCCATACCTGCTGCGGTAGGAGCAAGCTCCAGTCCGATAACAGCGATGATAGCACCCATGCAGGCTGGTGGGAAAATGATGTCTATCCAGCCTGTACCAGTATATTTGATGATAAGTGAGAATAAAATAAAGATAAGACCGAAAACGATAAAACCAGATTGAGCGTCAGAATAACTGGAAGTACTTAAAATAACCATTACAGGGGAAATAAAAGCGAAACTGGAACCAAGATAAGAAGGTATTTTACCCTTAGTGAGAAACAGATAGAGTAATGTACCAATACCGTTCATAAACAGGCAGGTAGTAGGATTTACGTTGAAGAGAAATGGGACGAGGACAGTTGCGCCAAACATTGCAAACAGATGTTGAATACTGAGTGGAATATTGAGCAGAAGCGGCGGGCGTTCCTCTACTTGGATGACTTTGCGTTCCATGATGATGACCTCTTTTCTAAGTTTAAATGCTTATATAATTGTAAAATTTTTTTTGTAAATTGGCAATAGCAGTGACGATTTTGTGATGGAAAAGTAACATCTAGGTGAAGAATACTGAAAAACATAGTTTTGCCACATATTCAATGCTATAATGAAGGCATAATGAATTGGGAGGTTTTACTATGAAAAAAATAAAAACACTGGCAGCTGCAGCAGTTGTTGCCGTAAGTTTATTCTCAATGCAGGGGGACGCTATGGCAGCCGAAGATAATACGATATCTGTCAGAGGTATTGCTAAGCAGGAAGTAGCACCTGATATGGCTTATCTAACACTTGGAATCAGTGTTAAGGGCGATACGGCTGAGTCTGTGCGCACTCAGGCGGCAGAAGCAAGTCAGAAAGTACGTCGGGCTTTGTTAGGGATGGCGATCAGTGAAAACAATATCCAAAGCTCAAGCTATAATTTGTATCCTGACTATGAAAACGTCAACGGTAAAAATAAGCAAAAAGGCTATGCTTTGAATACTACTTTACGGATCAAGGTTGACGATTTGAAAAAACTTGGTGATATTATTGATAAAACAGTCCAGGAAGGCGTGACTAATGTTAATCAGGTAAGCTTTGCTTTAAGTGAAGAAAGCAATGTGCAGCGTCAGCTTTTAGCGGCTGCTGTTGATAACGCCCGTGCTAAGGCTGCTATCGTAGCTAATGCCGGCGGACGTAATCTTGGTGAAATGCTTAGTGCAGATATCAGTGATTATAACGGTGAGACCATGGTTGCGGCTGGAACGAATTATAAACGTTCTTTAGCGGCCGATGTGGCAGCTCCTACACAACTGATGCCGGGAACTTTAAAAATTGACGCCAGTGTTGAAGTGACTTTTAAACTTAACTAACTAAATAAATAAAAGCCTGCTGCTTTAAGCGGCAGGCTTTTATTTATTTAGTTTTATTTTTAGGTAATTCATAGACTTCCAAAGCATGCAGCAATGCAGACGAGCCGGGTTTGTATTCGTTGCACATATGTTGCCAGGCAGCGAAGTTTTCCAGTTCTTTGCCCCAGTAAAAACAATCATTTTCGCTATAGCAGGCGGCAACAAGAGAAGCTTTTGCATCGACAGGGGTTTTTCCCATATCATCCGTAAAGACAATAAAAACTTTTTCGTCTTCGAAATCCATTCCATAAATAACAATATTTTCTTCCTCTGTTGCCGATTCCCAGCAACCAAGCTGTTCAAATTCTTTTGCTAACCCAGCCATGATATTACCTCACTTTTTTATTTCTGCAATCATCTTATTTATAGAATAGCCCATTTTTCAGTATTTGTCTATGTATGTTACTGATAAAAATGCCTGCAAAGTTCGGCGCAGTATAGTATAATAAACCAAAGAGTACAAATGAAAGGTGCGAAGCAATAGCCATGGAAAAGCGCAAAGCAAGCGAAATAATGCAGGTCGAATTTATTTGCCCTAAGTGCGGCAAACATCTGGCCTGGGCTGTTCGGACAGCTAGTATGAGCTGCCCTGGTTGCGGCAAATGGGTAACAGATAAAAACAGAAAACAAACACCGGCCGATGCTTTGATGCCTATTGACAGCGATCAACTGGTACTTTTTTAGATTTTTGAAAGAGGGGACATGAAAGTATGCAAAAAATCTGGCAGGAAGCAGAAGCGCTGCAGACCGAATTAGTCGAACGCCGTCGTGATCTACATCGTCATCCGGAAACTGGCTGGACGGAATTCAGAACGGCTTCAATAGTAATTAAGGAGCTACAGGCTCTGGGGTATGAAGTTTATATGGGCGATGACGCCTTGGTTGAAGAGGAAATGATGGGGCTGCCCGTAACAGAAGTGCTGGAACAGGCTATGGTACGTGCTGTCAGTGAAGGTGCCGATGCAGATTTAGTTGAAAAGATGCGGGGTGGTAAAACCGGTGTCGTGGGTGTGATGAAATTTTCCCGACCTGGTAAAATAGTAGCTTTTCGTTTCGACATGGACTGTAATGATGTCGAAGAGTGTGATACTGCTGATCACCGGCCTTTAGAAAACGGCTTTCAGTCATTACATGCAAAAGAAATGCATGCTTGTGGACATGACGGCCATGTTACTATTGGATTGGGTTTGGCCAAACTGATATCGGAATATAAGGAAGAAATGGCAGGGACGATTAAACTTATTTTTCAGCCTGCTGAAGAAGGTGTACGTGGTGCTCGCGCTATGGTAGCCAAAGGTATTGTCGATGATGTCGATTATATGTTCGGCGGGCATATCGGCTTCAAAGCCACAAAATCTGATTCTCTGGTCTGCCTGACAGGAGGTTTCTGGCAACTACAAAGCTGGATGCCAGTTTCAAAGGTGAATCAAGCCATGCTGGTGCAGCGCCTGAAAGAGGACGGAATGCCCTTTTAGCAGCTGCTGCATCATGTATTGCGCTGCACTCTATTTCCCGTCATGGGCAGGGGGCATCCAGAATTAATGTAGGTGTCTTGCAGGCTGGAACCGGACGTAATGTTCTTCCTGATGTCGGGCTTATAAAGATGGAAACTCGCGGTGCCAATACAGAAATTACGAATTTATGGTAACTGAAGCCCGTCGTATGATCAAAGCTTCTGCCGTATGTATAATGTCGACGTAACTGTAAGTGAAGCGGGAGGTGCGCCAGCCTGTGTGGCTGACCATGAATTGGGAGCCGAAATCAAGGCGCTTGCTGAAGCTTGTGGACAGTATGGTCAAGTCGTTGATTATATGGATTTAGGTGGCAGTGAAGATTGTTCTTATTTTATGGAAAGAGTACAGCAGAACGGCGGACGTGCAGCTTACCTGATGTATGGTACTGAAATTGCAGCCGGACATCATAACAGTTGCTTTGATTTTGATGAAAAGTGCCTTTATAAAGCGGTGGCCATGCTTACGGAGCTTGCTATTGCCTATACTAACAAATAAGAAAGGGCTCGCATAGCGGGCTCTTTTAATATAGGTAAGATTTTTATCGTGATTAAGTTATTAAAATAACACGCATTTGTCACAAAGGTTTGCTATAATATAAAAAGTACGAACCTATGAGAGGAGTTGTGATCATGAAATTACAACGCACATTTATTTTAACTTTAGTTTGCTTATTTACACTGGGATTAGGGATCGTCAGTGCGACAGAGCCGGAAAAAATTTATCCTAGTCCGGTACGTGACGTGATGGCCACTACCGGTGAAATAATTGCTGTTGACGGTGATAAAGTGACAGTAAAAGGCGATGGCAATTATCCTGTAGCCACAGTTATCGTAACTGATAAGACATTGCTTATCGATGGTAAAGACGGAGATCTGAAAGGTGATCGCGCCCTGAAAAAAGGCCGTAAAGTAACAGCTTATTATTCCAGTAAAATGACCCGCAGCTATCCGCCTCAAGCGGAAGGATTTGCTATTGTTTTTGGGAAAAACAATGAAAAACAAGGTAAGTATATGCATGTTGAAAAAGTTACTCCAAGTGAAAACGGAGAATCGTGCGTTTGCTTAATTCAAACCGCGATATCATCGTAACGGTCAGCAAAGATGTTTATGAAGATTATCAGAATATCAAAGAAGGTGACCGTATCATGGCATGGTACAGTATCATGACCATGAGCCTGCCAGGTCAGACCAATGCTACCAAGGTAATTGTATTACCTTAAATAGTACAGTTTCAATGGGAAAGAGGGTTCATTGATGAAAATTTTTATGGATACCGCTGATGTCGACGAAATTGTCAGTATGGCGGAGTTGGGTATCGTTTATGGTGTTACTACTAATCCCAGCTTGATTGCTAAGAGCGGTCGTACACAGGCTGAAGTAATTCCTGAAATCTGCAAATTGGTAACGGGTCCTGTCAGTGCTGAAGTAATCAGCACCGAATGTGCTGGTATGGTGCGTGAAGCGCGTCAGCTTGCCCAGATAGCCGATAATATTGTTGTTAAGATACCATGTATTGCCGAAGGCTTAAAAGCAGTAAGAATACTTAGTGCCGAAGGTATCAAAACTAATGTCACACTGGTTTTCAGCTTGTCGCAGGCAATCCTGGCTGCCAATGCCGGAGCCTCTTATGTCAGTCCTTTTATTGGCCGATTAGATGATATTGGTGAAGACGGCGTGCAGCTTGTTGCCAATATGGTGAAAATATTTAAGCAGTATGCTTGAAGACAGAAATCATTGCGGCCAGTATCCGCATCTTGACCATGTAAATCAGGTTATGCTGGCAGGTGCGCAGATTGCAACAATTCCTACCAATGTGTTGGAGCAAATGTTGCTGCATCCGCTGACAGACAAGGGCCTGGAAAAATTTTTGCAAGACTATAAAAACAGTTTGTGATAACTGCTGGGGAAATTTATACTTATGAAAAAATTTTTAGGAAATCTTTTAGCCGCATGTATGTGCGGCTTTCTTGTAAATGTTCCTGTGACAGGTTTTACTCAGGCTGTCTGGCCTGAACAGGGCGTTCCTGATTATCAGGAACTGCGGGCTAAGGTGAAAGCTGAGGGCCCGAAGTTACTGTTTTCTGACAGTCCGGAAATGGTTTATGAGACTGGTATTTTATATCGTGACACACTGCAAGGTGAAGGTCGGTTGTTTTTTCATCATGTCAATGGTACAAGTAAATTGAAAAAGCTTGCGATCATTGTTAAAAATAACGGGCTGCGACCTGTAAATTTTGCAGTGACACGCAGTGGTATAGACGGTCCCAGTCATGACTACCAGGCGGTTGGCAAAAAATCTCAGGAATATTATTTCGAGGAACAAAAATCAAAAAACAGTACGCTTGGCTTTGGTAAAACGCTGGAGCTTTTAAGTGGCGAAGGAATGTTGTTGCCCACCGATCAATTGTTGACTGGTACTATCGACTTTTTTAGTGACCGACCGGTTGAAGTAACAGTGTTGATGTGCGATCCGAAAACAGATATTGAACTTTTTTCTGCTTTGGCCAAACAGCTGCCGATGGATGAGCATCCGCTGCGTGGTACTTTTGTCAAAGCTGATCTAAACTATAAACTTCAGCATTCTATTGATACTGAAGCCGGCGCCAGTTATGCTCTGCTTTTGGCAGACAGCCAGACCGGTGAATATCTGTGCGGTACTGATGCAACTACCGGCCTGCCTGCTGAAAATTATGGTAATTACGGGGTAATTTATAATATTGATTATAAATTAAAAGGCGATAAGCCCTATGAACTTTGGCTCAATCCATGGGGCGGGATGTTCGCTGGCGTAGGGGTTTTAGAGCAGGGCGGCCAAAGGAAAATCATTAATATTCCAGAGAGCCCAGCCTTTGGCCGTTTAGGAGAAGAAGGATTTTGCATAGCCAGGCTTGAACCAAATAGTGAAGGTCGTTTCACTTGGTCACCGCCTGGTGCATCAAATTTGCCGATCAGGCTTTTCTGGTTACCTTCGGATTATGAAGCACCATACCTACATGATTGAGAAAAAGCTAAAAGCGCAATGTTTATAACATTGCGCTTTTTTATATTTTAAATGATATCGTTTATCCAAGCTGCCGGTGAAATCGGCAGCTTTTTTTAGTAAAAGTAGTTTTTGCAAGACTTCTCAAACTAAAATATACAGCAAAAGTAAAAATGTCTTGCGGGGGGGACGAATGTGATATTATATCAAAAATAACTTATAAACATAATATTAAATATAAAGGTTAATAAATTACAAAAAAGAGAATAATTTAAAATATCAAGAATAAAAAACAAAGTTTGTTACAGTAAATAACTGAAAAATTTACAATGGCAGCAAAAAATTTGGGGAAATTTTTTTATATGTTGCAACTTTTATTTCAAGAAAGGTGAGAGGGTTATGAAAAAAACACAGTTTAACAACAAAAAACAAGATTTATTGCAGAAAAAAGTAATGTATTCATTGCTGGCTGCCGGTTTCTTTTGCAGTATAGGCATTGCTAGTACTGCAGTAGCGGCTGTTGCCAGTGAAAAAGTCATCAATGGGGACATGCCGTCAGGTCTGGAAACGAATACAGAATATGTCAATATTACTGGCGGCAGCCGTATCACAGGTACAGTTAAAGTTATCAATGATGCCGATAATCAGACTGGTGCCCATGGCAGTGCTTTAAGTATACGTACCGATGAAGCTATTATTATTGACGGTGACGGACATGTAGAAATTCGCACTTATAATGATAATTCTTATGCACATACCAATGCAGTCAGACTGCATAACGATGGTGCCAGCCTCCTAATAGACAAAGCAGGTTATAACGTTACCATGGCTTTGGATGCTGCTGGCGGGCAAAGTACTAAATATGATGAAGTAGCTGGGATCTATGTTGCCAACAATAATCAGAACGTTGTTATAAATGCGGATAATATCAATTTTGAAAACAATGGCTATAATCGCGGCTACGGCATTTGGACAGGAGCTTCAGCTACAAATTCTCAGATAACTATTAATGGTAATACAAATTTCTCGGATTCGGCTTCTGCGACAGAAGCCTATGCTATTCGTCACGATCATGGCAGCACTGTTATCAACGGCGATACAAATATAAATATGGTCGGTGCCGGTGGTTCTGGATTACGTGCTATCAATGGTACGGTTGAATTCAATGGTAATACGGTTATCAATTTAAGCGGTGATGTGGCATATATAGATCGTTATGTGCCAGCATTCGGCATTTGGAACGGCGCTACCCCCTATGGCGTTACTCCAACTACCGGCGCACATGTTAAGCTTACCGGTAACACTCAGATCAATACAACCGGAGCTGGCAGCGCTGCAGTAGTAACTGAACTGGCAGGCGGTACTACAGAATTTTTTGGTAGTACTAAAATAACTACTGCCGGTGACAGCGGAAAATGGGGACGAGGAAGCGGTAGTGATATAGGAGCGCATGGCGTTTATAATAAAGCCGGCACTACAAATTTCCACGGTAACCTGTTTATAGATACTACAGGGCAGGACGCAACGGCAATTCATGCGCTTAGCGGACAGGTTAATCTTAATCATTACAGTGACGGCACAGAGGCACTGGCTGTTATTACTACAGCTAAAGATAATGCCCATGGTATTTATAATAATAAAGCTGTTGTAAATGCTGAATCGCATGTTAATATTTTTACTGCTGGTGCCGCGGCGTCGGCAGTTAAAGTGGATGGTGCAAGTACGACAACATTGAATGGACGCAACTACCTTACAACATCTGGTGATAAGGCACACGGCATCGAAGTATATGCTGCCGCATCATCTAAAGGCAGTGAAGAAAAAGCAGCCCAAGTGAAGGTTGGTAGTGATTCTACCGTTTATACTCAAGGGAATCAGTCACATGGTGTTTATACCGATATGCTGGATGCGGAGATTTCTTTAGGTGATGATATTAGCGTAACTACTAAAGGCAGTGGCTCACATGGTATTTATGCCTCCCGTGGTGTTATTGAAACAGGAGACGGATTACGGCTCAGTGCACAGGGAACAGGTTCTCATGCTGCCTATGCCGACTCTGCCGACGGCAGTATCAAATTTAACGGCGGAGCTGATATCAGTGCAGCAGATCCGGACAGTTATGCTGTTTATGCTGATAAGAGTGGGAAAATAGAAGGGATTACCGCTGACAGCAGATTTACTGTTCTTGGTAATATGCTTGCTAATAACAGCGGCAGTATAGAACTGTTTATGGCGGCGAACTCGCTGTTCACAGGTAAGTCGGAAACAGAAAATTCCGGCATTATAGACCTTGATATGACCGACAGCATGTGGCGTATGACAGGATCGTCTTCACTGAAAATTTTACTAACAATAAATCAGTAGTGGATATGACGAAAGACGGAGGTGCGTTCAGCAGTCTCACTACTGAAAATCTCAGTGGTAATGGCGGTTATTTTGTTTTGGATATTGATGGAACGACCAATGTCAATAACAGCGATCGTATTTATGTGACCGATACTTTTGATGGTACGCATGCGATCGCCTTAAATGAAATCACCGGTCTTTATACAGGTACAGAGGCTGAAAATACGGTACTGGCAAGCGTAAAAAACAATAACGGGATATTTACTGCAGTTGATGGAGAAGGTACACTGTACTATCAGCGTTACGAGCTGGATAAAAAAGATAATACGTATGACTCTAATTATACTACTGACTGGTATTTAAAAGCTGTGACGACCGTTGATACTGAAGAAAAGCCGACACCGGGTGTAGATGGTGCGGTATCAGCCGGATCCTTAGCTTATTATACATGGCTTGATCATGATCAGTTGATGAAAAGGTTGGGAGACTTACGTCATAATGGCGTGGATGAAAAAGGTGTTTGGCTCAGGGTCAAGGGCGCAAAAATAGGGCGCAGCGGTAATTTTGGCTTCAAAAATAAATATACTCATTATGAATTAGGCTACGATGAAGTAATGAAGGAAAAGCAAAATTATACGCGGTACGGCGGTGTATCTATTAGCTATGCTGATGGTGATGCCAGTTACTCCCGCGGCAGTGGTGATAATCACAGTCGGGCTATGAATTTTTATGTTACTGAAATGGGTAATAAAGGACATTATCTGGATGTAGTATTAAGGTTCCACCATATTGATACCAATTTTAAAATGTTTGATGAAAACGGTAAAAAAATACGCGGTGATATGCACAATGTCGGTATTTCGTTGAGCAGTGAATATGGCCGTAAGAAAATGATTGATGATAAAGGTTGGTATATAGAACCACAGGGGCAGCTGACCATTGGTTATTTAGGCGGTGATAACTATACTACCAGTAATGGCATAGCAGTACGCCAGGGCGGAATTCGCAGTGCTTTAGGGCGCATAGGTTTTAACTTGGGCAAGGATATCGATGAGAAAACGAATATTTATTTAAAAGCCAATCTGCTGCATGAATTCGGCGGCGGTTACCACGCTGCGATGGCTGATAACAGCGGCAGCCGGATAAAGATAGACCGCAGTTTTAAAGATACATGGTTTGAGTATGGTATTGGAGCGGCTATCCAGACAGGCACGAATAATCATGTTTATCTGGACTTTGAACGCAGTGCCGGCGGCGATTTCAAAAAAGATTGGAGCTGGAATGTTGGTGCACGCTGGACTTTCTAACAATTTGTTAAAATAATATCTGCTTTTCGGCAGAACATTGCAACCCTCTGTTCTGTTTGGAAATATTCCCCGAGCCAGGGCTGTTATTTAATAACGGCCCTGGCTTTGTTTATAAAAACGTAACTGAGAAACGATGCGGAAGTTTTCAGAGAAAAATTCAGTAATGAAACGGTTCCTTTAGTTGTATTTATTAGGAATATGCCGTTTATGCAGGACGTAAGCACAAATATTATTGCAGCTATAGTTGTTTTAAACAGAGTAAGTGTTAGATAATAAAAAAAATCCAGCTCCTTTTAAGAAGCCGGATGTTTTTTATTTAAATCCAAGTATTTTACCAAGATTATAGACAATGAAAGCGACGATCCAGGAGGTGATTATCTGGTAGGACATGATATAAAATGTCTCCGTCGTAGAATTCATTTCGCGTCTGATTGCGGCGAGAGCTGCTATGCAGGGGGGATAAAGCAGAGAAAAAGTTAGGAAGCTTAGAGCAGTCAGCGGTGTAAAGATACTTTGCAGCGCTGTACCGGGTATATCGCCGTCTCCTCCCATCAGGACAGATAGAGTACTGATGACAACTTCTTTGGCTGTTAGACCGGTAACAAGTGCCGTTGCAGCACGCCAGTCGCCGAATCCAAGCGGAGCAAAGAATGGTGCAATAAACCTGCCTATCCGGCCAGCATACTGTTTTCGGGATTGTCTACCATATAGAATCTGGTGTCAAAGCTTTGCAGCAGCCAGATGACGATGCTGGCAACGAAGATAACAGTAAAGGCTTTGTATAAGAAGTCTTTGGCCTTGCTCCACATATGCAGCATGATATTGCGGGCTGTTGGCAGACGATAGGCGGGCAGCTCCATAACAAAAGGGACGGGCTGACCGTTATTT
>ERZ860009.750-NODE-750-length-12942-cov-7.936603_pt1 | contig 12942 bp, 7 predicted proteins | sample MGYA00510114_ERZ860009 | MGnify/ENA primary metagenome ERZ860009 (study PRJEB30046, sample SAMN00715177) | human gut metagenome | study: EMG produced TPA metagenomics assembly of the A metagenome-wide association study of gut microbiota in type 2... | reverse complement strand
GGAAATAGAAAGTCTGGTACAGGAATATCCGATGGATATGCGTTATCAGGTGATACTGGGAGATGTATATCTTCAGAACGGGAAAAAGCAGGAAGCTTATGATGCATACCAGAAGGTACTGGCTGTAGAGCCTGATAATCCGATGGCTCTCTTCTCGATGGCTTCTTACTATGAACAGACCGGGCAGAAAGAATTGTATCAACAGCAACTGGATACGTTGTTATTGAACAAAAAGGTGACTTCTGATACTAAAATCAGTGTCATGAGACAGGTGATTGCGGAAAATGAACAGTCGTCCGCTAAAGATAGCACTCAGGTGATTGCCTTATTTGACCGGATGATGAAGCAGGATATGGATGATCCGCAGATACCGATGCTTTATTCTCAATACCTGTTGTCGAAGAATATGGAACAGGAGGCTGTGCCGGTATTGGAGCAGGTGGTTGATCTGGATCCTACCAATAAGGCTGCCCGTCTGATGCTGGTTAGCGCGGCGGTGAAAAAGGAAGATTACAAGCAAATTATCAAGGTCTGCGAACCGGGCATTGAAGCTACTCCGGATGCGTTGGAACTTTATTATTATCTGGCTATCGCTTATCATCAGGCAGAACAGGGAGATAGTGTATTGAGTGTTTGTAATAGAGCATTGGAACATATAACTCCCGATACCAGAAAAGAAGTCATTTCAGATTTTTATTCTATCATGGGGGATATTTATCATACCAAGAAACAAATGACGGAGGCTTATGCTGCTTACGATTCGGCTTTGGTATATAATCCTTCCAATATTGGCGCATTAAATAATTATGCTTATTATCTGTCTGTGGAACGTCGTGACTTGGACAAGGCGGAGGAGATGAGTTACAAAACGGTGAAAGCCGAACCTAATAATTCGACCTATCTCGATACTTATGCATGGATTCTTTTTGAAAAGGGAAACTATGCCGAAGCCCGTATCTATATTGATAATGCAATGAAGAACGACGGCGAGAAGAGTGATGTGATTGTGGAGCATTGCGGAGATATTTATTTTATGACCGGCGATGTGGAAGGTGCGTTGAAATATTGGAAGAAGGCACTGGAAATGGGTAGCGAGTCGAAAACGTTGAAACAGAAAATAGAGAAGAAGAAATATATTGCGGAATGAAAAGAATCATTTATCTACTGTTGTTGGTGGTAGTGGTGTTGGCCGGCTGTAAGAGTTCGAAACACTTGGCAACTTCGGAAACTAAGACTTCGACAAAGGCTCCGACATCCAGTTACCTGGCTTCCAAGCTTCAGTTGACTATTCCCGGCAAGAAGGGAAGCATGTCTGTAGGGGGAACCATGAAGATGAAAACTCATGAGCGGGTACAAATCTCCTTATTGATGCCTATTCTGCGTACAGAAGTGGCACGTATAGAAGTTACTCCCGACGAAGTTTTATTGGTAGACAGGATGAATAAACGCTTTGTTCGTGCCACTAAAGCTGAATTGAAAAATGTATTGTCGAAGAATGTGGAGTTTTCCCGTTTGGAAAAGATATTGATGGATGCCTCTCTTCCTGGTGGAAAGACAGAGCTGACAGGAAAAGATATAGGAATTCCTTCATTAGAAAAGGCAAAAGTCCAACTTTATGAGTTCTCCACACAAGAGTTTTCGATAACTCCGACGGAACTGACGTCCAAATACAACCAGATTCCCTTGGAAGAATTAGTAAAAATGCTGGTAGCTTTATTATGATGAAACGTTTCTTTGTTATTCTAATCAGTTGCCTTTGGTTGGCAGTTCCTCTTTTCGCTCAATCGAACAAGTTGATTCGTGAGCTGGAAAGTAAACGCGGTGCGCTGCAAAAACAGATTGCCGAATCGGAATCTATATTGAAGGATACAAAGAAAGATGTGGGAAGCCAGTTGAATAGTCTGGCTGTGTTGACCGGACAGATTGAAGAGCGGAAACGCTATATCATGGCTATCAACAATGATGTGGAGGCTATCCAGCGTGAGTTGGCTTCATTGGAGCGCCAGTTGCACGGGCTGGAGAAGGATTTGAAAGATAAAAAGAAGAAATATGAAGCTTCTGTCCAGTACTTGTATAAGAATAAGTCGATAGAGGAGAAGCTCATGTTTATTTTTTCGGCAAAGAATCTGGGGCAGACTTATCGGCGTATGCGATATGTTCGTGAATATGCCACTTATCAACGTCTGCAAGGGGAAGAAATCCTAAAGAAACAGGAGCAGATACGCAAGAAGAAAGCGGAACGTCAGCAAGTGAAAGCCGCCAAAGAGAACCTGCTGCAAGAACGTGAGAGCGAAAAGGTGAAGTTGGAAGAGCAGGAAAAAGAGAAACGTACGTTAGTGACTAATCTGCAAAAGAAGCAGAAAGGATTGCAGAATGAGATAAATAAAAAACGCAGGGAAGCCAATCTGCTGAATGCCCGCATCGATAAATTAATTGCGGAAGAAATAGAGCGTGCCCGTAAGCGTGCGCAGGAAGAAGCTCGTCGTGAAGCGGCTGCCCGTAAGAAAGAGGAAAGCAAGGAGGGAAAATCTGCTGCAACGGAAACGGCCGCTAAATCGAAACCTCTTGAGGCTTATACCATGAGTAAGGCGGATCGGGAATTATCAGGTAACTTTGCCGCGAATCGCGGGAAATTGCCAATGCCTATATCCGGTGCTTATATTATCACCAGCCGTTACGGACAATATGCCGTAGAGGGGTTGCGCAACGTGAAACTGGATAACAAGGGTATTGATATTCAGGGAAAACCGGGTGCACAGGCGCGTGCCATTTTTGATGGGAAGGTGGCGGCTGTGTTCCAATTGAACGGATTATTTAATGTCCTCATTCGTCATGGCAATTATATTTCTGTTTATTGCAATCTTTCTTCTGCATCCGTCAAAGCCGGTGATACGGTGAAGACGAAGCAATCTATCGGTCAGGTTTTTTCTGACGGCACGGATAATGGACGGACGGTATTGCACTTCCAGTTGCGTAGGGAGAAAGAAAAGTTGAATCCTGAACCTTGGCTGAACCGATAATTGAATAAAAAACACGTAGAATGAAGTTAACTAAAATACTAATATGCTTGCTGATCTTCTGGACCGGAACACTATCCGCGTCTCCTTATTTTTCGTTCAAGAAATATCAGGTAGAAGATGGATTGTCTCATAATACCGTGTGGTGCGCCCTTCAAGATAGTTATGGTTTTATCTGGCTGGGTACGAGTGACGGATTGAACCGTTATGACGGGCGGGGCAATAAAGTGTACCGGAATGTTCTCAACGACAAATTTTCATTAGAAAATAATTTCGTAGAAGCCTTGATAGAGGTGGACAAGAATATTTGGGTTGGAACAAACTCCGGACTTTATATTTATGACCGGGATACCGATCGTTTCTCTTGCTTTGATAAAACGACGCAGTATAATGTGTATATCAGCAGTGAGATAAAAAAGATTATTAAGACGGAAAATGGTCTTATCTGGATTGCGACTTTGGGACAGGGATTTTTTATTTATGATCCGAAAACAGAGGTGCTGACTCAAAATAGTGTTCAGACATCTTTTGTATGGGACCTCTGTCAGAGTGCTGATCGAAGAGGGTCTATATATCTTCCTTACAGGAAGGACTTTTGTGCTTTGACGAAAACGGCAAGTTTCTCCGGACGTATGAAATTTCATTAGATATAAATGCTTCTGATAGTTATAAAGTAAACTGTATTCAGAATATCGATGGAGATATTTGGATTGGTGCGGGAAACAATCTGCTGAGTCGTTTGGACGAACGAACCGATGCTATGGATAATTACAGTGGTTCGGCGTTTAATTTCGGAGCTGTTCATTGTTTGCTGAAGTATACGGATAAAGAGCTGTTGGTAGGTACGGATAACGGGCTTTATCTGTTCAATCAAAATACAAATACATTCCAGCGGACGGATAATCCGACCGATCCGAGAAGCTTGAGCGATCAGACTATCAATGGCATGATGTGGGATGCAGAAGGAGCTCTCTGGGTGTTGACCAATTTGGGGGGAGTCAACTATATGTCCAAGCAGACCAAACATTTTGATTATTATTCGCCTGCCTATCTGGCCGGAGTGTCCGGAGCGGGAAAGGTTGTTGCTCCTTTCTGTGAGAATAAAGATGGGAATATCTGGATTGGAACTCAAAGCGGTTTATATTTCTTCCATGCTGCTACCCGCGAACTTTCTCCTTATCCAATCGGAGGACATGATAATCAAAAGTATGACATTCGTTCCTTATTGTTGGATGGAGACCATTTATGGATCGGTACTTATGCGAAAGGGATACGGGTTGTCAATTTGCGTACCGGAGCTGTGAAAGTTTATACTCATTCTCGCGGGATTCCCTATACGATTTGTAGTAACGACGTATTATGCTTTTATAGAGGGAGGAACGGAGAAATTTACGTAGGAACGAGCTGGGGTTTATGTCGTTATGATGCCGCTAAAGATAACTTTATGCCCATCATAAATATTGGTTCTATGATCTCTATTACCGATATGCATGAAGATATGTACAATCATCTCTGGATCGCTACTTCCAGTAGTGGCGTGTTCACTTACAACACGATAAATGGTCATTATAAAAATTATCAGCACGAACGGGAAGACTCAACTACGATCACCAGTAATTCGATCATTACTTTATTTGAAGATGTGAAAGGAACCATGTGGTTTGGAACGAATGGGGGAGGACTGTGTTCTTTTGATGCTAAGGAGAAAAGATTCATTGAATTTGACCCGCATAATACTTTATTACCTAACAAGGTTATTTATGCGATTGAGCAAGATCAGGGAGGTGATTTCTGGGTATCCAGCAATGCCGGAATTTTTAAGATTAATCCTGTTACCAAAGATCATTTCCGCCAGTTTACGATTAATGACGGCTTGCAAGGAAATCAGTTTATAGCTCGATCTTCATTGAAATCATCCGAAGGAAAATTGTATTTTGGTGGGATCAATGGCTTTAATGTATTCCAGCCGGAACAGTTTGTAGATAACAAATATATTCCTCCGGTTTATGTGACCGATATCCGGTTGCCTTATCAAACCGATGAGCAGGAGGTGAAGAAACTGCTTCAGTTGGATAAGCCGCTTTATATGGCTGATAAGGTGACTTTATCTTACGAAAACAATAGCTTCTCTATTCGTTTTGTCGCTCTTAGTTTTGAAGATCCGGGGAAGAACCGGTATTCTTACATACTTCGGGGAGTGGACAAGGAATGGATTCTGAATACCGATAACAATATGGCTTCTTACACCAATTTGCCTCCCGGTGAGTATTTGTTCGAAGTCAGAGGCTCTAATAATGATCGCCAGTGGAATGAGAATACTACCACTTTAAAGGTGGTGATTACTCCTCCCTGGTGGCGTAGTACCTTTGCTTACTTCGTTTATGTCCTCATGCTGTTGGGATGGATCGGTTGGATGGCTTGGCGATGGAATCTCCGTGTTAAACGCAAATATAAGCGGCGGATGGAAAAATATCAGATTGCCAAGGAACAGGAAGTTTACAAGTCGAAAATTAGCTTCTTCATCAATTTGGTGCATGAAATACGTACTCCGCTTAGTTTGATACGGCTTCCTTTGGAAAAATTATTGGAGAAAGAACGTGAAGGAAAAGATCTCAAGTATTTGTCAGTGATAGATAAGAATGTAAATTATCTGCTGGGGATTACTAATGAATTGCTTGATTTTCAGAAAATGGAGAGTGGTACGCTGCATCTGAATCTGAAAAAGAGTGATATTAAAGAGCTTGTCAGTGACGTTTATAATCAGTTTACAAGTCCTGCTGAATTAAAAGGAATTGATTTGCAACTGACTGTGCCTGAACAAGAGCTGGTGTCTACGGTGGATAGGGACAAATTAAGTAAGATTCTTGTCAATCTGATGGGAAATGCCATCAAATATGCGCATGCGCATATTGACTTGAGGCTGCTTGTTACTGATGGGGGATATGAGATACAAGTGAACGATGATGGTCCCGGAATACCAAATGAACAGAAACAAAAGATATTTGAGGCTTTCTATCAACTGCCTGACGATAAGGTGGCCACAGCAGTAGGCACTGGCATCGGATTGGCTTTTGCGAAATCTTTGGCAGAAGCTCATCAGGGAGATTTGCGTCTGGAAGATAATATTGGAGGTGGTTCTTCGTTTATACTGTCTCTTCCGGTCAAAGAGTGGGAGACGGAAAAAACGAGTGATATTGTAGAAATATCCCCGGAGCATGCGGATGCTTCTGAAACGATTTCTTCGGAGTATTCAGGGAAGAAGTTTACAGTTCTGTTGGTTGAGGATAATGTTGATTTGCTGAATCTGACTCGTGAGTCATTGGCAGAGTGGTTCCGTGTGTTGAGGGCTTCCAACGGTCGTGAAGCGCTTGAAGTGCTTGCGCAGGAAAACGTGGATGTAATAGTGAGTGACGTTATGATGCCGGAGATGGATGGGCTGGAACTTTGCAGCAAGGTGAAGTCTGAAATCTCTTATTCACATATTCCGGTCATATTGTTGACTGCGAAAACCACTTTGGAGTCTAAAGTCGAAGGATTTGAATGTGGGGCGGATGTATATGTTGAGAAACCATTCTCTGTTAAACAGCTCCATATGCAGATCGAGAATCTGTTGAAGTTGAGACAGTCTTTCCATAAATTGATGGTGAGCTTGGCAGGAGATACGGTTGCTGTTTCGACAACGGATTTTGCGATGTCTCAAAAAGACTGTGAATTTATAGCGAAGATACAGGGAGTAATAGCCGAACAGTTGGCGGATGAGAACTTCTCGATAGATACCCTGTCTGAACAGATGAATATGAGCCGTTCTAATTTCTATCGGAAGATAAAGGCTTTGTCCGGAATGTCTCCTAATGATTATTTGAAGACACTTCGTATGAATAGAGCTGCTGAACTGATAATGAGCGGTACCCGGATTTCTGAAGTGGCAGCGCAGGTAGGGTTTACCTCTTCCTCTTATTTTGCGAAATGTTTTAAAGCGCAATATGGTGTACTGCCTAAGGAGTATACAGGTCAGCCTCCGATTTCAGGTGAGGCCTGATAAAGAATGGATAAAAGCATATAAAAAAAACTCCTGTCGTGCAATATCATTGGATATTTTCCGACAGGAGTCAAATATAAAATAATTAATCGAGTACTCTTTCTAATTAATTGAGTAGGCTTTATTTCTTTTTTTGTCCCGGGTAAGGCTCTACCATGCAACGTTTAGCCCATGCTTCATAAGCCTTTGTCATTTCAGCTACTTTTTCAGGGTATTGTGCTGCCAGATTATGCATTTCGCTCCGGTCTTCATTCAGGTTGTATAATTCCCATTTAGCGTTTTCTCCCGGACGAACCAGTTTCCAACCGTCATTAGAGAGGAATGCACGTTCATTATAATGTTCGAATCCAAGGTAGTTATGTCCTTCACGATGTCCGGTCTTGAAGATAGGAACCAGACTCTTGCCTTCCAATGGAATGATGTCATTTCCTTTATATTTGGTAGGATAAGTGGCGCCTGCCATATCGATACAAGTAGCCATGATGTCCATCACATGTCCGATTTCAGGGGTCATCTTGCCGACATTCTTCTTGATACCTTTCGGCCAATGAGCAATCATCGGAGTACAGATACCTCCTTCATAAGATTTGGCTTTCCAAAAACGGAACGGTGTGTTGGCTACGTTTGCCCAGCGTGCTCCCAATGAAGCATAAGTTGTTTCCGGTCCAGGCAGTACTTCTTTGTTATGAGGGTAAACCATTTTCTCTCCTTTACGTGTCATATCAGGACGGTCATTTTCTCCTGGAGAGTAGTTCTGGCAATCTTCATTGCTGCATCCGTTATCGGAAAGAAATAGAATCAGCGTATTTTCAAGTTGTCCTGTCTTTTCCAGGGCGTCGATAACTTGTCCTATTCCCTGGTCCATACGGTCGATCATGGCAGCATGAACAGCCATGGCACGAGCATCCCATTCAGCATGTGGGTTATCTTCCCATTTATCTTTGAACTGTCTATCAGACAGGAAATTATCCATGTTAGGGAATATACCAAGCTGTTTCTGACGTTCGTAACGGGCGTTACGGATAGCTTCCCAGCCTACTTTATAGGTATCCTTATATTTTTCAATATCTTCCGGCAGTGCATGCAATGGCCAGTGTGGTGCTGTGTAAGCCAGGTACATAAAGAATGGTTTATCGTCTTTGGCATACTCTTTCACTTCTTTCACTGCACGGTCTGAAAGCGCCTGTGTGATGTAATATCCGTCGGGTACTTCTTTCACGGGTACTTCACCTTCTACCAGACTGAATGGGTCAAAATAGTCTACTACTCCGTAGATAGTACCATAGTGGGTATCAAATCCGCGATTCACCGGATAATGACAAAGATCAGAATAGGTTTCGTGGTATACGTGATGTGCGAGCCATTCGCGTTGGTCTTTGCGTAGTGGAGTTTCTGCGATGTGCCATTTACCTACCATGCTGGTAGCATATCCTGATTCTTTCAATACTTCGGCGATAGTAACGGCATTGCGTGAGAGTGTCCCCCGGTATCCCGGCAGGTGGTCATCGAAGGTCATACGTCCGATTCCCGCCTGATGTTGATAAAGTCCTGTCAACAGGGAAGCACGCGTCGGACAACTACGGCTGGTGTTATAGAAATGATTGAAACGTACTCCTTGTTTTGCCAGTTTGTCCAGATTAGGTGTGTGGATTTCACTACCGTAGCATCCCAGGTCGGAATAGCCTAGGTCATCTGCAAGAATTATCAGGATATTGGGTCTTTGATCGGACTTTTTTCCTTTGGCCTCTGCTGCAGAATGTCCAGCAACCATCAAAGCGGTTGGTAATAGTAAAAATTTAGAATTCATAAGTTTAATGTTGGTTTATAATTTGTTTTTCACTGTATTACTCTTTTCCTTTGTTTTTGTTTTCCTCAAACCATTTACATACTTTCTTGCTCAACTTGGCAACCAAATCAGGATGCTCATTTGCGATATTATTCTTTTCGAACTTATCCTTTTCCATATCATATAGTTGCGCATCGCTTCCGTCACCGTTCACTAATAATTTCCACTTTCCACTGCGTATAGCTAAATGGGGGCTTCTGTCATAAGGGTTTCCTGGAAAGCCAAAATGTTTGTTTCGTCCGAAATCCCACATTAAATCGGTCTTGCGTTTGGCTTCCGATTTACCGAGAAGAACTTTTGAATAGTTCTGTCCATCGCCTTTGTAACCTTTTTCTGTTTTGATTCCGGCTATAGAACACAAAGTCGGATATAAATCTACTGCGCATAATACAGACTCGTTATTTACCTGTCCGGCTTTAATTTTCTTTGGATATCTAACGATGAACGGCATACGGATTCCCCCTTCATAAAGACTATTTTTAGTACCTCTCAAATAAGCGGAACGTACAGATTTAAAGCTGGGTGCAGGACCATTGTCGCTAGTGAAAATAATGATTGTATTTTCTCCGACTCCCAACTCATCCAGGGTTTTGATGAAACGTCCGAGTTGTTTGTCCATTTCTGCAAGTACAGGAGCAAATGCTTCTTGTGTTTCCCAGCTTTTTCTTTCCTTTTGTTTGAATTCCGGTACCCAAGGGGTATGCATATCATCCGGCCATAGGTTTAGGAAGAAAGGTTCGCCTTTATGCTTTTTTACAAACTCAATACTTTTATCTACAAAGTATTCGGTACGTCTCCAACGTTTTACACTGTCTTTATCCGACCATATCCACTTGGTTGCAGTGATTGTTGGATCCGGATCCGGACTTTCGTAGGTTGATATGTATTCGTCAAAACCGTAATTCTTAATAGAAGGAGCGTTATGTACGTCACGTCCGCCTCCCATGTGCCATTTTCCGATGTGTCCTGTTGAGTAACCTGCATTTTGGAAGGCACGCGCCATGGAAGGCAACTTATCATCCAGGAAATTACGTTGTTCGCATCTCTTATTAGCAGCTTTGTCGTTCAGGAAAGTGTTGATTCCCACTTCAAGAGGAAAGAGACCTGTGGTTAATCCACAGCGGGATGGAGAGCTAACCGGCGCAGAAGAGTAATATTGGTTGAATAATAGTCCGTCTTGTGCCAACTTGTCAATATTGGGAGTAGGAACGAATTTACCTCCATAACAACCTATGTCACCGATACCCATATCATCGATATAAATAATTACTACATTAGGTTTTGTTTCTGCTTGTGTGTTAGCAATGGGGAGCAGGGCTCCCAGCCAGGGTAGATGTTTTTTCAGATTCATAATTATTGTGATTTAATTAACTTCAGTTTTTCATGATGACTTTTCGCAAAAGTAGGGAAGATATCAGAGAAGGAAGGAAAAATACTAATCAATAAAGGAAAAAAAATGGTAGAATGATAGATTTCTTCTTTCTTCTATTGGGAAAACAGGAATAGAGAAGCTCGTAGAAACCGAAAACTTCTCTATTCTTCTAATTATTCTATGATACGATCATTGGAGAAAGTATCTTGCATGGGAGCTTTACTTCGCCACGGTTTTAGTCAGTAATTGTACCCATGAGTATTTAGTGTTTTCTACCCAATTATCCGGTGAGACTTCGATAGTACCAGTTTTTGCTGTTATTTTTTGTATGCAAATCAATCCTTTCTTTCCATTGGCAGTTTTGAACAGGTAAACTTTATCTGCCTGAATAGCTAAGACTTCGGAGGTTGGATCTGCCAGATTTTCTATCGGAGTTGCATCTACCTGGGAGATTGCATTAAATTCTGCTTGTGATAAAGAGGTTTCAGCAAATAATGTGTGTTGTAAACCAGTAATTGTCATCAAGCCATAATCACTTCTTTTAGCAGGTGAAACAAGAGCTGGTACAGCTTCGCTTCCTGAAGGCAAGATAATATCTCCGAGTGAGAAATCGACTTCGTTTGTATATTTCATGGCATCAGCAGCCATATAGGTGCGTCCAAGAAGCCATGTTGCATAATAACAACCATAATAAGCTGAAGCTGTCTCTACTATTTCTCCATCTTTTCCGTAATCCGGATCGGAGAATAAAACAGAAGGAGTAATCTCTACCAATAAGTTACGTTGGTACGTATGGCCGTCGGTACCTAGAACGACTACTGTAATACAGGCATTCTCTTTTAAAGAAGTAAACTTGTAAGTTGTTTCGTAATTAGTCGTTCCGTCTGCAAATGACTGGGCAGTTTCTTCTATCAGACTTCCCTGCATTCCGGTTTTGGAGTCTGCCTGATAAATTTCAAAACTCATGATTTCTCCCTGTACTTTGACGGTTGCCGTGTATTCAGCAATCCCTTTCGTTAGTGATACTCTATTATTCTGATCGACACCCGCAAATTCGATTTTGACAGGTGCTTCATAATCAACTTCATATTTATCTGCACAACCGAATAATCCAAATAAACTGATTGACAGAATTAATGCAATTATACTATTTGTTTTCATGACTTTATTTTTTTAAGTAAACATTCTATTTAGATTAGTATCCTGGATTCTGGTAGATATTCGGGCAGTTATTAACTTCATCCTGTGGTATTGGAGCCAAGTTCATGCGCTCGTTATAGTTTCGTGTATCTAAAGTTACCCGTTGATATTCACCGTTAATTTTCTTTATTCCGACAGCCGGTAATCTCATTACATTTTTTGCTATCAGCCATCTTCTTATATCAAAGAATCGATGATCTTCAAAACAAAGTTCTACACGGCGTTCTTTACGTATGCGTTCCCGAAGGGTTGCCTGATTATAATCTGCGGCCAGTAAGTCTGTCGTGATACCGGCACGACGACGTATCCTGTTAAGCTGGGCTATTGCTTTTTCTCTGGCTGTATTCGTATCTTCAGCCTCATTCTCGGCTTCTGCATAATCGAGCAGGATTTCTGCATATCTCATCATTGGAAAGTCCATGTAAGTGGTACCACCTTTTCGATGATCGATACGGTCATCCAGGAACTTTGTCAGGAAGTATCCGCTTCCCCATCTATATGATTTTGACAGGTCTATTGCAGCTGGCTTACCGTTGACTAAAGGCCAGGTAGCACCATCACATAGAATACTCTGCGCCAAACGAGGATCCCTGTTAGCATAAGGAGAATTTACATTGTAACCGGAGTTTGGGTTGATGATGGCTTTCGTATTTGATTCATAACCGAGAATGGGCTGTGAGCCGTCGAGCATATCATAACAGTCTACCAGCCATTGGTTCGGACAAGTCAGTAGTTCTTTATTTACGTTCCAGGGGTCAAAGGCAGGCATCATTCCGTAAAGGTCATTTGCCGGTGCACGGAGAAATCCCATGATTACCTCACCATTGGCACGGGTATTGAATAATCGTGTGTAGCTCTTTTCGGGAGTGGTCGGATCTTCATATAAACGATAGAAATCTCCATTGTCAGCATATTCAATCATATCGTAGGCAGCATCAGCCGCTTCTCTCCAAGTTACTCCGGACGCATTGTGTAAGGGACTTGCTGCATAAAGTAATGTGCGTGCCAGATAGCCTAGGGCTGCTCCCCGGGTAGCTCTTCCGTAATCTGCTGCATCGTATTTGTCGGGCAATACTCCCGGCTCTGCAAGTTCTTTGAATTCATTAGCAATCCAACGGACTGTGGTTTCTAACGATTCACGTTTGATTTCGTCATAAAGTAACGGATCGAGTTCTTTGTCTCCGATTACTAATGCTCCGTAGAAACGAAACAGTTCGTGGTGATACAATGCACGCAGAAAGCGTACTTGGTTTTTCAGGGAAATCTTCTCTGCATCCTCCAATGGTGAACGATCTACGTTGTTCAGGAATGTGTTTGCAGAACGGATGGCTTTATAGTAAAATGTCCATGGATGGTCACCGCCAATCAAACCTTTGGAAGCATCAATTCCCCCTTTGATAAATTTCAAAACTCATGATTTCTCCCTGTACTTTGCGGTTGCCGTGTATTCAGCAATCCCTTTCGTTAG
>ERZ860009.749-NODE-749-length-12954-cov-1.344910_pt1 | contig 12954 bp, 21 predicted proteins | sample MGYA00510114_ERZ860009 | MGnify/ENA primary metagenome ERZ860009 (study PRJEB30046, sample SAMN00715177) | human gut metagenome | study: EMG produced TPA metagenomics assembly of the A metagenome-wide association study of gut microbiota in type 2... | reverse complement strand
TGTGTGGTTCTAATGGTTTATCGGAATAATCTGTTGCAACTTCAGCGTCTTATTTACAACATCCATTCCTTCGATGATCTTACCAAATGCTGCGTACTGTCCATCTAAATGTGGAGCAGCTTTGTGCATGATAAAGAACTGGCTTCCTGCGGAATCCGGCATCATGGAACGTGCCATGGAAAGCACGCCTGCGGTGTGGCGCAGATCATTTTTGACACCATTCTGTGAAATTCTCCCTTGATTCCATATCCAGGGCCGCCCATACCGGTTCCTTGCGGATCTCCTCCCTGAATCATGAATCCTTTGATGACACGGTGGAAAATCAGTCCGTCATAAAATCCCTTTTTTACCAGACTGATAAAGTTATTTACAGTATTTGGTGCAACTTCCGGATACAGCTCTGCCTTCATCACTTTGCCGTCCGCCATTGTAAATGTAACTACTGGATTTGCCATAATATTTGTTCCTCTTCTTTCTTATATAAATTATTTATTCTTTGGTCAGTGCCTCAACAACTTTTGGAAATTCCATAAAATGAGAAGCCTTAACCAGTACGGTATCTCCTTCTTTTACATATGCCAGAAGTTCTTCCGTCATCTCTTCACGGGTTTTCTTATAATGTACCTCACACTCTGGATTTGCTTTTGCCTCTCTGGCATATTCCTCCGCAAGTGTACCCGCACAGAACAATGCATCAATCCCGGAAGCGGCAACTGCCTTTCCGATATTTCTGTGAAGTTCCTTTTCCTCTGCTCCAAGTTCGCCCATATCGCCAAGCACCGCTATCCGTCTGCCCGACGTATGTGCCAGCACGTCAATGGATGCTTTCATGGATACCGGATTTGCATTGTAACAGTCATCGATCACGGTCATTCCCTTTACATGCAGCAGATTGGTGCGCCCGGCAATGGTCTGCACAGATGCAATGCCCTGTGCAATCTCCCGGATGGAAAGTCCCAGCTGCAGTCCGACCGCAGTTCCTGCCAGTGCATTGTATACATTATGTTCACCCGGAATCGGAATCTGTGCATCGAAATCGCCCTGTGGTGTATGGATCTTTGCACGCATTCCTTCGAGTCCATGATTTTCGATGTCTGTCGCATAAATATCTTTTTTGATATCAAATGCGGAATCCGCCCCCACTCCATAAAAAATTACCGGTTTTCCGTTTACCTCTTGTTTCGTGGAAAGCTTATCATCATCTCCATTTAAAATTACGTTCCATCGACCTGCAGATGGTCAAACATTTCTGTCTTTGCCTGCAGAATTCCGTCTCTTGTACCAAGATTTTCCAGATGGCACAAACCAATATTTGTGATCACTCCGATATCCGGCCGTGCCATCGCTGCCAGACGGTGCATCTCTCCAAAATCGGAAATTCCCATTTCCAGTACCGTGACTTCGTGTTTTGCGCGAATCTTAAAAATAGTGAGCGGAAGTCCGATCTCATTGTTAAAGTTTCCCTCTGTCTTAAGCACTTTATACCGCTGTTCCAAAACGGAAGCTATCATTTCCTTGGTGCTTGTTTTTCCGACACTTCCCGTAATTCCAACCACTTTACAGGATAACTGTGTCCGGTAAAAAGCTCAATTTTTTTCATCGCTTCTGTTGTGGAACTTACCAGAATATAGGGTCCCGTCTCTTCCGGCAGTGCATGATCCGAAAGCACTACCAGTGCTCCCTTTTCAAATACCTGCGGAATAAAATCATGACCATCCACACGTGCCCCTTTGATCGGAATAAACAGATAATCTTTTTGTACCTGGCGACTGTCGGTCACTGCTCCGGCAATTTCCTTCGTAACCAGGTCCCGGTCCCCGACAAACGTCCCCTCACATGCCGCTGCAATATTTTCAATTGTCATCCCCGGCATTTTATTTTCCAGTTCATTTTTATAAAAACATCCAAACATGATTATCCCTCATACTTTTTCATGGAAATGGCAATCAGTTTCTCGCAGAGCTCATTGAAATTGATTCCAATTACAGCAGCTTCCTGTGGCAGCAGACTCGTCGGTGTCATACCCGGCAGAGTGTTTGCCTCCAGACAATACATATGATTATTTTCATCCAGCAGGAAATCCGAACGGGAATAGGTATCCAGTCCGATCACTTCGGCTACCTGCTCTGCATATTTACGCATCTGCGCAGAAACTTCTTCTGGCAGATCTGCCGGACAGGTCTCTACCGCACTGCCTGCTTTGTATTTATTCTTGTAATCGTAGAAGCCCTGAATCGGCGCAATCTCAATAACCGGAAGTGCCTTTCCTTCAATCACACCAACCGAGAATTCACGTCCCTTGACATATTCCTCAATGACCAGCTCATCTTCCCAGTGAAACGCTTCATCGAGTGCTTTCTTAAACTCTGCTGCATCTCTGACAATCGTCACACCGATACTGGACCCTCCGCAGCATGGCTTTACGACGCACGGAAGTGTCAGCGGAAGCTTTGTCACATCATCCTCACGGTTCTCTTTTTTCATGGCAATGCCTCTCGGTGCAGGAATTCCCGCACTTGCAAACAGCTGTTTTGCCATACCTTTATTCATGGCAATCGCGCTGCTCAAATAATCACTTCCGGTATATTTTACACCAAGCAGATCAAAAGCTGCCTGTAGCTTTCCGTTCTCTCCGTTTTCTCCGTGCAGTGCCATAAACACGATATCTGCCATCTGGCACATACGGATTACATTCGGTCCAAAAAAGCATGGGGACTGATCCTTTCTGGAAGCTTTTACGGCTGCCAGATCCGGTGCTACCTCCGGGATGTCATCTACTTTTACGCTGATTTCATCCGCACGGTCAAAAATTCCGTCCAGATTTTCCTCTTTATCACTGTAACCCATGAACACATCCAGCAAGATCACCCGGTGTCCATTTTCTTTTAATGCAGAAGCAACCATGCTTCCTGTCTTAAATGACACATCCCGCTCTGTGCTGAGCCCGCCTGCTAATACTATGATATCCATGATCTGTTTTCCTCTTTTCCATTAATAATAATCTTCGGATACCGGAACCTTTTTATTTTCCGGCATCAGACCTTTTGTATCATTATATACGTTTGCCCCTGACTAACACAAGATATTATTTTCTTTTAGACACTTTTTTAACAATATCCAGCACTTCTTGTACAGAAAAAAAGAGACTGCTCAGCACTACAGTCTCCTTTTGCACAAACTCCGGTAGGATTCCCCCTTTATTCTATTGCTGCCGGCAAAGCCGCTGCCCTGCGATTCTGTTCCATTTTCCGCACCAGCTCTGCCATGTATTCGAAAAACTTTCTCTCCAGATAGTTTTTCTCTGTAAGATAACTCCCATATTGATACAAAACATTTTTTAATTCTTCGGTTTCCGATAACTCCACTTCAAAAATAAACTGCCTTAACAGCTGCATGCGCTCGTCCTCTATGGAAAGAAGCCAGCTGGCAACCAGTTCTAAAAAATCTTCCCGCTCTATGAGGAACTGCACGTAGCGCCCAATTTTATTTTCTGTATAAATTTTCTTCTTCTCCTTTTTCTTTTGTTTTCCTACCCGAATTTGTATCAAAAACCAACCCCCAATGTCAGTTTCTATATGTAATCATATCTTATTACATATTTGATGTAAAGACGCGATTCGCGTATGCTTTTTACACAAAGTATTACTGTATAAATAATGCATTTTACACAAAAAAAGGGCATCCAATGGATGCCCTCCGGTTTCTATGAACTAGCACTCCGGCTCGATCAGACCAAATGTATTTCCTTTTCTCTTGTATACGACATTGACCTCGTCTGTCTCTGCATTGCGGAATACGAAGAAATCGTGTCCGGTCAGTTCCATCTGCACACATGCATCCTCCGGATACATTGGCTTCATACCAAATCTCTTGGTACGCACGATCTTGATCTCCTCATCCTCATCTGCATCGCTGTCGATAAATGCTTCGTTGAAATTGTCTGCCACATTCATCTTCTTGGATGCAAGTTTGGTACGATATTTTCTAAGCTGACGCTCGATAACCTCCTCAACCAAGTCAATAGATACATACATATCATTGCTGCTCTGCTCTGAACGAATCACATGTCCCTTAATCGGAATCGTTACCTCAATCTTCTGGCGCTCCTTCTCCACGCTTAATGTAACAAATACATCGGTATCCGGTGCGAAAAACTTCTCCAGTTTGGAAAGCTTCTCCTCTACCGCTGCCTTTAATCCCTCTGTCAGTTCGATATTTCTTCCGGTAATTGTAATTCTCATGATGCCCAACCCCTTTGCTGTGTATTTGATACAAGAAGTATCATGGCTTTATTATATCATAATTAACAAAAAAGGCAATGAGTTTTTAATAATTTTATGCATATTTTATATTATGTTATGTATTCTGTTATTTTTGCTTAACCTTTACAATCATACTTACTTTTTTTGTCAGCTTCCTCCAGCATTTGTAAATACGTATCCAGCAATTTATCATTTGTCCGGTTAAACTTTATTTGCATTTTCTGCGAAAATACATCCTGTTTCCACATTTTGTTTATCTCATCTTCCGTAGAAAATTGCATATTTGTCTGCATAACACTTCTTTGAAGTCTTCCTTTTGTGTCATCAAAATATACAGCAGTTGATGAATATCCCTGTTCCAATGCATCCTGTTGTGTCTGTGCATACCACTCTTTTGAATTCTGGATCATTCCCTTGACTTCCTCCTCATAGGAAGGGTCTGTCTGCATTTTTCTGATCACAGAAATATCAAGACTTATGCTGCATTGCCCCATTTTTCCAAAATTATTTCCAACCTGGTTCATGTGACCCCGATACCCCAGATACGGTTGATTTAGTTTTTTAATCCCTCATTTTGATCCCCAAGACGAAACGTTATATCCGGAAATTCTTGGCACAATTGATAATAATAAGTAAGGGAATCCTGATCACTCTCCGAATTTTTATTGTTAAGTATTTTGGAAAACATTTCATTACTTGCTGTTTTGTACGGATTGCCATATGATTGCGATACCCGATTATCCATATTTACTTTCATAAGCTTCCCCTTTCCTTTTTTATTTTATATCGGCATACCATCCGATATTATTAGTGGAAAAAGGTAATGTTTTTTAATAATTTTATGTTTGTTTTACATTTTTTCAGCTGATAATGGCCGGTACAGTTCCTCCTCATATCGCTTGAGTGCTTTCTGATAAATGGAACTTGGCACAACGTATTTATTTCCAACCTCCCGAATTCTTCCATCTCTCAGACAGCACTTCGTTCCATTAATAATAAATTCCCGGCTTGTATCCACTCCCATCTCATGCAGCATCTCCAAAACCATCGGTGTACATTCTTCACTGATCAAACTAGAAAAACATTGCTGATCCGCAAAACGCATAAGTGCGTTCATGCCATACCGCAACTGTTCCATTTTTTCATCATCTTCCTTTGATCTTCCATACCCTTCTCCGTCCATACAATCATTTTTTACCGTAATACGATATCCATTTCCAGATCAAACACATCTCCTACCGCAATATTGATACTGTTATCGGTTGGATCATATGCTTTCGATGTATGCGTCCGGTATGGCTGATGCAAATCTGAAAACATTTTGATTTCTTTATCTGTATAGGTCACCGGTCTGTATGCTGTAAAAACCTTTGTACCGTTGATATAAAAATTTGAAGTCACGGTATCTTCAATTTCTGCAGTGATTTCATACTTTCCTGAGTCATCCTTTTGCACATTTTTCCCAATATATCCATCACGAAACAACCAAAAAAGTTCCTGCAGTTCATACTTATTATTTTTATCAAATCCATTTAAATCTTCAAGCGTTTCTTCTGAAGAATCACCATTAAAATAATCTACAAAATTATTTTTTGTTCCATCTTTTGTTGACAGCTTTCCCGTTGTTGCATCATATAAATATGTACTGCTGGTTCCAATTCCACTTACACCCATTCACCTAGCCCCTTTCTTGAATTTTATTTAAAATGAGAGTTCATTTCCAGGATATGGTGCCATCACACATCCAAATCTTCCATTTAATTCCGCACTCCAGTATGTAAAATGTGTACCTTTTGCACACGCCCTCCTATAGTCCACAACTGTCCTAAAGATGCACCTTTAATATTTTGAATAACATCAGAATCACCTCCGGCTGCACTATAATATGTTTTTCCGCCCGCGCTCATATATTTTTCAACTTCTAAGCATTTCTTTCCATCTGGGAAAGTATCTTTAATTGACATATCACAATAGCAGTTATTTCTGGTGTTCCCCCACCTATCAAATCAAGTCCATATGTCTGATAACCATTTGCATATAACTGGGTTCCCCCATAAGTCTTAAAATCGACAATATCAAAATACTGAATTGATGGTCCTACATAGAAAAAATAATGCATATTGTCTTCCCAATCATTTCCATTACAGATCCTGATATAATATTTTCCTGTATCTTCTGCTGTAAAGTAAAAATATTTTTCTGGTTTTTTTTCATAAACACTTTTCTGTGATGGATCAGTTGTATAATAATATCCAGTCCCTCCTCATTAAAATAATATAATGAAATAAACCAATTAGTTTTACCAACATTTCTTAAATCTACAAAATATTCCTGTCCAGACTGTAATTCAGTATAAAACCAATCTTCATCTTCTTTCGAATGCAATCCTGCATGTTTCATCCCAAGCGAATAAAAGTCATTTTTGCTTGTTACTTTCGATGTCACAACCGGAACTTTTGAATATGGATACGCTGTACTATAGTATCATTTGGCTCACAATTATCTGGTTCCGTTGAATATGTAGAAATTTTTTCTATATTAGGATATATCTCCTTAACCTCATCCTTATCCATATATATCTGTGATTGTTCGTCAACCTTAACATTTTCCAAACTATTTTTTTGACTTTCTTTTTCTTGTACCTGTTGTACCTCCACATTTTCATATTCATTACTGGCAATATCCAAGCTTTCTTTGCTTTCTGCCATAACTGGTAGTATCATTTTTACGCAGTCAATATCTTACTTAATTTTTAATATACATGGCCACTGAAGTAAAGCTACCACCATTATCCCTGTTCCTATAGTTTTTGCAATATATTCCTTGCCAAATATCGCTAGTATAATCTCAAAGATTTCACATCCTATTGCCAGTATTGCTGTCACCTTTTTATATTTTGTCTTTTCCGACTGATCTAATGTATGATCTGTGGATTGAATAGGACTCAGTATGCTTAAACTGATCACTGCTCCCGTTTCAAAAATAAAAAAAACAAATCTTATCTGAATATATGAAAACAAAATAAAACAGCCAATCAAAATAACCACCGAAAAGAAATGGCATATCCATACCTTCTTCGCATGATAACCACCACTATACTTCCGAACAATACTTATCGTAATTCCCAAAAAAACTCCATTTAGGAATTGTTTCATAACACTCCCTATCAAAATGGCTAATATAAATGGTGCAATAGAAAAATAAAAACTTTGCAGTGCATATAGATACAATTTTCTTTCTTCTAATGAAATAACCTTTTGGTAAATCATCCATTCCACAATTTTATTAGAAATCATTTAAAAATTTTCTTATATTTTTGCAATTCATGTGGTTTTTTTACTTGATACAACATTACAGAAGACTCCGTGTTTGCTTCTACACTTAATACAATATTAAGCATTTTCTTTAGGCTCTGAGCTCCCCACAAAGAAATCTTTTTCATTTTTTCTCCTTTCCCAAGCATATATTAACTGCTATCCTCACTATATCGTATGTCACAAAAAAGAAAAGCCTATATGCACAAACGGTCGATTTTCATACACAAGTGGTCAATTTTTGACTTTTTATAGACTAGGCTTGACTTTTCATTATTTTAATTTTATATTTATTTCAATTACATAATATTAAACAAATGAGGGAATATAAAATGAAGGAAATTGCTTACCTAATTTCTCATTATATAGAGGCATTTATTATTTTTCAGATTGTCATTGTATATTTAAACAAAAAAAATCTAATTCTTCTGTGTTTTTGGGATTTACTTTGTGTTATTCCTTTTTATTTGGAATTTTTCATTTTCAGAATATTTATGTAAACATTATTGCCTCCATTCTTGCTCCATTGTTTTTGATCAGTTATTTATATGACGTTCCAAAAATATATGCTTTTTTTCACTCGCTTGTTCTTTACCTGTCAATGGCATTAGGTGAATTAGCCGGAGCCTCCCTGCTCTCCTTACTCTCAGATCATTATTGGAATACATGGTCGACAGACATTCACCTGTTATTTTTATCAACTATACTATGTAAAACATTATATCTTTGCATAGTATTCATCCTGATATGCTTCCAAAAGAAATGGCCTATAACCACTCCCATTTCTCCCGATCACGGTTCTTTTTTTCTAGCTGCTATAACTTTCTGTTCTATGTTTGTCAGCATCCTGTTATATATTTTTGGCTTACAGTTTCCAGAAAGTTCCTTAAGCAATTGCATAATTTTTATTACAACAGTGTTGCTCCTCGTCATATTATTTCTGGTTTATGCACTCTACAACTACAACAATAAACGCAACTCTGATCTGCTGCAATTAAAACTTCAGCTGCAAAAAGAGCAAAATCTTGCGGAATATAACACCGCACTGATTTCACAGGACACTGCCCGACGGACACTGATCCACGACATCCGGAATCATCTGCTTTCCATTTCCATCTTAAATCAGCAGAAACGATATTCCAAACTTGACCAATATATCCAGACACTCATACACTCCGAACAGTTGGCACCCTCCATTCGCATCTGTGATAATAACCTGCTCAACGCAACACTGCTTCGTTATCAGACCTCCTGCCACGCAAAAGGTATCCGATTTGAAGTTGCAATTGAAAATCACTCCATTGACTTTCTTTCGGATACTGACCTGACTGCACTTTTCTGCAATCTGCTTGATAACGCGGTAACGGCTGCCGATAAAGTTCCTTCTGGATGGATTTCTCTCCATGTGGAACTTTTTTCTCCCTTGCATGGCATTTTGCTTACCATGAAGAATTCATGTATGGACAGACCTCCGCAAAATTTCAGGCATGAATGGCTGACAACCAAAAAAGAGTCCTCCACGCACGGTTTCGGTATGAAGAGTATCCGCAGAATTGCCGATACTTATCATGGAGAATTACAAACTGCTTACCTCGATCATGAACATATATTCCAGACGATCCTAACTATGTATCCACAGAAAGAACAGGTGACCCATGCGCATTTTGATTTGTGATGATAACCCTATATTTTTAGATGAACTTCAGGAACTGTTAAACGATTATTTTGCCAAAAATAATCTCACGTTTCCATCTCCTGTATGCTATCCGGACGGAAACTCTGTCCTTTCGGATACTGGAGAAATTGATATGTTGTTTTTAGATATGGAACTGCCCGGACATGATGGAATCTATGTAGGTAATATGTTAAAAAAAACACACCCTTATACCATAATTCTTGCAGTCACTTCTCATCCCGATTTTCTTGATCCCGCCATGCATTTTGGCTGCTTTGCCTATCTGACAAAACCAATTGACCATGCACGGTTTTTCCGAAATATGGATGCTGCCATTGTGAAATATTATGAACAATCCTCCCGGATTACCATTCAGACCACCACCGGATTTGTTCCCGTTCAAACCCGCGATATTATTTTTGTCGAATCAGAAAAACGACACTCTGTTGTACACACTTTGTATGGTATCTATCACTGTATCCAGCCATTTGCTTTTTGGCAAGATCAGCTCTCTCAACCGTACTTTTATGTCACACACCGAAGTATGCTTGTAAATTTTTCCCATATAAAAGAAGTGCAGAATGACCGTATCCTTATGGACAATGACAATACGCTTACATAAGCCGCAGGCGAATGACAGATTTTCGAAAAACTCTTGCCGCATATTATGCCGGTATGCATTTTTCAACATAGGGCATAAAAAAAGACGTGCAGTGCACGCCTTTTCATCCTACTGTAAATATCCATCCTTAACGATATCTGAAAGCTTCTCTGTCGGAACCGAAAATTCTACCAGGCCCATATATCCCGGAGCTACCTCATACTTATCAAAGACAAACGTTAACTCTCCATTGTCGCTGATATAAAAATCCGCATCATCCTTAATCTGCTTAAAATCCCATTCCGGTTGATCATCATCCAGAAAATATGCCTTACTGCTGTCCTCTTTCATCTGGGCACGCATCTGTTCTTTTATACTGTCGGAAATACGTTTTTTATAATCACTTCCCTCGTGGAATAAATCTTTCAGTGTAATCATCTTTCCGGTCTTCTTGTCAATATTGTATATCTTTGTAAAACTGTCCGAACCGCCCATGGCAATAACCGTATCCACACGCAGACTAAACAGTCTCCTATTGTCTGTGACAATCCGGTAATCCGAAGTAATTTCCTCATGGCCTTCCTCTCCGTCACTGACAGCTGCCACATCTTTCTTATACATCTGAAAGATTTTGTCCAGATATCCGGATACCGCTGCATTTAACTCCTTTGATTCTCTGGTCAGTGGTTTTCCATCTGTTCCAATGACTTGTACTTCCGGCACCCTGACTGTTGCTTCCATCTGCTTTTTTTCCTGCTTATCCGAATACGTGGTAAAATTCACGATTTTAACAATCGCACCAAATATTGGCACCTGTTCCATTGCATTAGCCACTGTTGGACTGACATTGACACTGATGACCAGCACTGCAACTGCTGCCGCCACTGCTTCTGCCGCGCGGACAAACGGAAGCATGTGACCTTTCTTTTGATTCCGTTCACTTTTTCCGGCAAACGTTTTTCCGGATTCTTTTTTTTCTCCACACGCATCCTTTTTGCCACGTTCCATGCTTTGCAGCACACGTTCTTTTAATTCCGCCGGCACCTGAATGTTATCATATGCCGCTTTGATATCATCTAATCTGCTCATACCATCTCCGCCTCCACTTTTCCTCTTAATTTTTTCAGGCCACGATAAAGCATTGATTTCACCGTATTCGGATTTTGATGCAGACAATCCGCAATTTCGCGGATTGTCCACTCTTCAAAAACTTTCAGCATGATCACCTACGCTCTTTTTCCTCGAGCGTATCAAGCGCAGCCATGATATCCGTGTCCTCATAGCGATCCTCCTGTCCTTCCTCCTGAACCTGATCATCGCTCACGAACCTTGACTGATGCCGGGTTGCATCTACCGCCGTGTTAATCACAATACGCCACAGCCATGTTTTGATATATTTTTTTTCTTTGATCTGACTTGCATTTTTCATGGCTTTGTATACGCTTTCCTGCACAACGTCCATAGCGTCCTGCTCATTTTTCACGTATGAAAATGCAAGCCGGTAAAGTTTATCATAAGAAGCCAGAATTTCCTGTTCGACAGCTTTGCTTATATCCGGATATTTCATGCTCTCTTTTGCTCCTTTCTGCTTATTAGACGTTCGGATGCCCAAAAAAGTTTCAGATTATCTTCATAAATTACAAATTAAAGTGCAAAAATGCTTTACCAATTTACACACATATGTTTTAATAAAATAAATCTATATGGAAGGGGTGTTTTTTATATCATTTTACGAAACTATGCTTTTGCAACAAGAACAGCTGCAGCAAAAACTGACAGACATTCAGAAACAGTTACAACAGCTTCCCGAAGGGAAACTGATCTGCACCAGATGTGGTAATCGAACCAAATGGTATCGCAGTGATGGGCATACCAAAACATATATTCCCAAAGACCAGAAACCTTATGCCTCTCAGCTTGCTATCCGACGTTATCTTCTGGAAAAGCAAAAGGAATATCAAACTAATTTAGATGCTTTAGCTTATTATTTCCGTCATGACAGTTATAACAGTGGCAAAGCAGAACAATTACTCACTTATGATAGTGCTTATCATTCACTGCTGGCAGAACATTTTCAGCCAGTATCCCAGGAACTTCAAACCTGGGAATCATCTCCATATAACAAAAACAAAAATTATCCGGAACAATTAAAACATAAAACATGCAAAAATGAATTTATGCGTTCCAAATCAGAAGCTATGATTGCCATGAGCCTTTATGTGCAAAAAATTCCTTATCGCTATGAGTGTGAATTAAAACTCGGCAGTATTACACTTTTCCCCGATTTTACGATTCGTCACCCTGAAACCGGAGAAATATTTTATTGGGAACACTTTGGAATGATGGATAAATCCGAGTATGTGAAAAATGCATCAGATAAAATTTCTTTGTATATGAAATATGGGATTTATCCAAATGATAAACTGCTTGTGTCCTATGAAACGCAAAAGCAGCCACTTTCCACTGAGCAGATCCAGCGACTATTACAATTTCATTTCGACTGCCAGTTTCAATAACAAATTATTTCTAAAGGTACTGTCGCATTGAGGCATATCAATAGCAACTGAAAATCGGTAATTCATTTCTATCTTTTGCAACATTATCTATATTTGAAGGCACGCTGGTATCTATAGTATTAAAATTACTTGCTCAGGTGACATTTATGCCTTATTTCACGCTTCAAATCAGATATTTGTCACCTATAGTCTAAAATCACATCAAAAGATACCGCTTTTTGTCCAAAAGCGGTATCTTTTGATGAATTTTTCTAATATAGAGACTAAACGGTATCCTGCTCATCAATTTTTTTACTATAGAGACCACCGTGGTATCTTTTTTCATGTTTTTACTTCTATAGAGACCGCCGTGGTATCTTTTTCATGTTTTTACTTCTATAGAAACCACCATGGTATCCTTTTCCATGTTTTTTCTTCTATAAGAGACCACGCAATATCTTACATCATATTTCTACCTATAGAAACCATGTCTCTAGCCTTCCAGCTCCTCAAGCTGCTGGGAAAGTGCCTCCCAGTTTTCCATATCCGCCATGATTTCTTCCTCGAGCGCATCGATTTCGCCCTGAATCTCTGTCAGCTTGGAATA
>ERZ860009.748-NODE-748-length-12958-cov-1.421375_pt1 | contig 12958 bp, 16 predicted proteins | sample MGYA00510114_ERZ860009 | MGnify/ENA primary metagenome ERZ860009 (study PRJEB30046, sample SAMN00715177) | human gut metagenome | study: EMG produced TPA metagenomics assembly of the A metagenome-wide association study of gut microbiota in type 2... | reverse complement strand
CAGTTTAAAACCAACGGGCCGTTCCTTTAAAACCAACGACCCGTTTCTTTAAAACCAAGAGGGTGTTTCTCGGTGAGAAATGGGCGATTAGTTAAAAACCGAAGTGCAAATCTAGGACGAATATTCGTATTTTTCAAAATGAGGGAAATTCCGATTGATATTACTGTGTAATGATATGAGAATTATTCGCCACCAATTAAAATTGCGCGTATATACGCGGGAAGTGATGTTGATAAATAGTACGGTTTTTGCGGTTGAACGTTTAACAAAGTTTATTACAAACGGGCGTTTTTCCTTTGCCTCTCTTTTTTTACGTGTTTTTCTTGTTCTCCCAGCCAGATATTTGGCTGTTATCACCATTCCTGAATTAAATAAAATTAAGAATTGCTGCCGGATGAAGATGGGATTTTCATATTTTCGCCCTATACTTGTATATAAAATAACCAGTGATATAAGATGAAAAGTAAGAATGGATTTAGCCGGTGTGGGGAACTATACATCGGTCGTTTACAAAAAGAGGGACGCTTTTCTACGGCGCATGTCTATAAGAATGCCCTTTTTTCTTTCAGTAAGTTTTGTGGTACGCAAAGTGTGTCTTTCCGTCAGGTTACGCGTGAGTGTCTGCGCCGTTATGGCCAGCATCTTAGTGAGAGCGGTCTGAAACCGAATACGGTTTCTACCTATATGCGTATGCTGCGTAGTGTTTATAACCGTGGTGTGGAATCGGGGAGGGCTCCGTATGTCCCCCGCCTTTTTCATGATGTATATACGGGAGTCGATATCCGGCAGAAATGCGCGTTGCCGGTTTCGGAATTGAATAAGCTTCTGTATGCGGATCCCAAGACGGACCGTTTACGCCGGACGCAGGCCATTGCCGGATTGATGTTCCAGTTTTGCGGAATGTCCTTTGCCGATCTGGCACATCTTGAGAAGTCTTCCCTGGATCAGAATATCCTTCGGTACAGCCGTATCAAGACGAAGACCCCGATGAGTGTGGAAATCCTTGATACGGCGCAGGAGATGATCAGCCAGCTCCGTAATCACCAGCCTTCCCTTCCGGATTGTCCCGATACCTGTTCGACATCCTTTCGGGTGACAAGAAACGTAAGGACGAACGTGCTTACCGTGAATACCAGTCCGCCCTCCGCCGGTTCAATAATCGTTTGAAGGGACTGGCAAAGGCTTTGCGTCTGACTTCTCCGGTGACTTCCTATACGCTCCGCCATTCATGGGCGACTACCGCCAAATATCGTGGCGTCCCTATTGAAATGATCAGCGAGTCGCTGGGACATAAGTCCATCAAGACAACCCAGATCTACCTGAAGGGATTCGGACTGAAGGAACGTACGGAAGTGAATAAGATGAATTTGTCTTACGTGAAGAACTGCTCGATGGGAGCGCTATAAATATCTAAAACATTAATAATAAGTATTAAAGTATGTGCGTTACTTCTTAGGTAACGGATTTAAATATGACGCAAAGATAGACAAAAACACAAATAAAAAACAAATAAAATCCCATTTTTTTTCGTTTTATCCGCAAATAAGGCAAAAAAGTCTTTGAACATGAAAAAACATTATCTTCATGTCCCGCTTCCGTTATACCATATTTCCACAGGAATATACCCCTTCTCGCAGGCTGCAAACTCCTTCCAGCACGTATTTGTCGATGTTTTTCACTGCTTCCATTCCGTTTGTCCTTGAATGTGTGTCTTTCCGTTACCTAAGAAGTAACGGACAAACATGGGGTAAAAAAAGATGATTCTAACAAACAAGAAATCTATAAATGCTGGGCCTAGCTATGGGACAGGGGAAGGCGTAGCACACTCAAAACGCTGGTATGTCGCTTTGGTCCGTATGCATCACGAGAAGAAAGTATCGGAGTATCTGGACAAGATGGGCATTGAGAATTTCATCCCTCTTCAAGAGGAGATGCATCAATGGAGTGACCGCCGCAAACTGATCGAATCTGTCCTTCTTCCAATGATGGTCTTTGTCCATGCCGATCCGAAAGAACGGGTGGAAGTTCTGAGTCTTTCTACCGTTAGCCGCTATATGGTGATGCGTGGTGAAAGCAGTCCTGCCGTCATACCTGATGAGCAGATGGCGCGTTTCCGTTTTATGCTCGACTATTCCAAGGAAGCCGTATGTATGAGCAGTTCTCCTTTAGCCCGTGGCGAACAGGTCCGTGTGATCAAGGGCCCTTTGTCAGGACTTGTGGGTGAGCTTGTCAGCGTTGACGGTAAGAGTAAGATCGCTGTCCGTCTGAATATGCTGGGATGCGCCTGTGTGGATATGCCTGCCGGGTATGTGGAATCGGTAAAAGCCGTAGTCTGACAGGATAATCAGATCTGTATAATGGAGTTACAGGATAAGATCTTTCATCTTCATAATCAGGCCCATCGCCTACTCCATATAGAGTGTTCCGGCAGTTATTTGTATGCCGACGATCTGTCTGAGCTGAATAAAGATATTCACGATGAAATGAATGAGTTATATCCTCTGCGTGGCAGTACTCCGGAACAGGACGCTTCCCTGTGTCTTGCCCTTCTGTTGGGATATAGTGTGAGTCTGTATGCCAGCCTGGAGGATGATTTGAAACGGGAAAATATACTGCCCGTTCCCTGGAACTTCTTGAGACTCTTCCTGCTTCGCCTCTGAAGGATGATTTATTGACTGTTTGTAAGGAATATGTGACCATCTGAAACGGAACTGACAATAGATATCGTTGCAATATAATTAGCAATGAGTTTTTATATATTAACTTAAATTTTTTATCATGGTTAAACAATGGTTTGTATTTACTTCTCTTGAAAATCCCAAAGAGACGAAAACAGCTTCTACATGTCTTGACTACATTCCTTGGGACAGAAATTGTCGTTATACGGCAGAGTACAAAGATGGTAAGTTTTATCTTTATGAGAATGGTGACAAAAAGAAATGTCACACAGATGTAACTTTGAATTATATCTCGGATGCCGGTGAAAAATGGCAGATGAAGATTGAGGGCGATCATTTTGTTCATGCTCCCAATGGAGATTACTCACGTTCTCATACTGCCACAGTGATGCATTATATCGGTTGGGATGGTCGCAGATGGCGTGCCGAATTGCTCCGCCTGATCGTTAATTTACATCCAGACTTGCAAGATTAAGAAGATTATTGCCTTAGCTGCTGTGCTGCCATAAGTTTTTGGCGATGTAGCTTAAAATTAGTAGCATGGGAACATTCAGAGTTACCCATCTGCTCTCAGTCATTCAGAACGAAGCGAAGAATCTCTTCTTCGTATGATAATAAGAGGAATGAGATCCTTCACTGCGTTCCTGATGACAGATACCCCTGCATATTATCAACTAGTTTGCATACTCAATTAATACCTTTTTATTATGAGAAACGAACAATATCATCCCGTTACCGCTGTATGGGAAGTTACTATGGCTTGCAATATGCGTTGTAAGTATTGTGGTTTCTTCTATTATGCGGAAGCTCTTCCTGATGAACTTACTACTGAGGAGGCCCTTGATGTTATCGACCAGATGCCTCGCTGGGGCTTCGCTGGATCACCCTTTCGGGGGGTGAGCCGCTTACTCGTCGTGACCTTCCGCAGTTAGTCTCCCGTTTGGTAGAGAGGAAAATAGCCGTGAATATCATAACCAACGGCTGGCTTCTGGAAAGTCAGGCCCGTTCTCTTTGCGAATCGGGTGTTTCAACTGTTGCCGTGAGTCTGGACGGTCCCCGTGAGATTCATGATGATATTCGTAGGGAGGGTTCCTACGATCGTTCGGAAGCAGGTATCCGTGAGGTGAAACGCTATGGGAAATCAGTCGGTGTTGTAACGACCATCACCCGTCAGAATCTTTCCCACCTTCCGGCTCTCCGTGAGGACCTTATCCATATGGGTGTTGACTCCTGGCAGGTTCAGATCGGTCTTCCCATGGAAAATCGGAAAGATCGTCCCGACTGGCTGATTGATCCTTCCCAAGTCGATGATATCATCGACTTCTGTAATGAAACGATGAAAGAAGGCCGTATCCGTATCTACCCTGCAGGTTGTGTTGGATATTTTGACAAATTCGAGCCGAATACAGAGTGGGACGGCTGCAATGCGGGTATCCGTGGTTTCGGAATCCTTCAAAACGGCGATATACTGGGTTGTACCTCCATCCGTTCACGCGAATTCATCGAGGGTAGCGTCCGCGAACGCCCCTTGGCTGAAATCTGGAATGACCCTGAAAATTTTTCCTGGCGTCGTAATATGACTGAGAAGCAACTTTCCGATTTTTGCGGTCACTGCGTCTACGGCAGCAAATGCTTCGGAGGTTGTACGAATACCCGTCTTACACCTGTGGTTTTCAAATACGGTTTTCCTAAATAAATACAGTGATGTATATTACCTTACTGATGGGGTAAGTAATCTGAATTTCAATAATGTCCCAATTAATGGGACTCTAATAATTAAATAATCTAATAAAAATGATCATGAAAACAATGACACTTGCAAAAATTGGTGATGAGCTAATTACAGAGTATTGGCAGAATTATTACCAGACAATGGTTACATTTAATGAGGATGGAAGAAATTTTCTTTTTGCACATAATAAAGGCAAAAAGAGATGGTTTATTTCTAAATTGTCAACATCCTGGGACGGACAAAGCGAAATTAAAAGCGGTGATTATCAGAAATACTATAATTGTATGGTGAAATTCATCGAAAATGGCAGAAATTATCTTTTTGCGCATAGTGATCAGGAGAACCGCTGGTTTATGTCAGAACTTTCTATTTCTTGGAATGGACAAAGCGAGATTAAGAGTGGTACTTACCAGAAATTCTATGGTAGTATGGTTAAATTCACAGAGAATGGAAAGAATTATCTTTTTGCACATAGTGAAAAGGAAAACCGCTGGTTTATTTCCGAATTATCTACTTCTTGGGATGGACAAAGTGAAATAAAAAGTGGTAATTATGCTAATTATTATGATGATTTAATCGCATTTACGGAAAACGGAAAAAACTATCTGTTTGCACACAGCCGTAATAAAAACCGATGGTTCATTTCTGAATTATCTACCTCTTGGGATGGACAAAGTGAGATTAAAAGCGGTAACTGGCATAATTTCTACCCGAGCATGTTTAGCTTTATGAAAGATGGACGAAACTTCCTTTTTGCCCACAGTGAAACGGAAAGAAGATGGTTCATTTCTGAGTTATCGACTTCTTGGGATGGAAATGCTGAAATTGTAAACGGGAATTGGAAGCGCTTTTTTAATCCGGCTTTAAATTTCGAAGAGGGCGGGCATAATTATATGCTGGGACATAGTGAAGAAGATAATAAGATTTTTGTATCTCAAATATATGTAGCGCTTGATGTTGATTAAGTGTGTGAAACTAGATATAGTTCGTAGCAAAATAATGCAAAATTGAGATATCAACTTTACAACAAAAAGAATGGGTAAACAGCCATTCTATAGGGTGTCCAGTTTGGACACCCTATCAAAAAGTAGTCCAATGTTGTGGACTGTAATGGTGATAAAGATATTATGACGATACAATGAGTATTTACAACTTAGTCAAAGATAATATCGGAGTTTGTTTTAAAGAATTCACGTTTTGAGATTTTGGATGTTGTATATCCAGTATTCATAAAGCTTTATTAGACCGAAGGTTTTTCTGAGAGAATAAAGGTTTAGTAATGAATGGTGATATTGAAATATATGCTTCTATTTTTACTTTATGGTTAGTGGGGGAAGAGACATGGCCCTCTGCATTCAAATAATTTAGAAAAGAACAGGGAGGTTTTCTTGGATAAAGAATATCAATATCTAAAATGGCATACTTAACTATGTTAACTACTGCGGAAAATAATAAAAGAATAGCTAAAAATACATTGCTGCTATACCTCCGGTTATTATTTATAATGGTGGTTAGCCTATATACTTCACGTGTCGTATTGAATACATTGGGAGTAGAAGACTTTGGTATTTACAATGTAGTAGGGGGAGTTGTGCTATGCTGGCATTCTTTAATTCATCGATGACAACTAGTACACAACGATTTTTAAATTATGAGATGGGAAAACATAATGAGAACTCATTGCAAGATGTTTTTATAAATTCCATCAATGCACATTATTTAATAGGATTAATATCAATATTAGTATTAGAAACGATAGGATTATGGTTTATATATAATAAACTAAATATACCAGCTAGTCAATTCGATGCTGCATTATGGGTATTTCATTGCTCAGTTCTCTCTCTTTTTGTTAGTATAATTAGTACACCTTACAATGCAGCTATCATAGCAAATGAGAAAATGGAAGTTTATGCCTATTTTTCCATAATAGAGGCTATTTTAAAACTTTTGATAGTGTATTTGCTTGTAGTTATATCATTTAATAAATTGAAGCTTTATGGGGTATTGTTGCTTTGTGTCAGCATTGTTATGCGTGTATTATACAACTGGTATTGTATTAAAAACTTTAAGGAGTGTACCTATAAACTGAAATATAGTGCTAATCTAATAAAACAAATGCTTTCTTTTTCTGGTTGGATGCTTTTTGGATGTGTCAGTAGTATGCTAAGTACGCAGGGAGTAAATATTCTTATTAATATTTTCTTTGGACCTGTATTTAATGCAGCCAGGGCAAATGCTGTACAAGTTCAATCTGCAGTGAATTCTTTTGTCGGTAATTTTATGATAGCTGTTCAGCCACAGATAATAAAAAGCTATTCAGAAAAAGAATATCACTATATGTATAGGCTTGTTTTTTCTTCTTCTAAATTGTCATTCTACTTGTTGTTTATATTAACAATGCCTGTTTTATTCTATGCTGATTATCTTTTGCAGATTTGGTTAGAAATAGTACCAAAATATAGTGTTTTTTTTACTCGTCTGGTCTTAGTGGAATTACTAATTAGCTCATTGTATACACCCATTGCACTGGTCAATCAAGCATCTGGAAATATTAGGAACTATCAATTAGCCATTTCCGTTATTTTTGTATTTAACTTTATTTTAACATATATTGCTTTCAAAATAGGAATGCCTGCGTACAGTGCGTTTATTATTTCTATTATATTGGCAATTGTTGGACTATTTGTTAGAATCTTTATATTAAAAAGAGATAACTGTTTTCCTGCGAAACAATATTTTGTTGAAGTAATATTACCACTTATTCCAATATCAATGTTTTCTATAATTATTCCGATCACTTTGAAATATTATATTACCATATCTTTCATGTCTTTTCTTTTAAATTGTCTGATAGGGTTATTGGGTACAGTGCTTGTTATTTGGTTTTTAGGACTGGATAAACAAGAACGGAATTTTATAGTCAATAAACTAAAAAGGGGTATTCACCAATAAAATCATGATAGAAATAAAACAACCCAAAGTCGTTTCCGATTCTGTTTCTGCAACTTTAGAAGTAGTTATTTCGATTTCTGAAGAAAGATCCAAAATTTGGTTTAAAGTTGAAAAGAAATATGAAGAGTATTTGTGTTATGAAAGAAGTGATGCTTTTGTCATTGCTGTTTTAAATTACGCTATGCGTAATAAACATGACATCGTTTGTGAAGCGCCTATTAGTGAAGATTTGTATTACAATATTGATAAGTATTTAATCGATGCAATAAAATCCTATAATAATGATTTTTATCGCCCAATTATAACGGCATCAGTAGCTTCAAAGCCTTTGCCTTGCGCTGGTGCTGTCGGTACAGGAATTTCATGTGGAGTAGATTCACTTCACGCATTAGCTTGCCAAACCGAATTAAAATTTAAAAAGCATAATATAACACACTTGACATTTAATAATGTTGGTAGTCACGGAGAAGGTGAAAAAGCTGACATCTTATTTAATAAAAGGTTGGTTTATCCAAAGAAATTTGCAGAAGAATATGGCTTTGAACTTGTTATTAGTGATTCTAATCTAATGAATGTAGTGCAACAAGATCATTTTAAAACCCATACTTATTCAAGTATGTTTGCCGTATATTGTCTTCAAAAACTATATTCAGTTTATTATTATTCATCTGCTGGTTTTAAATATCATGAATTTACTTTCGAAGATAGAGAAAAAATCTGTGCGCTAGTTATGAATTTATTTCTTTACCATTATTTCTACACATAATTTAAGAATTTATTCAGAAGGTGAGGGATTGTCACGGTTGACAAAACTTAAGGATGTTGTAAATTATTCTCCTTCCTATAAATATTTGAATGTATGCTTAAAAGAAAGTCATAATTGCGGCAAATGTGAGAAATGTATCAGAACTCTGTTGGGATTAGATGCGTTGGGGCAATTGGATAAATACAAAGACGTATTTGATATTAAGTATTATCGGAAGCATAAAAGCTGGTATTTGCAAAAAATGTTGGAACAAGTGGTTAGACATAAACATGATTATTTTGAAATGTATCCTTATTTTCGGAGTGAGATAAGTATATTTATGAAAGTAAAAGTGTTGCCATTCATAATATATGAGACGATGCCGAATTCTATGAAAAAAAATAGCTTTTGCCAAATGCTAAAGGGGTGGATTATGGCTAAACAAAAGTAAGCGTTTTATTTAGGTAAGCAACTGTTCACAATTAATTCAATCATGAGTCTCTGTCATTCAGAGTGAAGCAAGAATCCCTTCTTCATTTGATGACAAGAGAGAAAAGATCCTCGACAAGCTCAAGATGACAGAAACTTATGCATAGTATTAACTAATTATGAACTAGTACTTATCTTTATTAATCAGACACGTTTTTCAGGTTGAAAGTATTTTGGTTAAAATGAATGCTTATTATGTGAGTTAATTCAATGTAAATATTATTTTGTCTTGAATAATAATGATGAAACTGAAGGCTTTTCTTGGGAAATAACTATTACTGTTTTTTGGTTGTATCTTTAGGGTTAAAGTTCTGCTCTGTAATTGAGTCTTGATTGTAAACAAAGATGTTAGAAATAGAGAATAAGAAAGATTGTTGTGGCTGTGAAGCGTGTGTGCAGTGTTGTCCTGTGCAATGTATCTCGACAAAAGTAGATGAAGAAGGTTTTCTTTATCCCCAAGTTGATTCCTCTCTTTGCATAGACTGCGGTTTGTGTGAGAGTGTATGTCCTGCAATCCATCAGAGTACTCCGCGGCATCCGTTGCAGGTTTATGCGGCAAAGAATCCCAACGATGAAATTCGTATGTCAAGTTCTTCGGGTGGCGTTTTTACGATACTTGCTGAGTATGTATTAAAGAAGAGGGGAGTTGTTTTCGGTGTGTGTTTTAATGAAAAATGGGAAGTAGTGCACGATTTTACTGAGACTATTGATGGGTTGGCTGTCTTCCGAGGAAGTAAATATGTACAAAGTCGTATAGGGGATAGTTATGAGAAGGTGATGAACTTTTTAAAGCAAGGGCGTATAGTGCTTTTTTCTGGAACTCCTTGTCAGATAGCTGGGCTACGATTGTTCTTGCGGAAAGAGTATGCCAACTTACTATTAGTTGATTTTATCTGTCACGGTATACCGAGTCCTGGAGTATTTCGCCAATATCTGGAAGAAGAAATAATAGGTTTTGGTCGTCAAGGTGACGGGAAAAACATAGTTTTGTCTTATACAAAATCTCTCATATCGGAAAGAGGTGGTCTTGTGGAATCTAATGTGAATGTAGAGGCTATCTCTTTTAGGGACAAAAAAAAAGGTTGGAAAAAATACAGTTTCGCTCTCACCCTCTCCAAGGTGTCAGCTGTTGGAGAGAAAAATACAGTTTCGCTCTCATATCCTCTAGATAAACACCCGTTTTTACAGGGCTTTTTGCATAATTTATATTTGCGTCCTAGCTGTCATTACTGTCCGGCTAAAGGATTAAAAAGTGGTAGTGATATAACACTGGGTGATTATTGGGGGATAGATTCTATAATGCCGGAATTAGATGATGACCATGGTATAAGTGCTGTTACAGTGAATACAGAAAAAGGTCGTCTTGCTCTTTGTTCTACAACGGCTGTCTTGTACCCCACTTCTTGGTCTCACCTATGTAGTAAGAATCACGCTATTGTATATAGTACGGCTATTCCCGATAAACGTAGTCTTTTCTTTACTAATAGTAATAATAGTTTTCAAGAAAAGATAAAAAAAATGTGCCGTCCTACGTTCAAGGTACGTATATTGCGATTTGCTCATACTTTGCTTGGTAAATGTGGTAAAAAGATAGTAAAGAAGTTATTGGGTGGGATAACATATAATTGGTACAATTAGTCAAACTATGAAAATAGGAATACTTACATTTCATTTTGGGAATAATTATGGGGGGATTTTGCAATGTTATGCTTTGCAGCAAGTTCTTACGAATTTGGGATATGAGGTGGAGGTAATCGATTATCGCCCACAATTAACTCGTTCTTTGAGAAGTGTAGCAGGAAGATTGTGCTCTGTACATTCAATTAAAGATTTATATTATTTGTTGCGTGAAAATCTAACGTTGAATAAAAATATGGATATGGAATTGAAGCAGAAGAAAGTAGAAATATTGGCTGTGTTTGATAGATTTCGAGAAACGTATCTTCGTTTGTCTCCATATTTGAATGCGGAAACTATTGGAGAATATTCCAATACACATTATGATGCTATTGTAGTAGGGAGTGATCAAGTATGGACTTCTTTGTATGATGGTGAGGCTGTGTACTTTTTGGGTTGGAAACCAGAATTTAAAGGCCGGAGAATTAGTTATGCAGCTTGCTCGGCACATTCCTCGGTTGTAGGGCAACGTGCGAGGGTATTGAAACATCTATTGGAACGGTTTGATATTATTACTGTACGTGATAATACAACAGCGCATTTGGTCCATCACTCATTGAAGAGACACCAAGTATAGTGCCTGATCCTAGTCTGCTTTATGCTTTCGAAGAGTTTCAGACTGCTCATATTGTTCCCGAACATCCATATATACTCACTTACATATTGGGTGACGAGATAAAAGGAGGACATGCCACAGCATTGGAAAAGATACGGCAAACGGTAGGCGATCTTCCTATATATGCTATCTCTATTCCAGGCAATAATAGCGATATTCATCCCCTCGCAGATAAAGTTTATCAGGCACTTTCGCCTGTCGAGTGGGTGGCTATGTTTCGTCATGCAACATTCGTCTACACTGACTCGTTCCATGCTATAATGTTTTCACTTAAGTTCAGTGTTCCATTCGTTGCTTATTACCGGAATATAGTGCGTTCTTCTCGTTTACAAGATTTGAAAAATAGAGGCATCGATAGTATTTATGGGAGTGTAGAAGAAATGAAAATAGACATCTCACCAAAATATAGCGATATCTCTATAATAAAGGAATTTAGCCTTAAAGAGCTTTTCTAACCAACTGTTTTATGGAAATAATTATCCAGTATTTACTTATAGTAAGTATTCTAGCACTATTCACCTTTGTAGAAATAAATGTGCAAAAGGAGGCGCAGCATACTGTTCGTTTAGTTTATTGGATTAGTGCTGTAATCATTTTCTTTTTTTCATTAAGATTGTGTGAATATAGTGGAGATTATATTCCTTACTATAATTTTGTCTATAGAATTGATACTGGATTTTCATTATTTAGCCAGAATTTGCCTTTTGCTTATGAAAAGGGATTTATAGGTATTTGTTGGTTGATAAAAAAATATTGTACGCAAAAAGTGGATGACATTATTTTAATAATAATGAGTTTACCATTGGTGTTTTATTTTTTTTCGTTTATAAAATGGAGTAAATTACCTATTTGTTCCCTTGCAATTTTTGTGGCGCATTTTCATTGGTGGTTAGGCGTTGTATTGCTACGGCAAATGTTTGCAGTTTGTTTTATGGTTATTGCCATGCATTGCTTATTAACGAAAAACAGCTATTGGAAATACTTCATTTTTTGTTTTATAGCTGTGATGTTTCACTCATCAGCAATACTTTTCTTTGTGTTTCCTTTTATATTGAAGTTAAACATAAGAGAGAGTTCAATTATTATCATTATTCTTATATCGTTTGTTGTCGGTGAGATTGGTGGATTGTCGTATTTGTTTGATAGCTTATTTGTGAAGATGGAACGTGGTGAAATTTATTCAAATTACTTAGAAAGCGGGAAAGGACTAAATGTTTTGGCATATTTAGAAATGTTCTTGGTCTTCTTATTAATCAAAAGTTGTTCTAATTTTCTCTCTAAAGATTTATACCGTAAATATTTGTATCTGTCAGCATTCTCACTTGTTTTATGTGGTATTTTAATAAAAGTAGAAGTGGGAAGTCGTATTGCCATGTACTTCAATTTTTTGATTTATATTTATATTATACCTCATCTTCTGACTTTGGCACAGATTAGAAAAAACTGATCATTTGGAGTATATTATCTATATATCTTCTTGTATTCACATATCGTTTTGTCTTTATAACCATTGCGACAAATTTTAAGTAACAAATATTTCTTATTATGCAATTAACAATCTTTACCCCAACATTTAATCGAGCATATCGATTGCCTGCACTTTATGAGAGTTTAAAGAAACAAACAGTTAAAGATTTTGAATGGCTTGTTGTAGACGATGGTTCCCAAGATGAAACGTCTGCTCTTTTTGAGAATGGATCAAAGAAACAGCCTTCTCAGTGCGATATATTAGTCAAAATAATGGTGGAAAACATCGTGCCATCAATTATGGGGTAAAAGAGGCGCATGGCAAACTCTTTTTTATTGTGGATAGTGATGATTGGCTGACGCCTGATGCTGTAGAAAAGGTACTAAACAATTATGAGAAAGTAAGTAATCAACCAAATTTTGCTGGTATATGCGGTATGAGAGCATATTCCAATGGGGAAAGAGTAGGAGAAAATGAATCATTTGAAACGTATGCGTGTAGTTTGTTTGATTTTCGATATAAATACAATATTTATGGGGATTTAGCGGAGGTATATCTTACAGAGATATTGGCTCGCTATCCTTTTCCAGATGTAGAC
>ERZ860009.747-NODE-747-length-12990-cov-1.962737_pt1 | contig 12990 bp, 11 predicted proteins | sample MGYA00510114_ERZ860009 | MGnify/ENA primary metagenome ERZ860009 (study PRJEB30046, sample SAMN00715177) | human gut metagenome | study: EMG produced TPA metagenomics assembly of the A metagenome-wide association study of gut microbiota in type 2... | reverse complement strand
GAACATCCTCGCCTGTCTCGCCGCCAAACGTATGGGAGTGGAAAAGACGGTAGCGGAAGTAGAGAATATCGACTATATCGGCATGGCGGAAAGTCTCGATATAGGCACGGTCATCAATAAGAAAATGATTGCCGCCACCACATTTATCAGATGATGCTGGATGCCGACGTATCCAATGTCAAATGCCTGACGTTTGCCAACGCCGATGTGGCTGAATTTACCGTACCCGCCGGAGCAAAGATTACTAAAAACTTAATCAAGGATCTCGGATTGCCCAAAGGAACAACCATCGGAGGTATGATTCGCAATGGCGAAGGAGTGCTCGTAACCGGAGATACGCTGATTCGTCCCGGAGACCATGTCGTTGTATTCTGCCTGAGTATGATGATCAAGAAGATTGAGAAGTTCTTTAATTAAGTAATAGGTATTAGGTAATAGGTAATAACCGTAGCAGCTTGTACTTGACATTATATCTGATACTTGGCGCATAATACTTAATACTTAATACCTATTACTTATTACTTAATACCTATTACTTAAAAAATGATTAATTCGAGGATGATATATCGCATCATGGGGTTTCTGTTACTGATAGAAACGGCTATGTTAATGTGTTGCGGTGGTGTTTCACTATTTTACAAGGAAGATGATTTAAACAGTTTTCTGCTTTCATCAGCTATCACGGCCTTTGTAGGTGTGATTATGCTTGCTATTGGAAGAGGGGCCGAAAAGTCACTCAACCGCCGCGATGGATATGTGATTGTCAGTGTAGCCTGGATTGCTTTCTCCTTTTTTGGAATGTTGCCCTATTATATAGGCGGGTATATTCCAAGTGTCGCCGATGCCTTCTTCGAGACAATGTCCGGCTTCAGCAGTACCGGTGCCACCATCATGAATAATATAGAATCGATGCCTCACGGAATCCTTTTCTGGCGGGCAATGACTCAGTGGATCGGCGGTCTGGGAATTGTATTCTTTACGATTGCCGTTCTTCCGATTTTCGGTATGGGAGGTATTCAGGTATTTGCCGCCGAAGCCAGCGGGCCGACTCATGACAAAGTACATCCCCGTATTGGTGTTACCGCCAAATGGATCTGGGGCATCTATGCCGGTATGACGGGGACATTGATTATATTACTGGTATTCGGGGGCATGGGACTTTTCGACAGTATCTGCCACGCTTTCACCACGACCAGTACAGGTGGGTTCTCCACCAAGCAGACAAGTATCGAATATTACCACTCGCCTTACATAGACTATGTAATATCTGTTTTCATGTTCCTCTCGGGAGTCAACTTCACGCTATTATTGCTGATGTTCAATGGGAAAATAAAGAAGTTTATCCATGATGCCGAGCTGAAGTTTTATTTTATGTCTGTTGCCTTTTTCACGGTTTTCATAGCAGTCTGGCTTTATCAGACCAGTTCAATGGGAGCAGAAGAAGCATTCCGGAAATCTCTGTTCCAAGTAATCTCCTTACAGACTTCAACCGGTTTTGCCACTGCCGACTATATGCTCTGGCCTTCCATTCTCTGGGGCTGTCTTCTTATCGTAATGATAATGGGTGCTTGCGCAGGCAGTACGACAGGTGGTATCAAATGTATCCGCATGGTTATCCTCTTCAAAGTTGCCAAAAATGAATTTAAACATATTCTGCATCCCAATGCAGTATTGCCCGTACGGGTGAATAAACAGGTGATCTCCCCCTCTATCCAGTCTACCGTACTGGCATTTACATTTTTGTATGCAATCATCGCCATTATCAGCATTCTTGTCATGATGGGCTTCGGAGTGGGATTTCTCGAATCTATCGGAACGGTCATATCAAGTATAGGAAACATGGGACCGGGACTCGGCACGTGTGGCCCTGCCTTCTCGTGGAGTGAATTGCCTGATGCAGCCAAATGGTTGCTCTCCTTTCTGATGCTTCTCGGACGTCTGGAGTTGTTTACGGTATTGCTGCTGTTCAGTTCCGATTTCTGGAAAAGAAATTAAATCAAATATCATACATAAAAAAGGTGCCGACTATTAGCCGGCACCACCATACACCAATTCAAACCTTTCTTATCTAAAGAAATATTATATTTTTCTCAGAACAATCTTTCTTACTACTGGCTTGTTGATTTCGTAGATCTTGGAAATCAGAACATCCATCTCTTGTTCACGTGCGTCGCGAATTTCTTTAAACATCATCTTTGAATAAAGATCCCGACGTCCTTTCAACCACATGTTCTTCTCTACATTTTCATCCATCACTTCAATAGCCTTTCTGTCATTAGCAAACAATAAGCCTTTTTGTTGAAAGAAACCAAACTGGCACCACGCATATTCTCTAAATGTTCTTTCAAGTTCCCAACGATACTCATTGAGGTGCATGATAGTTAATGCCTGCTGGTATTGTGGAGTTTTAGATTCTGCAGCTAAATTTATACCCTTTGCCAAATCTGCAGCATCCCAGGTTCCTATTTCCTGATCGTCAATCAACAGTTTATATTGCCCCTTCAAACCGGTAACTTTCAGCAATTCAGTATTCATCTCTTCCATAAAAGGAACTTCTTTTATAACTTCTGCCTGACTCTTCTTAGAACCCCAGCCTCGTGCAATAGTATCCAAAGGATATGGTAACGCCTCTGCCAGATAATCAAAACTAATATCTTTACCTATTTTCTTAATATTTGAGATGGTACAACCTTCTGCCTTCACTGCTTGCTTCTTATTTGCATTGATTTCCATGTTGGCCACATCTTTACCAGCAAAACCTTGTGCTTTCAAGAAAAGATAAGCCATCACCATATGACCGTCATTGTCCGGATGGATACGATCGTTACCACAAAGAGTAAAACTAGGATCTTTTTGTTGAAGTTCCTGATTTATAGCTACCATAGGCGCATTCCAATCTGTAAATTCCCAACCATTTCTTGCAGCAGATTCTCTTTGATATTCTATAATTCTCTTAATAGTCTCATTTTTTTTCTTAAAGACCGTATTATCCTTTATTTCGCAGTTTCATCATAAGGAGAAGTTCCCGTCATTACGATACGAGTATGTGGCAATTCCTTGAAACGTTTTTCCATCTGCTGGAAGTTCTTGATGCTTTCCTGATACTTCTGCTCACCAAATTCTTTCGCATTATCACCATTATATTCATAATAACCGGAATCATTCATACCGAAAGTCACCATCAATACAGTAGGATTTTTGCTAAAAATGTCACCATCCAAACGTTTATTCATATCATACGCTGTATCACCACCAATACCTCCATTGAATACACGAATAGGCATATTCGGGAGCGGGTCATGTAATACAACCAGATAAATGAATGGTAACGACCACCATCCGTAATACTATTTCCTAAAAACACAGCTCTATCACCTTCCTTAAAAGGTTTCACGGTCTGAGCAAACGCAGTAGTATATGCCATGCAAACTGCTGCAACTAATACTAAAAACTTTTTCATGTTATCAATCTATATTTTACAAATACTGTTAATCTACTATGAGGGATAATTTAATAGTATAAACTAAAAAATTTATCACCATCTACTTTCTTTTTATTTTAAATTCTTCATTTTAAAATAAGAAAACTCTGCCGGTACATCCTTATCTCCATAATGTAGTAATCCTGGACGCTGCACTCTATCCCAACGAATCAAGGATTTACCCTTGAAAGGGGTATTCTGCACAGATTGCCATGTTTTTCCATCCAGACTTTTATAAAAGTGGAATATACACCCCTGTTCAACTTCCAATTTCAAATATATCTCTTTACTTGCAAAAGCTGAATCATAAAGTACTGACTCAATATCGTCTTTCACCACTTTCAAAATAAGTTTATCTCCTTCAATTCCCCAAGCAATCAGGTTTTTATCATCGCCATACAAGGTCAATCCTTTCAGTCCTTTGCCTGTGTTCATTACTTTCGTCTCACAGCTATACTGTGGAGATTGAGGACGTAAACATAATGCTGTACCATATTTATTGTTATTCTTTGGAGTACCGGATAAAAATAACTTTCCTTTCTTTAGCACAGCGTGTATATCTGAATAAGGATAATTCCACGTCCAATCAACTTTCAATTGATTCCCCTTAAAATTATCTTCAAAATCCGAAAGAGGCTCTTGCTTTGTACCGACAAAAGGTATAGGCTGTTCAGCTATAGCCAAATTCCCAGTCTTGAAACGCACCCAATGATCATCCGTCATTTCCATTTCTTGCAAAATCGGTTGACGCCCGATAAAGAAACCATCTCCCTTCAAATAAGCGTGACACATATAAAACATACGACCATCAGATGTTCTCACCACAGTACCATGACCACATGATTTATAATCTCCTTCTCCGCCATGAAGAATGGGGTTTCCAGGATATTTTTCGTAAGGTCCACCATAATTCCTTGCACGTGCTACATACACATCATAGTCACTAGAAGGACCACAACATCCATGGGCAGCGTATACTATATAATAGTAGTCGCCTTCTTTAAAATGGTACTGTCCTTCCATACCGATTCCCTTTTCATCTACTAAAAGAGTAAAAGGTTCACCATCCAAATGCAAACCATCAGCGGACAGTTTACATCCTAACAATTCTATCGGACGCGTATCCAAACCATAAGCTTTCCAACTGATATACAACTGCCCGTTATCATCATAAATAAATGCATCGATAGCTTCCTTTCCATACTCTACAATCGGACCATGATCGGTAAATTCATGTAAAGGAGAATCAGACGTAGCTACTCCGATATATGATATCCCGGTACTTTTTTGGCGGGCAGTATAATAACAGTAAACTTTATTATTATGATAAAACAATTCTGGTGCCCAAAATGAATTAGAAGTCCAGGACGGTTGCTTGGTAAAAACATGCCCTACCTGTTTCCAGTTTACCAGATCCTTCGAGGTAAACATTGGATAAAAAGGCGCCCATTCCGAAGAGGTACCCGTAGCATAATATGTATTTTCAATCCGAATGACGGAAGGATCGGGTACATCTCCCCGAATAACAGGATTTGTGAAGTAGTTTTGTTCTTGTGCCACCATTTGCAATGCAAAACAAATACCAAACAAAAAGAGTCCTATCTTTTTCATTGCATTTTATTTCTTAAAAGGATCATACACAGCAACTGCTACACGTGAATCTGCACAACCATAATATAAGTACCATTTCTGATTATGGAATACTAAACCTTCTATAAATACTGTTCCCGCGGGATATTGTCCGCTCTTCTCAAAATCTGATTCCGGAATATAGAATGGTTTATCCAATCGGTCAATCAATTTAGTCGGATCTTTAGCATCGAATAATGCTTGCCCGGCACAATAAGAATTAGCAGTATACAATGTATCACCCTCTGCACCTGACTTATTCTTACCATTATAAAGTAATAAAATACCTTTATCAGTCATGATTGCAGGTGGACCACACTCTGTCAAGTCACTATCAAATTTACCTTTACGAGGAGTAATTACTTTCAGAAAGTCTCCTTTTTCATCAAGCATCGGTTCCCAATTAATCAAATCCGTGGAAGTAGCTACGTTCACAAACTTTTCTCCCCAATACATCCAATATTTTCCATCAATTTTAGCAATCACTTGTTTGCCATCTACCAATTTTGTGACAATAGAAGCAGATTTGGAAAATTCATCAAAAAAACGTCCGCCATATGCTTTTGCAAAAGCCGGACCATATTTTTCCCATATCTGAAGATCACGAGAAGTAGCTACGGCAAGACGGGCCTGCTTACGATTCCATTGTGTATAAAGCATTACATAAAGGCCATCATCTGTCACAGCAACTCGCGGATCTTCACATCCCCCTGGCCATTCCAATTCTTTCTGGTTATCATCTGCCGGATAAAATACAGGAACAGTCATCCGGTTAAAATGCAAACCATCATCAGAATAAGCATACCCTAAGCGAGAAGTGCGTGAACCAATTCCTACCGCCGAATTATCTTCTGCCCGGTAAAGCACAACCACTTTACCATCATAAATTGTAGCAGCCGGATTAAAAGTATCACTAGATTCCCATGCTACCGAATCCTGCCTCATTGGGCAATAAAAAACAGTAGTGGTATCAGGAGAGACAATTGGGTTAATACCTTCCGGACGTTGAAAATCCGCCCATGCCCAATCGGGGAATTCGGATGTTTGCTTCTTCTCTCCACAGGAAGTAATCACTGCTGCAACCATCAGTAAATAAGCTATATGTTGAAATTTTCTTTTCATGATTGTTCTTTATAATAATTCATTAATTAAGGAAAAGATGGTGGAACGACCTTTGCTCCCCACTTCATGTCCGGTTTACCCGAAGTACGGTATTCGATAGTAGCTCCGCTGTTGAGCTGGTCCCAGTCTATCCATGTACTTTCATATGATTTTCCGTTTAGTTTCATGGATTTGATATAGATGTCCTTTTCTGACCCCCCCTTTATCACAATATCACCTTTTTTCAAATGTACCTTGACAGATGAAAAGATTGGAGTATTTACCGTAAATCCCCCCACACCCGGAATTTCCGGATAAAGCCCGATACAGGCAAACACATACCAAGCACCCATTGTGCCTAAATCGTCATTTCCCGGGAGACCATCTATCTTACTTGAATATTGCTCATTCAACACACGATTAATGATTTCCTGTGTTTTGTATGGACGACCAATCCAATTATATATCCAAGGTATGTGGAAACTCGGCTCATTACCGGAAGCAAACCATGCATCGTTATATCCGGCATCCAGGCGCGTAAAGAATTCATCTAACCGTTTCTCGGCTTTTTCCTTACCACCTATTATTTCTACCAGACCAGCAATATCATAAGGTACCATCCAAAAATAATTTTTATAAGTAGATTCACGGAAATCTTCACCAAGAGATTTCCACGATCCGTCCGGATTACGTGATTGTAGCCAACCTGTGTCCGGATTATACAAATTCTTCCATGAACGGGCAAAATGGAAATAACGCCAACTGGCAAATTCATCTCCCACTGCATGCAATGCAAACTGGCCGATAGCAAAATCTGCTGAGGTATACTCCAATTGAATAGATGCATTATAATAACCCTTATCCAAATATTGCTTCAATCCCGGGCGAGTCTCCACATCTTGCGACTTAGAACCCGGTTCCTCCGCTCCTTTTCTCATAATCTTAAAGATAGGTTTCGGATCATAATTACGAGCTCCGAAAGCATAGGCATTAGCAATCAGAATAGGAGTCGGATCTCCCTGCATTACCCCTGTTTCAATATTAGCCATCACCCAACGAGGAAAAGAGCCACCGGACTGTTCTGCAAACAATTGATGGGAAATAACAATATCGGAAGCTACCTCCGGATCAAGCATGGATAATAATTGAATTTGTGTACGATACGTATCCCAATTACTAAAAGAAGTATAGTGTTTAGAACGTGACTTATGCACTCTGAAATCCGCTCCCATATATTCCCCATTCACATCGCTACAAACATTCGGGTGAATGAAAGAACGATATAAATGTGTATAGAATTGGGTCGTACGATCGGGATTGGTGCCCTCCACTTCAATCATACCCAAATAATGATTCCATTTTGCCTCCGCCTGATTCTGTATCTTTTGGAAATCCCATTCTGCATTTTCGGCTTTCAAATTTTCACGTGCATTTTCTACTGAAACATAAGAAACTCCAATCTTATATTGAATATTCTTCTTTTTGTTTACATCAAAAGTAAAGTATACACCAGAATACTCACCTTCTGCAAAAGTTGTATTTGGCATCAATTCTTCTCTCTTCCATGTACCGGTTTCAAAAGCATCAGTATCAAACTCTGCTACAAAATAGACTTTATACGGAGTACGGAGCCCACAGAAATTTCCTCCTTCTGCATAACCTTCACACTTATTCGGGGCAGTAATAACAATTGCTGCTTGTTCAATAGGAGTTGCAGAAATACCTCCACCAATGATTATTGACCATACTGTTGATCTGCCGGATATTCATAACTAGCCATCCCCGTTCGCTCGGTCACTGTCAGTTTTGCCTTGATATCCTCTTGCACCATAGCCTCATAATAACCGGCATGTCCTTTTTCTTCAGATACATTTATACGATAGTTGAGGATGTTATCAGGTGACATTTTCAGTTTTCCCTTCACAGGGAAAGTGGGAAAATTTCCCATATGTTCACAACCACCACCACTCAACTGATTGATAACGAATCCCGACCTTTTGGAAAAATAAGATGGAGTAAATTGTACCATCCCATAAGGATAAGTTGCTCCCGGATAAAGATATCCGGAAGTCAGTCCGGTACCTTTTGTTCCAATCAACGTATTGACTTGATGGACATAGTCACCAGCCACAGCTTGTGTTGTAACCATTCCTTCTAAAACAAGAGAGAATAATAAAATAAATAAGAATTTATGTTTCATTCCGGATGTTCTTTTAGTAGAGTCTATTTCGAATAAGAAACAGGAATACCACTAATAGTACCCTGTTTCGCTATTCGGATAAAATCGATCGTATTATTGAACTTTATTCTTTGATTCTTTATTCTTTAGACAAAGAGAAAGGCGCAGCATACTTCGAAGTACATCTTTCTTTATTAGGCTGGCTTCCCATTTCAAATTTCAAGACTCCTCCTTCTGCTATATCATCATAATGGATATAGTTTTTATCTAAAAGTCTGCCATTCAAAGTAGCTGATTGTATATATAAATTTTCTTTACTATTTTTTGGTGCTTCAATCACAAACTTATTGCCATTTTCCATAGTTATGGTAGCCTTCTTAAATAATGGGCTGCCAATCACATATTCATCTGTACCCGGGCAAACAGCATATATACCCAATGAGCTCAGAATATACCATGAAGACATACCGCCTTGGTCTTCATCACCCGGATAACCTTTTTCTGTTGAATTATATAATCTCTCAACAATCTGACGTACCCAATATTGAGTTTTCCACGGCTGACCTGCATAGCAATACAAATAAGGCATGTGTTGAATCGGTTGATTTCCGTGTGCATATTGTCCCATATTAGCCAACTCCATTTCTTTCATTTCATGAATAACTCCACCATAAGTGCCCGGTTTAATTATGTTAGGAATAGTAAATACAGAATCTATTTTAGTAGTAAACTTTTCATCACTTCCAAACAAGTCAATCAAGCCTTGTACATCATGGAACACTGACCATGTATAATGCCATGCATTTCCTTCACAGAAAGGCCCCCCCCATTCCAGTGGATCGAATGGTTCCTGCCATTTACCATCAACACCCTTTCCACGCATAAATCCGATAGACTTATCAAAGACATTTTTATAGTTGTACATCTGACGGGCAAATACTTCTTGGTAATGTTTATTTCCAACCATTTTAGCAAGTTGATATCCGCAGAAATCATCATATGCATATTCCATAGTTTGTGCACTAGAACCCATTGATTCAGGATAAGGAACATATCCTAACTGGAAATATTCTTTCCAGAATCCACGTCCGTTAGCACCACCCCAAGGACCTTTATTCATTGCTTCATGCGCATAAGCCTTCAGTGCTTTTTCAGGATCAAAATCACGAATTCCTTTTGCCCATGCATCTGCCAGCAATGAAATAGAATGATTTCCTAACATTCCTCCTGTTTCACCCGGGGAAGACCATGAAGGCAACCAGCCGCATTGTTCCTGGGCTGCCAAAAGAGCATTCATATAACGTCCCTGCATTGTTGGATGCAAAATATTTGTCAAAGGGAATTGAGAACGGAATGTATCCCAAAATCCATTATCAGTATACATGTAACCATCATAAATTTTACCATTATATGGGCTATAATAATATGGTTCACCATTTTCTTTGCGTTCATAAAATTTGCGAGAGAATAAATTAGCACGGAAAAGACAAGAGTAGAAAGTCTTCATCTGTTCGTCCGTACATCCTTCAACTACAATTCTATTCAATACTTCATTCCAAGTCTTCTGACCGCGTGCTTTCGTTACTTCCAGATTCTTATCTTTACCGAGTTCTTTATTTAAAGTTATCAGAGCCTGCTCTGCACTTATGTATGAGGAAGCTGCTTTAGCCTGAACCTTCGAGCCTTTTTTAAATTTAATAAATGCACCATATCCTTTACCTGCTCCATCTAATTTCTGTGGAAACACTTCATCCTTTTGGTTTTCCCATACGCCGTAATCTTCGAAAGGTTTATCAAATTGAACAACAAAATAATTACGGAATGATTTTGAATCGTTCACAAAACGTTGATTATTTACCCAACCGGAGATTTGTCTCTTAGCCGGATCAATTTTGATTTCACTCATATCCGTATATCCGTCAAGTACCAAATAAGCGTCTCCCGTAGTAGGATAGGAAAAACGTAAATGTACACCACGGGTAGTCGGAGCCATTTCAGTAGTAATGCCATTATCGAATGTTACTTTATAATAATGAGGTTTAGCTATCTCATTATCGTGACTAAACTTGGTAGCACGAGCATCTTGATTTACAACCAGCTCCCCTACCATCGGCATGAAAGAATATACAGCATAATCACTCACCCAAGGACTACATTGATGTGATTGGCTAAAAGCACGAATCTTATCAACAGCATACATATACTTAAATCCATCCCCATTTTTACCTGTTTGCGCAGACCACATATGCATACCATAAGGCATACCTGTAGTAGGATAAGTATTACCGTAGCTCAAACCAAAATTAGAATCGGTACCTTGTAGCGTATTCACATACTGTACCAGATCTTTTAGCTGAGCATTCATCACAGTCGAATACAAAAAGAAGATAATTAAATAAACTAGTTTCTTCATGGTTTATTATTGAATATATTAATTAAATAAAGACTTACTATTTATTGACATAAGTAATACCTTTCCAATCATCAGTACGGAAAGGAGACATTGGCAGATCCGCACCGTTATACATATTGCATATCGGATAATCAGCCCATGCATAACGTACTGCAACCGGGAGGGTAACTTCAGATGAGGAAACAACAACTGTATTTCCTTCGATCACAGCATCTGCCCAATGAAATTTATGGTCTACACCAGCAATGGTAAATCCTTTCGGCATTTCGCCATTCGCCGTCTTCAGACCACCATCAATATGATCAAAGAAGATACGAATTTTATTTCCTTCAATCTTATAAGATTTATATATCGGACCGGAATAAGGAATCTTCTCGCCATAAGTCTGCGCCCGGGCCGCTAATGCCAAGCGTCTACCCACTTCTTGCTTGTTCTTCGGATGAATATCAAACTCCTCACCTATATCAATTGCCACAGCCATACCTGTATTTTGCAAATGTAAAGTCCGAGTTTGAGCTTCTCTCAATTCCGCCCAAGTAGATTCAACAGGAGCTGTTTGTTTCGCTGTAAAACTAGCTAACTGCACCATATAGAAAGGAAAATCATATCCCCAGCGATTTCTCCAATCAGTAATCATCAACGGCATTAAATCACGATACTGAAAAGCCTCTCCCGCATTTGATTCTCCCTGATACCAAATGGCTCCTTTGATAGCATAGGGAATCAGTGGATTAAGCATAGCATTAAATAAGAAAGTAGGAGAATTCGGATTCCATGACATATCAACAGGCATTGGTGCAACCTCTCTCATATCTAAAGAAACCTGATATTTCCAATTACCAGCCAACTGGATAGCTTCTGTATCGGAAAGATGAAGTGAAATACTTTCAGGACTTCCATTGATACCACCAGTACCACCAGTATCCATTACACGTACAGCAATCACCGCTTTTCCCTTCTTCACAAGTTCTTTCGGAATCTTATAGCTTCTAGGTGCCATCCATCCTTCTGTATGTCCTATCTGTATACCATTGAAATAAGTAAAATCATTATCATCAATAACACCTAAATTCAAGATCAAATCTTTTCCTGCCCAACCAGCAGGAATATCAATTGTTTTCCTAAACCAAACAAGCCCACTAAATCCTGGTAAATCTTGTTCTTGCATCAAACCTGGAACTTTCATAGATTTCCATGCCGCATCGTTAAAATCAGGAGCTGCCCATATAGCCTCCCCATTAACACACCCTTGTCAATTCTTTCAACTTCAGCTTTCCAAGTCTCAACATCTTCTTCAAACTTTTTCTTGCGTCCTTCCTGAGATGCAGGCAAACCGACCAATGCTTCGAGTCTTTTCTTCATACTCGGTATAGTGGATAGTGCCTCATTACTGGTCCATGTTTCTATAATTGTTCCTCCCCAAGATGTATCAATCAATCCTATTGGCACATTACGGTATTTATTCAAATCACGTCCAAAGAAGTAACCTGCTGCAGAAAAGTCCGCTACACTCTTTGATGTACACACTTGCCAACCATTCTCTTTTACTGTAATATTCTCAACAGGTGTAGGACTCATCGCATTTTCTACCAATAAGAAACGAATATTAGGATAATTATTTGCCTCTTCTTTCTCCTGTTCATAGTTCTTCACCTTACCCCAACCTTCTACCTGCATTTCCATGTTGGATTGTCCGGAACATATCCAAACTTCACCAATCATTACATTAGAAAGCTTCACCTTTTTACCATCAGAAATTGTAATATTATAAGGGCCACCCGCTACTGGGGTAGCAACTTTCGTACTCCACTTCCCTTGTGCATCAGCCTGAATAGTATATTTTTTCTGATCCCATGAGGTCGTAATTTCTACTTTCTTATTAGGCTTAGACTCGCCCCATATAGGGGCTTGCGTTTGTTGCTGTAACACCATATTATCCGAAAATATCGGAAGCAATTTCACTTGTGCAGAGAGTGTAGCACTCCCTAATAGAAAGAATAGAGAGATTACAAAATTCTTATTCATATTAACTACTTTTTTATAGTATACAATTTTTCAATTTACTTTATGACGAACAAATATACAATAACCACTAAACTAACTTCTTAAAAAAGTAAAAGAGAATAATGTTTTTATAGCAAACATTATTCTCTTGTTATCTAAACCCTACTTATTTACTAGAAGCCC
>ERZ860009.744-NODE-744-length-13021-cov-1.447941_pt1 | contig 13021 bp, 11 predicted proteins | sample MGYA00510114_ERZ860009 | MGnify/ENA primary metagenome ERZ860009 (study PRJEB30046, sample SAMN00715177) | human gut metagenome | study: EMG produced TPA metagenomics assembly of the A metagenome-wide association study of gut microbiota in type 2... | reverse complement strand
TCGTCAATATTTCCGATGGATTATTAAATGCAGAATAACCTCCATATTCTTCCGTACATTTTGAGAAGTCATCATCTCCTCCGGCACTGGTTATATCAGTCAAAGCATTGGAACCTCCTGTTGCGCTAGGCAACAAACACTGGTATAGATAATCCACACGGCTTGTAGCCGTTTCGTAATTTTCATATACAACTGAAGAGTCGTAACTTCCATATACTTTCTTATCTTTCAGAAAATCATCGCTGCATCCGGCAAAACAGATTACCGCTGCTACCGTCAATGCTTTCAAACAATATATATTTCTCTTTTCTTTCATAATCTTCTTTTACTATTAGAATGAAACATTACACCTAAAGTGAATTTACGCAAGTTAGGATAATTTCCATAAGTGCCTGCCCATGTGTCCCATACACCACCATCGTAAGGGTTGTAGAAACTCAATAGATTCTGGCAGGTCAGGTTTAAGCGACAACTACTGATACCAAGTGGCTTCATCCACTCTTTCGGAAGGCTGTAAGCAACTGTCAGATTACGCAATCTGATGTTGGCTGCGCTAACTTTCCAGAATGTAGAAGCCTGACCATTGATAGCACTGTATTTCAAATTCGGATATTTTGCATTCCGGTTCATTGCTGCCGTCACATTTCCACTTGCATCAGTACATCTTCATATATATACATATCTTTCCAGATTGCCGATACATTTTTGTACTCCATATTGGAATAGCTTTCTTGACGTAAATTTGTCTGCATCAGAGCATAAGCACCCCAGCTGGCACCAAACTGTGCACTAAATGAGAAGTTCTTATATGAAGCTCCAAAGTTCATAGTCAATCCATACGGGTTATTAGCACGATGAGAAATCTTCACATAGTCATTTTCATCAATCACACCATCCTTTTCACCATAACTTCCGTCAGCATTACGTTGTCCACGCACGTCACGGTAAATCAATGTTCCCGGATGTATATTCTCTTTAGAATTTCCTAAATATGAAGTAATATTATTCGTAGCAAAATATTCCTCAATTTCCTGATAGCTGCGGAACATACCAAGACATTCATACCCCCATACACCACGGTCAGAACGTTCACCACGAACAATGTCATCAAAACCCGGAGTAGCCTGGAATCCTGCTTCCTTAATCTTATTATCACTATAACCAGTAGTCAGTTTTACCCAATATGAGAAATCTTTGCCGATTTTATCTTTCCAGTTCAAAGTCAGTTCAACACCATATGTATCAACCTCTCCAAAGTTTTCAGGAGTAGCCTGTGTACCCACAGTGGTCGGATAGAAAGAAGTTCCGGTGAAAGTTGTAAACAACTCACGTCCCATATCATAATATGCATCCAACGTGATACCGAATCGGTTATCTAACATTCTGACATCAATACCCAAGTTGGTTTTATAAGTTTTATCCCAATGAACATCTCTGTTTACACCTCTCTGAGGCATCTGGAATGATGCACCACTGGACGTGTTGCTAGAAGTACCAAATACGGGGCCCTTGTCTGCATTACGGCTATAAAGCTGTGTCCACAACCAAGGTTGTATATTGTCACGTCCCAAAATACCGAATGAACCACGAATTTTCAAGAAATCAATACCCAATTTTTCTTTATTAAACCAGCTCTCCTCTGACATTACCCAACCTGCTGACCAAGACGGGAACATTCCCCAGTAATTTTCAGGAGCAAACTTTGTAGAAGCATCCGAACGGAGCAGGAACTCAAACAAGTATTTGTCGGCATACGAATAATTCAAACGACCGATATAAGAAAGCATACCCGATTCTGTACGGCTGAAAGTTGTTGTTTGAGTAGCGCCGGTAGCAGTTGAATTAGACTGTCCGTCAGGAAACTGAAAGGATCGGTAATATTACCTGTTACATATTCATATTCCGATTCAGCCTTTTCAATTGAGAATAAACCGCTAACATTGTGCAGACCGAACTGACGGGCATAACTGAGCGTTAAGTTCATCTGATAGCTATCCGTCTTATTCATCGTACGAGTCAGTAAGTTGCCATTATCCAAAGTAAAAGTACCAAAGTTACTTTCATCAAGATCAATATCATCACCTGTATATAGATGACCGCCACTACCGCCACGGTTCAACAATCTGTATACATTTATTTTAGTACCAATATTATTGCTCTTGCCATTTACGATATTTCTGGAGTAAGAAGCTTTCAGCTTCAATCCCTTTGTCCACTTAAACCAACCGAAATCATGTTCCAATGAGCCATTGATAGACATATTATTAGTCTGATTCTCTGTATTATCCGGAGAATTCTGAACAGCTCTGAAATTGTACAACTGCACAGCTGTTAAATTGGAAGATACATTCTGCATACCTGTATAAACAACAGGGCGACCACCAATATAATCGGGCACAAAAGGCAAGTGAGTCATCAGTGAATTGAAATCAGCATCTGTTCCACCACCACTTATACCATTACGCGCATTATTCTGTTCACCCATATCACCTGATATCTGAAAAGAAGCTTTTGTCCATTTACCAATATTGGCATTTACACCTGCACGGAAGTTCCAACGGTCATAATCCAGGCGTCCCATGTTACCTTCCTGACTAAAATAGGAAGCGCCTGCGAAGTAAGTTGCTTTATCCGTACCACCATTAATATTCAGACTATGACGCTGAGTCCATGCTGCACTCCATTCCTTGTCTACCAAATCATAGTTCAACCCTCTCATTGTATCCAACTCGTCAGTTTGGAAATACTGCGTCCTTAAGTTGTCCGATTCCGTATCACTGGTAGATGTACCAGCTGCACGAGCCGCATTATAAATACGTCCATAGTCATAAGCACTCAGCATCTTAGGAAGCTTCAGCGCATCAGTGAAACCAAACTGTCCGTTATAAGAAATCGAAGGTGTACCTACTTTACCACGTTTCGTTTTCACCAATATTACACCGTAAGCTGCACGAGCTCCATATACGGCTGCCGAAGCATCTTTCAGCACAGTGATACTTTCTACTTCACTTACATCAAGATTATTGAAAGCTTCTTCTGTAGAAATAAAATCATCTATTACATACAGCGGACTCGGGTCAGCATCTCCACCTCTTGTGGAAGTAGGAGTAACACTTGTATTAATGCTACTTTGACGAATCTGCAAACTCGGCGTACTACCCGGACGACCACCGCCCGAACTTACATGCAAACCACTCATCATTCCGCTCAATGCATCTCCCAAGCTACCTACCGAAAGGTCTTTAATCTCATCTGTGGAAAGAGTTTCAATGGCACCTGTCACGTTTTTCATTTTTTGCGTTCCATAACCGACCACCACTACTTCATCTAATTTAGCCACATCTTCCATCAGAACAATTTTCGGATTATTCAGATTCGTTATCGTCTGAGAAATGTATCCTATAAATGAAATTGTCAGCTTAGATCCCTCCTTAACGGAAAGGCTGAATTTACCATCAATGTCTGTAACCGTACCGACCGGAGAGTCCACTACCTTGACTGCAGCACCGATAATCGGTTCTCCCAAATCATCCATTACTGTACCAGTTACCGTCCGTGTATTTTGGGCGTAGGCAGACAGAGTAAATGCCAGCAAGAAAACCAGACATAAATTAAATATAATATATTTTTTACTCATAGTATCTTATTTTTATTTTATACATTATTTATTCATCTCTCCTCAAGGAAGCCAGCGCGGGTCTCCAGTACGGGCAGATAACTGTTCATCTCCACGAGGAGTAAAGTCTTTCGCTGTTTCAACAGCATTACCCGGATCAGTCAGTTTAGGATCTGTTTCAATCGGATTTGATTCATAAGTGGCAATAGATCCGTCTGTAGAATAATTTTCTCCGTACCAATAAGAATTTCTGGAGAAACTCTTTATTACGTTATTATTATTATTCGTAATTCGTCTGATAACCTGATTATTTCCGCTGTCTACAAAAATATTATTTGAAATATTCATGAAAGTAGTATTCTGAAGCATTCCACTCCAATTAGCCATATCTCCCTTGTTGGCAACATTATAGAATGTACAATTCTGAATAATAAGGCCACCTCTGTATGACACACCATTATACATAGTACTGATACCATATACGTCACTCTTAAGTTGATTAATAAACCAATGTGGTCCACGAGAACTAAAGTGTATGAAACGTTGATTAGACGCTACAGTACTATAAAGAGTACTATTCTGGAAAGCCAAGTGTGCAATGAATGCATTAGACGAATTCATGTGAATAATAATATTAGATTGGTTAAAACCCAGAATACAATCGTTTACAGTGAATTGTTTCACACAATATGACGTACTGTTACAGTAAATCAGATGTCGGTTAATGCCTCTGACTTCGCAAGACTGAATCATAATAGGATCAGTAATCACAAATTGACCGGGAGCTGATGCCGTCAAACCGGCTCCGCTTGCATCGTTGCTAAGCAGAATAAAGGAGTTACTGGAAGAGCCGCTTGATGCCGCATTACAATCAAAATCAATGAATTTGATTTTCAGACCTGCACAAGTTACGAATCTGGCAGATTCTCCAAAAGTTACTTTCGGATGATTCACTTTATCGCCACGGAAGGTTACTGCACGAGCTCCGAAATCAACAACGTCATTCATTGTATATGTACCACCGGCAACCAAATCATAAGCAAGTTCCGTAGCCGAATCCGGTAGAGGATTTGCCTTGAAATATTCGGCAATGTCCGTGCCTACAGGAATAGTTCCGGTATCTCAATCAACGTGGTGAAATCTTTTTCAGCTGCAGCTTTCGCTTCCGTATTGTTTAACTGAGTATTTCCCAAAGTTCTGACGCAGGCCAGATACTTAGTATCATCACCAATATCACGTGTTACACTACATCCATCTACAAATTCGTTTTCCTCTCCAACCGGAACCTTTTCTTCCGGATTATCTACATTATAAAATGAGACCTCGTATCCACCGGCACCTTCCACGACATTCCATTTGATTGTGGCAGTTCCATCGTTGTTATTAGCCACTATTACCTCCGTCGGAGATTCTAGCTGTGCATTTTTCACGTTGGAGGTCCAAGTTGCATTTTCGTCGTACCCTATAGTACAACCACTAAAAAGTAGTACAGCAACCACAAAGGCTAGGCCATACATCTTTCTACGCGAAAATAAATGTTTATTCATAAATTAAATTTTAATTAATACAAAATAACTGCATATTCACACCTTCAATTTTTCTTTAGAATTGTTCCTTTTTTCATCTGTTTACTTTAGACATATATAACTTCATATTGTCATCCGCTTAATATACTAATGACGTACAACTTAAAAATATGTAATCACTCAAAAAGAATAAAAAATCATAGAATCTAAAAAATGTCCTATTTACAAGATATAATCAAGCGGTTGATCTGAATACATCAATTGGTCGATCAGAAAAAAAGATGCGGTCGATTGGGTCAGATGAAGCGGTCAATTGAAGTAAAACGAACGGTTGACTACACCCAAAGAAGCAGTCGATTAAAGCATCTAAGATATCCTATTGAAACACCTTTTTCAGATATTCAATATTCGTTCCATAATTCTTCTTCACGTTTCTCACATCCTCTTTATCCCGTGAGCGTTCTACAACCAGCCAGCCCCTCCAGCCCATTTTGTCAAGCGTCTTTTTTACCTTATTCATATCCAGCCGCTCATTGAAAGGAAGAGTCACTCCATCCGTATCTGTACAGTGAATCTGGCAAATTCTATTTTTTCCAAGAATCTTGAGTTCCTTACATAGATCCCTTCCATTCTCTAATGCATTCTGAAATTTAAAATAGATCTTGATACCGGGAGAATTAATCTCTTTCAATAGTTTCACTTCTTCTCTTGCATCCAATTGAGTTTCAATGCCAATTACAACTCTTTCCGAAGCAGCCATATCCCCTACTTCCTTCAGCCGTTTTATTAAAGCTGTCCGAAGTTCCGGAGTTTCCTGCCAGCCTGCTTCCACTCCACCCAAAGGGAGAAAAGCGACCTTGGCACCCATTACTTTCATTGCATCCAGACAATCCCGAACTAATTCTTTATAATTAGCACGATCTAAAAAAGACTGTCCATAAAAACCGGACATAGCAATAGAAGGAACCTCTAAATTATAGTTCTGAGCTGTTTCACGAAATAGCTGCTGGAAATGGGGCTCACGCAATTTGTTATCGAACATTTCTCTTTTACCGAGACTACCCATATCCAACTCGACTCCATCTCCTTTCAACTCATGCACCAATTGGAACGAACCAATCTTCTGACGTTTCAATATCATCCAGTCACATACGGCGATCTTGTAACGTTGTTCTTTTTGTTTCGATGCAGCAACAGCCAGCATTGGAAAACATTCTGCTACGATTAATATCCAAAGGATATGTTGAAATAATTTCTTTCTATTCATCATCTTAATTATACGCTGATCGTATAAAAGACGGATGAAAGGAAACTTTGTAATCGGCTACATTCCAAATATTTAATACTAAAACGGAAAAGGGGATATTTATAAAAATAAGATAATGACACTATCCCAGGTAAATGGTGTCACTATACCACTGATATAGTGTCATTATCGCAGACATATAGTGACACTATCTTTTTGAAAGGATTATTCAGGTAAGATGTAAAAAAATAGGCTGCCGAACCCTGAAAAGTCCGACAGCCTTGTCAACCCAAAAACGATACCTATGAAACACTGTGTGTTATTTCAAATCAAATATCAAGCGTTTACCATGAACAAGTTCATCGTGGGTAATGCGGTATTTATTGAACTTCTTACCATCCAATAACACCTTATTTATATAAAGAGTTTCCGATCCGGTACGATTACTCTCAATTACCAGCTCATTTTCCTTATACCATTTAGGATCCAAGCGGATCGTTACTTTATTAAATACCGGAGTAGTCAATGTATATTCCGGCAATCCCGGACAGTCGGGATAAAAACCTATCATATTGAAAATAGCCCATGCAGACATCGTACCTGTGTCATCATTTCCAGGGATACCGTCCGGTTTGGTCGTAAAGTACTTATCCAGCAGTCGCTGTGTCTCTTTCTGTGTACGCCATTCTTCACCTTTAAAGTAAGAGAACAGATGAGCGTAAGCAATATCCGGTTCGTTAGCCGGATCATATAGTCCTTCATCAAACACCATTTGCAGCTTATTGACAAAAGGTTTCTTTCCACCCATCAGTTTAGCCAATCCATATACATCATGTGGTACATAGAAAGTATAATTCCAAGAATTACCTTCGTGGAAACCGGGATTCGGTTCAAAGTTCTCTCCCTGCCTCGGATTGAACGGACTGTAGAAAGTTCCGTCTGGAAGAATAGGTCGGAATGTACCGAACTCCTTACTATAATAATGCTTATATCCCAAAGAGCGTTTATAGAACATTTCCGCATCTTTCTTCTTTCCTAAAGCATCCGCAAAACGGGAAAGGGCAAAGTCTGCGATATAATATTCCAGTGCATGAGATACGGAGTTATCATATTGTTCACGAAGCGGCACGTATCCTTTTGACATATAGTCATCATTGTCCGGACGCATCAGATTTTCCGCCCCGGGTAATGTAGCCGACTTGTACATAGCTTCATAAGCCAGATCTACGTCAAAGTCACGCAATCCTTTCATCCATGTATCCACAATCACTGGGATACTTGGATCACCTTCCATCGTAAGAGTCTCTCTTCCATACAATTCCCATTTAGGAAACCAACCATGTTCACGATACATATCGAGCATGGTACGTACCATTTCCATCTGACGTTCGGGATAAACCAAAGTCAAAAGCTGATGTACGTTACGATATGTATCCCACAAAGAGAATACAGTATATCGGGTACCTTTCGTTGTCAGAATCTGATCGCTCTCCATAGCCGGATATTCACCATTTACATCCTGCAGAACGTTCGGATGAATCAACAAATGATAAAGTGCCGTATAAAAAACTGTTTTCTGTGCATCCGTTCCTCCTTCTACAGTGATACGTGACAAGTCATCGTTCCACTGTGCACGGGCATCGGAAAGCACCTGTTCAAAGTTTTTTCCCGACTGTTCTTTATCCAGATTCAAACGGGCATTCTCTATGCTTACAAAGGAAACTCCCATCTGTACTTCGACCTGTTCTCCTTCCTCTGTTTCAAAAGTGAAGTAAGCGCCCACATCGTCACCTGCTATTTCTTTTCCATAGCGGGTATACAATTTATATTTGCCTTGGTCTCGATCCCATTCTGCTTCCACACCTGTCATCGGACGTTGCTTTTTCCAATATCCGGTTGTGGTGGGAACTTTGTTCACTCTCATCACAAAATAGATGGGAAATACAGCTTGGGGATTATAACAGAAAGTACCCAATAGTTTCATTCCCTCTATTTCGCTGTCACTTACACGACGAAGCATGGCTCCACTCTCATTGGTCAGGCCTTCGCCCAAATTCAGAAGTATATGACTCTTTCCTCTAGGAAAAGTGAAACGGGCAATACCTGTACGCGGAGTAGCAGAGACTTCTGTCTTTATATTATACTTCGTCAGATAATTGGAATAATAGCCGGGAGAAGCCTGTTCATCCTTATATTTGCTCCCATATTCCTTATAGTCTACATTCAGTTCTCCGGTAGTAGGCATCAGCAATAAAGAACCCAGTTCAGGACAACCGACACCACTCAGATTTACATGAGAATATCCTGTAAAGAAACAATTGGTATATTCATAAGGCGTAGACCACCAACGTGCATCTTTATCGTAAGTATTATCAGCAGAACCCATCACATTAAAAGGTACTACGGACATCATTCCATTCGGACAAACAGCTCCGGGATTAGTGGTACCGAAATTTGTCGTTCCAATAAAAGGATCTACATAGTCTATCAACAGACTCTTTTCCTTATTCATAGGGGGGGCCTTACCCTCTCCCCCAAATACGGGGAGAAGGGTGAAAGCCAGTGTGCAAGTTAATAATATACGTCTCATATCCTTCTTAGATAATGCTCGTCCGTTTTGTAAAATCAATTATTTCCTGGATATAGCCGAAAGCCATTCCTACAACAGTATCTGCAGCTCCATAATAAACAGCTACACGCTCACCATCCTGCAATGCCGCACATGGGAATACCACATTGGGCACATCACCTTGAAGTTCATAAGGTGCAGCCGGACCTATCAGATATTCACGGGTACGATAAAGTACCTTTTCGGGATGATCCTTATCGAGTATCGCCGAACCCATTGCATAACGGAAACCGTTGCAAGTAGTGATAACACCATGATAGAAAAGCAACCAGCCTTCATCAGTAAGGAAAGGTACCGAACCTGCACCAATCTTGGTACACTGCCAGGCACTTTCAGGGAAAGGAGTCACTTTCATAACACAACGATGTTCACCCCAGTATTTCATATCCGGACTGTAGCTGATATAAATATCACCGAACGGTGTATGTCCATTGTCGCTGGGGCGACTTAACATAGCATATTTGCCATCTATCTTTTGCGGGAAAAGTACTCCATTACGATTGAAAGGCAGGAAGGCATTCTCGCATTGGAAGAAATCTATAAAATCAAATGTATAGGCAATACCGATAGTAGGTCCATGATAGCCGTTACACCAAGTAATCCAATATCGGTCTTCAATCCATGTAACACGCGGGTCATATTTATATTCGGATTCGATCATTTCCGTGTTACCGGCTTTAAATTGAATCGGTTCATGACTAATATCCCAATGAATACCATCTTTACTGAACCCTGTGAAGATATTCATCTGTACAGCTTTGTTGTCACAACGGAATACGCCGGCGAACCCATCTTTGAAAGGTACGACAGCACTATTGAAAATACTATTGGATGAAGGAATATGATAGCGTCCGATGACCGGATTTTGCGAGTAACGCCACATTACATCTGTACATCCGACAGGACGTTCTTCCCAGGGAATTTGAATCTTATTCATAATAATTATTTATTTAGTAATTAGTTATCTATTATCACTCAAAAATAGCAATTTATTTTTTCTTTTTTGAATCATCATACGTAAAAGGTATAAAATAGGTCATCAAAAAAGCAGGAATTGTTGCGATCAGTACATAGATAAAGAAACTACGGTATCCCAGTAAATCACTAAAATAGCCGCTGATCATTCCCGGAAGCATAACTCCCAGATTCATGATTCCCGAAGCAAATGCATAATGTGACATCTGATGTTTGCCAGGAGCAATCTGCTGCATCATGAACAAGGTCAGTCCGACAAATCCGAAACCATAGCCGAAATACTCCATTGTAATACATGTTCCGATCAGATAAAGACTGGTCGGCTGGACTACAGCAAGGAAAGTATAAGCAAGGAAAGGAAGGTTGAACACGCAACAAAGCATGAATAAAGTTTTCTTCAATCCATATCTGGCAACAAATATTCCACCCAGCAATGAACCGATAACAAAGGCGGCAGAACCAAAGACGCCATTCAATGTTCCGATTTCTGTCAATGACAGCCCCAGACCTCCGACCTCTCTGGAGGCACGCAGAAACAAAGGAGCAACCTTCATTATAAATCCTTCCGCCAATCGGTAGAGAATAATGAAGAAGATATAATATACTATATGTTTTTTAGTAAAAAAGTTTCCAATCACATTTACCAAATCCTGCATGATTTCTGAAGTAGTTTTTTTTCCGGTAGCAGGAACTTGTGTAGAAGGCAACATCTTTATATGATAAAGACCGAGCAATACCATTACTGCAGCAATTACGGCAAAAATAATCATCCATGCAGATGAATATGCACCCTTATTGGCATCTATCGAAGCTCCTTCTATTGCCCCGAAATGTTCGGCCAGCATACCTGCCAAAGCAACTAATCCACCATTGGCAACCAATTTTGCCACATTATAGAAAGCCCCCTGCACTCCAATATATTTAGCCTGATCCTCTTTATTCAGTTCTGCCATATATCACCATCGCAAGCGATATCATGTGTGGCTCCACTGAACGCAATCACCGCCATAGTGGAAATACTGATAGCAAAGAAATAATCAAAGAATAACGAAAAAGCTACTACTCCAAACAATATACCACTCAACAGTTCGGTTACCAGTACAAAAAACTTTTTGGTCCGATACATTTCAAGAAAAGGGCTCCATAAGAATTTGAGTGTCCAGGGCATCATGATAAGAGAAGTCCAGAACGTTATCTGAGTATCAGAAATACCCAAATCCTTAAACATGAATAGGAAACCAAATTGATGGCAATAAAGGGAAGTCCCATTGCAAAATAAGGGTAGGTACCCAATAAATCGGGTTGATAGTTTTTCCTTGAGAAGCAGTTTTATTCGTTGCATAGTTCAATAGTATATAGATGAAAGGGTCATTTTTCTGACCCATCTATATATAATACAACTAAGAAGGGCAAACTACTAACGCTTGCCCCTACTTTTTTTTATTTTATTGTTACTTCGTCGATAAAGAACCACGAAGGATGCCCTACACCATAATGCCATTCGGGACATTCTTTCGTACCGGTGACCTCAACTTTCACATAACGGGCATGCACTGGCATTTCCGATTCAGTCTTCACTCCGCGGAACTCCACTTTCCCCGAACGGTTTTCCGGCATATCATGTGTTCCCCAATGTGTATAATTCTCTCCATCTTCAGAATAGGAATAAACCACCTTCAGAGGGAAAAGAATCCAAGCTCCGATCTGATGCAGGAAATCCGTATCTATACTATGTATTTCTTTCTCTTTACCCAAATCTATAACAAAAGCACCGTCTGTTCCTTCCCAGCCAATCCAGCTTTCAACGAAAGTAGATCCTCCGAATAGTCCGTCCACTAATGCCGTTTTTCCGATTTCTGCATATTTACCGGTAGGAGGAATAAGATAAGTAACCTTCGCTCCTATCGCAACCTTTTTTCTGCACGGGGCATATATCTCTCCCGATACAACTGGCAATATTCCACAGGAGAATTGGAACGTTCATTCAATGTCGGTACATTAAATTCTTTCACCCGTTCTTCAAAAAGTGCCAATTTCGGACTGATCTCATTCATATCCGTACCAGTCTCAGTACGGGCAATTTCCAATTCCGAATACTGAATGGGCAAGCGGGCACGCTGCACACGCTTCAGGAATTTATTATCTTCAGCCACCGCTTTCTCTGCATCATCAAACAGTTGATTATAACGTCGCATCAGTTGTGGTTTCAGCATTCCGTATTTATGGGAAACAGGAGAATCATAAATCCACAATCTTTGTCCGCTGCCTATCAACGCTCCCTCCATCACCTTGATATACTGATAAAGGTATGGCGCAGCCTCTCCATAGTATCCATGCAGGAAATGCTGCATCAAAGAATCAACATTCGCTTCGGGGTTCCACATTAACTTAGATACCAGATAGGCACGTAACTCAGCGAAGTCTCCTCCCCTGCTTCCTGCAATCTGTGAGAAATGCATAGTGGCATGATTCTTTTTGAACAGACGAATATTATCCTGCAAGATATGAAAATTAGGGAACGGAGCCAGATAATTATCAAAATTAATACCATAATCCCACACGAAAATATTATTAGTGATGGCAGCCCAGCCTTCCATTGCTTTCACAAACTCTTTACCTGAGGCATTTTCCGTCAAAGTCACTTCACGGTCACAATCTATATCACAAAGCATGATATTCACATTCGGCAATGGCTTCACATGTTTCGGAGGATTCATCGTATACAGATAGGCAAGCGTGGAAAATTCCTTATCGGGAAAACGGGCAGCCAGCTTATTCAAAAAAGTAATGATACTTCCTGAGAGTGCTCCTTCATAATCATCTATCGCTTTGCAGGCATCACATGTACAATTGGTATAATTACCATCATTCTGACTCACAGACATAATATGCTTATCCGGATTTGCCTTAAAAATAGAATCAATCCGCTGAGCCACGATTTCAAAAACTTCCGGGTTACTCAGACACCATTGGCTTGCTTTCCCGGGATGGCGTTTGCCTTTAAAATAAGAATAATATTCCGGATGGTC
>ERZ860009.743-NODE-743-length-13032-cov-1.524081_pt1 | contig 13032 bp, 12 predicted proteins | sample MGYA00510114_ERZ860009 | MGnify/ENA primary metagenome ERZ860009 (study PRJEB30046, sample SAMN00715177) | human gut metagenome | study: EMG produced TPA metagenomics assembly of the A metagenome-wide association study of gut microbiota in type 2... | reverse complement strand
GTGAAACACTGCGTGATCAGTTCCCAGTACGGCTTTATGCTTTCTCTACCTTGATGAGAACTCCGCGCGCCAGTTTTGGCGCTGTTGAGCCTCCATATTATTCGAAAATCGGTCCGGCTATTTTTCGTTATTCCGAGCTTTGTGACTCCGAAGATTTGATTGGACTCAGCCTCAAAGATGCTTTAACGAAAAAAACTTTGTCTACCAACCTGCCTAAAGCAGATTTGCAGGACTGGCTGGAACGACGCCAAAAAAATCTCAATATCAACAGCAAGCTGACGGAAATGACCCGCAGCAACCGTTTTCACTTTCTCGCAATCGGCAAGGACGATAATGCTCCGTTATCGCATACACATATGGAAGCACGCAAGCTCACTCAGGAAACCTATGATCTTACGCAGCGAACTTTTCAGATAATCCCCGGTGTCGACCAGCTTGGGCTGCTGCTGCTGACCAGAGCCGGAAACGAACTGAAGCGTTATCAGCCACGTGTTTACGCCTATTATGCAGATGGCTGGGGACCGCGAACGCTGCCGCAATATTCTGATATGACCTTGGGTCAATCAGTGCCACAGCAGATTTTAGCAGTAGACGGACGTACTGCTACCAGTGCCGCTAACGCAGACGTTGTTTTGGCACTAAACACGCCCTTTGACGGCATAATGATGGATTCTACCGCTCCTTCCAATCAGTTTTTCTCTTCACCGCAAAACCGTGCCTATATCAAACAGCTCAAGCAGCTTATGGATAACGGCTACCGGGTATCTTTGGCCGACGTAGCTTATTCTAACGGAGCTGATAATGGCTTTATGAACGAACTGGCCAAACAGGGGCAGTTGGAACGGCTGACAGCCTATAATGGCTGGAATACTGCGGACAATACCGTTGGATTTGCCATTTGTCAGGGTATACTGACTCCGCAGATGTCAAAACCGGATGCTGAAAAACTGATGCGTATCAGAGTTATAGACGACTGGTATTATCAGGCCAATGCCCGACGCAGTGCTACTGCATTTTTGGAAAGCAAAAATCAAAAAAATGCAGTTTACCTTCTCGGCCCTTATCAGAAACCAGTTCACGATCTGGCTTTAGGCGTTTGCCGAGATTTATCAGGACGTTATAAATTTACAGAAAAAAGTAATTTTGATATTTCTTTCCCCTGGAACAGACTTTTTGAAATTGATGTAGAACTGAAAAAAGATAAAAAGAAATAACTGTCTTAAAATACCGTTGAACAACTTAGTCCAACGGTATTTTTTTATATTATCTGCCTATTTACTTAAATATTTATCGTTTTTCAATAAATTATTTACTTTTAATAAAGAATTGCTATATTATTTACTTAAGGAGGTTTTTATGGACAATATTGATACTGCAATTCTAGACTGTTTAAAGGAAAATGGGCGCGTCACCGCTTCTGAGATAAGTAAAAAAGTAAAACTGTCAATTCCTGCTGTTGCCGAAAGAATACGTAAACTCGAACAAAATTCGATTATTCAAAAGTATACAATCAAGCTCGACCGCCGGCAGACCGGGCAAAAACTTTTAGCTTTTATTTTTGTAAATATTGATAAAACCGAGCATATCAATGCTTTCCGCAGTCAGATAACCGTTCTTCCGGATGTACTTGAATGTCATCATCTTGCCGGAGCTTACGACTATTTGCTTAAAGTAAGCGTCAGCGATACCGATGCTCTGGAAAGCTTTCTTACTAATAAGCTAAAAAAAATCACCGGCGTCAGCAGTTCTAATACCTTTATTACTCTGGCAACGCTAAAGGAAGAGTTAAATTGCTGAACTCTTTTATACGCGGTCTGCGCCTTGGTATAATTTTACAGCTGTCAATCGGTCCTGTTTGTCTTTTTATTCTGCAAACAGCTATTGCCCGGGGAATAACCGAAGCGTTGAAAGCCGTACTGGCAGTAGTTTTGGTTGACGCTTTCTATATCCTGCTGGCATTATATGGTTTAGGAACTTTCCTGAAAAATTATCCGGGCATACAAAAAAAACTACGTTATTGCGGTGCTGCCGTGCTTCTCTACTTTGCAGTTACTGCTTTAGCTGATGTTTTTCATCCACAGATTTCAACTGCCACTATTATGCTGCCACAAATCAGCAGTTTTTACGCTGCAGGGCTGCTTACGCTCAGCAATCCCCTGACGATTATTTTCTGGTTAGGTATGCTTTCAGCACAAGTTTCCCAGTACCGGCTCAACAGACAGCAGCTTCTTTCTTTCACCTGTGGCTGTATAAGTGCAACGTTCTTATTTCTCTGTCTGCTCGCTTTTTTAGGTAACAGCAGCGCACCTCTATTGTCACCTTCACTACAGCAATTAATCAACATCTGCATCGGATGTCTTCTGATTTTTTTTGCATACCGATCAGCAACTTGTAGATAAACATTTAATAAATTTAATCTAAACATCTCTCTTTCTTTAACTTTGAGCTGAACACCAGAATTCCACAATACAGAAAAGCCATCTGCAAATACACAGATGGCTTTTGCTGTTTTCCTGAAGCATTAAAAACTGTAGTTTATACCAATTTGATAGTTACGCCCAGGTTCGGCATACCACTCATCAAATCCAAGAAATCCGCCGCTCTCATTGTCCCAATTGGAATAAAACTGATTAAAAATATTATTGACCTTCACATAAAGCCTGGTATTTTTCTGCAGTTTATAGTTCAATGAAGCATTCCATACCCAGTAATTATTATTGGCAAAACGATTTTCACCACGCCGTTAGCCTGATCAAAAACTCCGCGCCCCTGCAGCAGCACACTATACTTATCATATTCGTACATCAAATCAAGCAACAGTTCACCGTGAGGTATCATCGTACTTACAGGGCTTGAATTTTTACGTTCTGTATCCACTTTCGTCTGTGTATAAGCCACCAGAGAACGCCACTTTTCTGAAAACCGTTTCGATGCGGAAACAGTAAATCCTGTTGCTTTCTCATGCGCAATATTGGCATATCGACGAAGATATTTTGGTAAACTTATATCTACTGCAATGACATCAGTTGCATCACGATGAAAAACATTAATTTTTAATGACGAAGACTCATCCGGTATATAAGTTAATCCCGCTTCATAAACCCTACCTTCTTCTGGCTTCAGCGCCTCGTCACCATAATCAGGAGAAAATATCTGCAGCTGCTTGGGCGGCGCAAAATATTCTGTATAGGCCAAAGTATATAATACCTTTTCAGAGGGCTGATATTCCAACGACAAAGCAGGAGAAAGCTTGCTCCCGCATAAGAATTCCAATCCTGACGCAGACTGCCGACAGCTTTGACGCTGTCAGCCAGCTGCCAGACATCCTGCAGATAAACAGCTTTACTGATCACAGTTCCGTCACTATATTTTGCGCCAGATCCTGATAATTAAGGACCTTATCCTTGTAATATTCCACACCGCCGGTCAAAGTATGTTTTGGGTGCCACTGTTTACTGTAACGGTCAAAAAAACCTTCCGTCTGTAAATCAAGCAGCCATGGTCGTTCAACATTTAAACTTCTATCATAGGTGGAATTGCTGCTGCGTCTGTAAATACCCACAATATTATTTTCTGTATCCGAAAATTTACGCTCATATTCCAGAGTTAGATTATCTTCTGTCTTGCGGGCATCGGTCATAAAAATATTTTTAACTAACTTTGGCGGCTTAGTTTCATCAGGTTCCGTATTCTTATAATTGAAGATCTTTGATTTATACCTGCCGCTGAAAACGCTGTAGCTTAAAGTCAGATCAGCAGTTTCACCCCAGGCTTTGGTCAATTTGATACCAGCATTTTCAACATTTTCGTATGAAGGTATACTCTCCCTTGCACTACTGTAATCGCCCATAATACTTTTTCGGGCATAAACCGACCAGCTCCATTCACCGCTTTTGCCTAAATGTAAAATATTCTCTTGCTCACGTCCATAACTGCCCGTTTCCAGATTGATACTGGTTTTAACACCTTCAACAGCTTTTTTTGTAGTTATCCTGATCACACCGCCTTTAGCAGCATTACCGTAAACGCTTCCGGCTGCTGACGGCAAAACCTCTACACTTTCCAGCATTCCCGCCGGCAGTACACCGAAATCAAAATCATTATAACTGCTGCCGTTCCAGTTAGAACGCACACCGTCAATAATTACCAAATAACGGTCAGAACCATTCAGCAAAATCTTACTATAGGCATTCATACCACCGCTGGCGCCCCTTGCCATCAAAGTAACACCCGGAAGTTGCTGAATCACATCCAAAGCATTATCATAATTGCCGTTTTCCAGCTTCTTTTCATCAACTTTATAGTAACCTGGTTTACCTGCACTATTGTCATAACGCGCGGCCGTAACTATCATCGGCTCCAAATAAAATTCCGCTTCACCCGCTGCAGCCGCGGTTTTCATTGAGAAAAGCACCAGGTAAAATATAGCCAAGAAACACAAATATTTTTGCTGCAAAGCAACCTCTCCTTGATAAAAGTTTCTTTTGTTATGGCTTCATCAAATACTATCAGCTAATGCAGAAACTTTTCAATACTTTTATACAATTGTTCCACATCGAACGGCTTGGGAATAAAAGCATTCATTCCCGCAGCCAATGCTTTCTCACGATCTTCCTGCAGCGTATTGGCCGTCATAGCGATAACTGGTATTTCCTGTGCGTCGTCCCTGCTCAAAGACCTGATCTCTGCAGCAGCTTCAAGCCCGCCCTTTACCGGCATCTGCAGATCCATTAAAATCAGGTCATAAGTGCCTGGCAAAGTTTCCTGAAACCTGTCTACAGCCTGCTGTCCGTTTACAACGCGTTCAACATGTACCCCCTGCATTTCCAACATCGTTACGGCAATCTCGGCATTAAGATCATTATCTTCTGCCAACAAAATATTTTTACCCGCTAAATAACTATGTATTCTGACTTCGTTATTATTCTCCAGGATTTCATCAAACTGTTTTTCGTAAACAGGCAGCTTGATAGTAAAGAAAAATTCAGAACCTTTTTCAACCTCACTGCGTACACTTAAAATACCGCCCATCAATTCTACCAAATTGCGGCTGATAGCCAGCCCCAACCCAGTTCCCTGCTGATTGCTGCGGCTTTTTCTGAAAACCTGCTCAAACGATCCAAAAATACGTTCCAGATCTGTTTCAGGAATACCAATGCCTGTATCACAAACACTGAACCGCAGCTCAGAAACCCCTTCTTCAGCAGCACTTTCCAGAACCGTTACCGTTATCTCGCCATTGTTTTCTGTAAATTTATGGGCATTTGAGAGCAAATTAATAAGAACCTGCTTTAAACGCAGCTCATCTCCAACAAAATTTTTATGTGTAAAACAGCATTTAAACTGTAATTTGATTTTCCTCTCTTCCGCCATCACAAAAAAAATATTGCTCAGCTGCCGCAGCAGATTATCCATAGAAAAAGGTCTGCTTTCGATCTGGATCTTGCCGCTTTCTATTTTTGACATATCAAGGATATCATTGACGATCGATAATAAAAATTTAGCAGAAGAATCAATTTTGGAAATATTTTTCTGCGTCACCGGATCCCCTTCACCGGAAAGCCGCATCAGATTAGCCAATCCGATGATTGCATTCAAAGGAGTTCTTATTTCATGTGACATCCTGGAAAGGAACTCTGAACGCACCTTGCTGATGTTTTCTACTTTTTTCATTTTAAAATAAATGACCTGATTTTTCATTTTAAACCAAAAATACATAAAAACAATCGTTACCACAAGTAAAATAAACCCAATTATGATCAGAGAAAATATGACCGGATTAGAATAAACCAAAGCCTTGAAAGACATTTCTTTCTTGCCAGACATCAAGGTATTATTGGATAAAACCTGCGCAGTCTGCTCATTGGTCAGGTTGACCAGACTTTTATTCAAAATAGAATACAGCTGTATATCATTACTGCTGCTGACCCCCAAAGACAAATATATCTCAGGACTCTCTATAACAGGAATGATATTAGTATAATAATCACTCATATACAGATCTTCCAAAACAACGACAGGTATTCTGCTATAAGAAGCTTCTCCCGAATCTACTGCATTCAGACATTCTTCATATGTATCAAAATGCGCAACGTCTGTATGTTTGATATTACGCGATGCACAGCTGCCATTTATGACTGCAGCAATATTTTTATCATTTGGGAAAGGTGTGTACTTATTACGCATGATGATAGAATTAAGCATCATATAATTTTTGGTGATATTTAAACCATCAGGATTAAAGGCGTCATTTTCATTGATATAATAACCAAGGATATCTGCCTGACCGCTTTTGACCAATTCCAAAGTCTGCCCATAGGAAGCAGCCGTTATATACTCAAACTCCGCTCCGATCTGAGCAGCAATCAATGCAAAAATTTCAGGAACGATACCTTTAGGTTCACCATCCTTAATATAATAAAAAGGATAATTGTTTTTTACTACAGCTACCTTAAATGGGCCATTTTTATGTATAAACGTACTTTCCTGTTCTGAGAATACAGCAGTGTTACTGTAATTGACAGGAAAATATTTTTGAAACAGGGCTTCGCCAAAATTCGGATTGACTGCATAAATCTTTTTTATAGCTTCATTCAGCTGCGCACTTGTTTCCGGATCGTCCTTCCTGGCAACGATATAACAAGGTTCAGAATTAAAACGCAATGCGACATTATAATCAGCCAGCTTGTTAAAAAGATCGCTTACTAAAAGCAGATCCACTTCACCATTATCCAAAGAACTTTCAAATTCATCAGAAGTACCGTAATATTTGATATCGCTTTTTATATCATTGAATTCTAAAACATTATTTAAGCGCTTTATTTTATCAGTAGCCTTGGCAAAAACACCAATCGTTTTCCCTTCCAGACTTTTGATATCAAATCCCTTGATATTCTGGTCATTTTTGTTATAAATCAGCAAACTGTAGCTATAACCCATCAGATGTTCAGGATAATACAGGTTTTCACCAAATCCAGGTGACTTTAACACAGCACCCATAAGATCATATTTATTATGTTCCATATTTTTTATTGACTGGCTAATGGAATCTCCAATAAACTCATATTCCCAACCTGTATATTTAGCGATTTCAACTAACCATTCATAGACGACACCGCCACGTGTGCCATCTGCGTATGTCTCACATATACCGCGTGTTTCAGGGAATGCCACCTTTAAAACTTTTTTAGCCTGTGTTTCTGCAGCATTCGCAGTCACACAGGCACAAATAGACATTATTATCGCTAACCAAACAAAAGTACTTTTAAGAAGCTTCATATGAAAATTGTTACCTTATCTTTCCTGTCAATCAAGCTTGTTTATTATATTTTAATATTTATATTCATTTTAACAAAATTATATCTTTTGAGCAATTAAATATAAGTTTTATTATTAATTTTACAATAAAAACAAAACACCCTCCATCAAATAATTATTGGTGGAGGGTGTTTAAATTATTTCCGCGGCAAAAAGATTTTTATAGTAGTCCCTTTGTCCAGTTCACTTTCCAGCTCAATGCGACCTTTATGGAACATCACCCCATGCTTGACTATGGAAAGTCCCAAACCTGTGCCGCCGGTTTCTTTAAAGTGACTTTTATCAACCCTGTAAAAGCGTTCAAAAACCCGCTCTTTATCAGCACTGCCGATACCGCAGCCGGTATCCTTAAATGTCAGTACTGCTTCACCGGGAATTACGGCTACTGTAATCTCAACGCTGCCGTTTTCACGATTATACTTGATCCCGTTGTCAATAAGGTTATAAATAACCTCGCTCAAAACTGCAGGTACTCCTTCTACCTCAGCTTCACAGCCACTGACGCTTATTGCGACATTTTTTCCGGCAGCCTGTTCCTGCAGACGCTGAACTGTACCTTCAGCCAGCTTTTTCAATTCGATAATTTCCAGGTTGTTCATATTATTCGCCGACTCGTCTAAACGCGACAGTTTCATAATATATCGATAAGCACAATCAGATGCCCGGCCTCACTGTAGATTTTTTCCAGAAAGCGCTGCTTATCTCCTTCCTGAACTAACCCGTTTTTCATAATCTCAGCATAACCCAAAATCGACTGCAGCGGTGTTTTCAGTTCATGCGAAACATTTGCAGAAAACTCACGCCGCAGTGTTTCTGCTGCACGCTTTTCAGTAACATCAAAAATCAGCAATACGCTGCCTTTACCGCCAACACTGCTGCCGCATAGCTGATAAAAGCGCCCGTCCTTCTGATACAGACTTTCACCGCTGCCGCCCACAGCTACCTTCTGCAGCAGCTCCTGCACTTCCTGGCCTCGCTCCAAAGTCAGAATATTTTTACCAACTACTCATGATCCTGCAAACCAAATAATTTGGCGGCACTGTCGTTGATCGATAAAATATTCTGCCGGTCATTCAAAAGGATCAGACCCTCATTCATACTCTGAGTAATAGCCGCCAGTTCATTCTGCTTCTGCCGCAGCTGCTTTAAGCCTTCTGAAACCTGCCTCTGCTGCTGGGCGATCCGTGTTAAAAACGGTGCCAGTTCATCATAAGTATCATTTTCCAGTGGATTTTCCAGGTCCACCTGATCCAGCGGTAAAACCATTTTATCAGTAATCCGCCGTGCCAGAAGCATAGCCACCAAAGCCACCACCAGCACTACCGCGATCATATAGGGAATACTGCCGGCCACCGTCGCAAAAACAGAGTCTGTCGTTCTTGCAACACGCAGTATATCACCATTATCCAGCCGCAGCGCAAAATAAAAAGTTTTTTCTGACAGAGTATCGCTCATACGCTCGGCCAAACCAATTCCACTTGCTAACGCTTCCTGTACTTCCTCACGATCTTTATGATTGAGCATTTTTTCGGCTGCCACATGATTGTCATAGATGACCCTGCCGTCAGGAGCATCAAAGTAACACGAGTCAGCTTACCGCTTTCCATGTCAATGCCTGCAGATAGCTTTTCCCGCTCTGTTCCAGACCCATTTTTATAAAAGTTGCTTCCTGTCTCAAATCACGCTGCATTGTGGTCATCGACCCCTGGTACATAATAACCGCAATCAGCACGGAAGCAATGATAACAGCCGCCGTTGACAAAAACAGCAGACCGCTGAAAATTTTATTTCTCATAGCCAGCTCCTATACGATAACCGACGCCGCGTACAGTTTCTACCAATGCTCCTGCTTCGCCCAGTTTCAGCCGCAGCGTACGCACATGACATCGACAGTACGTGTCTCGCCGGCAAAATCATAACCCCAGATATCAGTTAAAAGCTGTTCGCGCGTAAAAACCTGTCCCGGCCGCTCTAACAGCTTATGTAAAAGCTCAAATTCCTTAAATGTCAGAACTACCTCCTGACCACCGGCCATCACGCGGTGTTTATCGATCTCCATTACCAACTCGCCGGCAGTAAGCCTGCTCTGCTTATCCTCCTGCTTATAACGCCGCAGTACGGCTTTGACCCGCGACACCATTTCCATCATGCCGAAAGGTTTGGCTATATAATCATCAGCCCCATTATCAAGACCATGAACTTTGTCGAATTCTGAGCCTTTGGCTGTTGCCATGATCACCGGCACCTGTGCGGTCCGTTTATCGCTGCGCAGCCGCTTCAGCAGACTAAGGCCATCTTCACCCGGGAGCATGATGTCCAGCAGAATCAGAGTCGGCTTGCCGCATTCCAGCGCTTTGAACAACTCATCACCGCTGCCTACGCCCAGAGCTTTAAAACCAACTGACTGCAATGTATAAACTTCTAATTCACGAATATTAGGATCGTCCTCCACGCAAAAGATCATGCACAGTATCCTCCTCATGTGCTCCTGTAATCATAAACAGCACCCATTGGGAAATGTTTACCGCATGGTCGCCGATTTTTTCAAAATACTTGGCGATCATCAGGTAATCAATAGCCTGCTCTCCGCTATCCTGCGTGCTGCGTATGACCTGGATCAATTCTTTTTTTGCCCTGCTGAACAATTCGTCAACGACATCGTCGTCACGCTCTACCTGCTGAGCCAGGCGCAGATCGCCCTTCACAAAAGCGTCCAGACTGGTACTGACCATCTTTTTCGCCGCTGTCGCCATTTGCTGCAAAAGCGTTGTATCGTAATCCCTGCCAAATTCAGCCTTGCCTAAAATCTCAGCAATATTGCCCGCCTGTTCGCCGATACGGCTCAAATCCGTAATCATTTTCAGCGCCGCTGAAATCTGACGCAAATCAGAAGCGACAGGCTGCTGCTTCAAAAGCAGATTTATACAAATATTCTCTACTTCCCGCTCTTTTTCCTCTGTGCGTTTGCCTAAAATAATAATTTCTCTGTTCAAAGCATCATTATCTTCCTGCAAAGCCTGCATCACATGCTCCAAAGCATTCTCGCACAAAGTGCCCATTACGATCAGTTCTGTGTTCAAAAGCTCCATCTGAGCCGCAAATCTGCTCCTTACCATCAGCCAAACCTCCCTGTAATATAATCTTCAGTCTTTTTCTCCTGCGGGTTCGAGAACAAACTATCAGTATCGTTGAACTCTACCACTTCACCCAAAAGAAAAAAGGCTGTTTTATCAGAAATACGCACCGCCTGCTGCATATTATGCGTTACAATCACGATAGTATAATTTTGCTTCAATTCCAATGCCAAATCTTCTATTTTCAGGGTCGAAATCGGGTCCAGTGCCGAAGTAGGCTCGTCCATTAACAAAACCTCCGGTTGTACCGCCAGCGCGCGGGCAATGCAGAGCCGCTGCTGCTGACCACCAGAAAAACTCAAAGCGCTTTTATCAAGCCTGTCCTTGACTTCATCCCAGATTGCCGCCTTACGCAAAGCCTCCTCCACCATATCATCCAGCTTAGCTTTGCCTTTGACGCCATGTGTTCGAGGTCCGAAAGCAATATTATCATACACACTCATCGGAAAAGGATTCGGCTTTTGAAAAACCATGCCCACACGTTTACGCAGCAAATTAACATCGTCATTGGCATAAATGTCATCATTGTCCAGCAAAACCCTGCCTGTAATACGGCAGCCTTCGATAAGATCGTTCATTCTATTCAAAGATTTCAGCAGTGTTGATTTGCCACAGCCAGAAGGACCTATAAATGCAGTAATCTCTTTTTCCGGTATCCGCATATTGATATTTTTTAGCGCATGGAATTCACTGTAATATAAATCCAAAGTTTCAATAGCTATTTTCGTATCCATATTATTTTCCCTTCATCAATTGTTTTGCCAGTCTGCTCGACAGAGCGTTGATAGCAACAACGATCACAACTAAAATTACAGCCGTCGCATAAGCCTGTTTCATGTACAAACCCTCGCTGGCCAGCACATACATATGTACTGCCAGAGTTCGTCCTGACGACAGCACCCCGTCAGGAAGTGCCGCCACCGTACCGGCTGTATAAATAAGCGCTGCCGTTTCGCCTACGATCCTGCCAATGAAAGAATAACGCCCGCCAGAATACCGGGAACCGCTGAAGGCAGAACTACGGCAAAAACGGTCCGCAGCTTGCCTGCCCCTAAGCCATAACTGCCTTCACGGTAGCTGTCAGGGATCGCTTTTAATGCTTCTTCTGTCGTGCGCATGATAAGAGGTAAAATCATGATCGCAACAGTACAGGCGCCGGCAAGTAAGGAATAGCCCCATTTCAAATAAGTAACGAAGAACAGCATACCAAACAAACCATATACAATCGAAGGGATACCGGCAAGAGTATCAGCAGTTACACGTACCAAGCTTACCAGCCTGTTGCCGCGGCTGGCATATTCGACCAGATAGACCGCCGCAAATATACCAAGCGGAGTCGCAATAGCCAGCGCCATTATTACCATCAGCACTGTATCAACCAAAGCAGGAAACAGAGAAACATTTTCTGAATTATACTGCAAAGCAAACAAACCTGTTTCTATATTTGGCAGCCCCTGCCACAAAATATACCCCAGTAAAAAACTCAACACCATGAAAGTAATCAGCGCTGCAGCAATCACACAGCCCAGTAAAAACAACGACAGCGGATCGCGTCCGCATTCATGCAGCTTACGGTTAAGCTGCGCTTTTAAACCCGTCATTGCTGTACCACCTTACCTTTCAGGTACGAAAAAGTCAAATTAATAATCAGGATAAATACAAACAGAACAACAGCCGTTGCAATCAACGCATCACGGTGCAGATCCGCAGCATATCCCATTTCAATGACAATATTTGTTGTCATCGTGCGCACGCCCTCTAAAATACCTATAGGCATTCTGGCCTGATTGCCTGCGACCATAATTACAGCCATCGTCTCGCCGACGGCCCGTCCCATTCCCAGAATGATCGCCGCCATAATCCCCGACTTGGCAGCCGGCACGACTGTAAAAAATACACTGCGGACATGCCCTGCTCCTAAACCAGAGCCCCTTCATAATAACTGTCAGGCACCGCACGCAACGCGGCTTCAGCGACGCTGATCAGTGTCGGCAAAATCATCATGCCTAAAAGCAGTGAAGCCGTAAGCATACTGCTGCCGGTACCGCCGATATGTTCACGGATAAACGGGACCATCACTACCAGTCCGAAAAAACCATAGACAACTGAAGGAATACCAGCCAGCAATTCTACAGAAGGCTTCAGCACATTGTATATTTTCTCAGGACAGAAACGCGCCATAAAGACAGCCGTCAAAATCCCGACCGGAACTCCAACGACGATCGCTCCCAGCGTAACGTACAAGCTGCCCAGGATCATCGGCAGAATGCCGTAGACATCGTTGGCAGGACGCCATCTTTCTCCTAAGAAAAAATCTGCAGCGCCGATTTTGCCGATAGTCGGCAGCCCGTTGGCAAACAAAAACAGACAAATCATAGCTACTGTAGCGATAGAGGCACACGCCGCCAGCAGAAAAACAAACTTCATTATTTCTTCTTTACGCTTCTCCATACTCCCTCACATTATACAGGCGGGGCCCCCCCCCAGGCGGCCGGTGTTTTTTATTGTTTTTTTTTTTTCGAAGAACATGATAAGTCCAGCAATGATCGCTGATAATGTTGGTACGATCATCATTGGCATT
>ERZ860009.742-NODE-742-length-13041-cov-1.517557_pt1 | contig 13041 bp, 13 predicted proteins | sample MGYA00510114_ERZ860009 | MGnify/ENA primary metagenome ERZ860009 (study PRJEB30046, sample SAMN00715177) | human gut metagenome | study: EMG produced TPA metagenomics assembly of the A metagenome-wide association study of gut microbiota in type 2... | reverse complement strand
TCGGTCATCCGGAGATAATTCTGGCCGATGAACCACCGGTAATCTGGATTCTAAGATGGGTGCCGAAGTCATGGACTTCTCCATCGGCTGAATAAGGAAGACGGCCGAACTATCGTTATGGTGACGCATAATGAAGAACAGGCGAAACAGACTTCAAGAACTATCCGTTTCTTCGATGGCCGTCAGGTACAGTAATCCCCTTTTAAACTCTAAAAAAGCTAATCATGACAAAGAATATTTTTATAACTGCTGTTGCGGTATTATTAAGTGTAGCCCTTTGCCCGCTTTGGGCACAAAATGTGAGTGAAGATTGTAAAGTAGGCGAATTTTCCGCTATCAATCTGCGGTCGGTAGGTAACATTATTTTCACTCAGTCCGATACTTATTCCTGTCGGATGGAAGGTCCTTTTGAATATGTCGATAAAACAAAAGTAACGGTAAAAGGAGAAACATTGGTTATCGAATATAAGCAGAAGAATGTAAAAAACGTTAAGAACCTGACGTTCTATATCACAGCCCCTGATTTGAAGAGTGTAAAGATCGATGGTGTCGGCAACTTCAATGCTAAAGAAACCCTGAAACTGAAAAATGTAACTTTCAAACTCGATGGAGTGGGAAACTGTGAGGTGAAAAAGCTCCATTGTGATGAGTTGGAATTAATGGTAGACGGGGTAGGGAATATGAATGTCAATGTAAACTGCAATACTGTGAAAGCCAAAGTGGATGGAGTCGGAAATATCAAATTGTCCGGCAAGGCAGACAGAGCTTCTCTGAAGCGTGACGGAGTAGGCAGAATCAATCATAAAGGCCTGAAATGCCCGGATGTGAGCACGAAAGGCTGGGGATTCTGATAAGTATGAAAATGAATGAGAAGATAATGAGATTACAATGATAAAACTCTATTTCAAACAAGCATTTCACCTGTTGAAGGAGAATAAGTTACTTTCTTCTATCTCTATCATAGGTACGGCATTGGCTATTGCTATGATTATGGTGATTGTGATCACATTGCGTGCTACTATTGCACCCTTTGCTCCGGAAAGCTATCGTGACCGTATGTTGATTTTCAGGTATGCGGGATTTCAGTATAAAACAAACGAGAACTGGCAGAGTAACGGACCTGTTTCTTATAAGACAGCGAAAGCCTGTTTTAAAGAAATGGCTGCCCCTGAAGCAGTTACTATAACCAGCAGTTTCTCGGAAACGATGCTGGCTGCCAAGCCAGCGGGAGAGAAGGTTAGTTGCAGTGTATTGCAGGTGGATGATGATTTCTGGAAAGTATTTAAGTTCGATTTCCTTTCGGGATATCCGTTTGATAAGGCTACTTTTGATGCCGGTGCAACCAAAGCAGTAATATCTGAGGATATAGCCCGGCAATTGTTCGGAACATCGGATGTAGTCGGAAAAACATTCCTTTTAAATCACTCCGCTTATATGATTTGTGGAGTTGTGCGTCCCGTATCCAAACTGGCACGGTATGCTTATGCCCAGATTTGGATTCCTTTAAGTTCAACAGATGCGTTTACCGCCAGTTGGGGTGAATATGGAATTATGGGAATGGTGAGTGTCTACATTTTGGCTAAATCTCAGGATGACTTTCCGGCAATCCGTATGGAAGCTGAACGTCTCAGGGACAGATATATGGAAGGTTATCCGGATTATGAATTGCTCTATCGTGACCAGCCGGATACTTATTTTGTGGCGGCGCAACGATATTCAGCCAATAATCCTCCGGCTGTGAAGCAGGCTGTCCGTCAGTATATAATAACGTTAATCATTCTGTTGATCGTACCTGCTGTCAACCTTTCCGGACTGACATTGTCGCGTATGCGCAAACGCCTTTCTGAAATTGGTGTTCGAAAAGCTTTCGGTGCGCCCAGACGCGAACTGATGATACAGGTACTTTCTGAGAATATGCTTTATTCACTGTTGGGTGGAGTGCTCGGATTAATTCTGAGTTATGGCGCAACTTTCTTTTTGGGAAGTATGCTGTTTTCCATTGACTTTATGGGTAATGGTGTGACGGATTTGCGGACCATGTGTATGGATCTGCTGTTTGACCCGGTTGTGTTCTTGCTCGCATTTTTTGCCTGCTTTGCACTTAATTTATTGAGTGCTGCTATTCCGGCATGGAGAGTGACACGGACAAATATTGTGGATGCCATCAATGAGAGATAACCGAAACATTCAACAAACTAATTTTTAAGAAGATGCAACTGTTAAAACAAATATGGAACGAACGTCGCTCGAACGGGTGGCTGTGGGCAGAATTGCTGATTGTTTTCGTGGTGTTGTGGTATATTGTCGATTGGACGTATGCAACAGCGCGTACTTATTACGAACCGCTGGGATATGACATCACCAATACTTACTATCTGGAACTCAGTCTGAAAAACAATAAGAGTGATTCTTATATTCCGAGAGGGCAGAAGGAAACGACGACGGGACAGGACATTGTTGAACTGACTAACCGACTCCGTCGCTTGCCGGAAGTAGAGGCTGTCTCGATATCAGTGAATGCACGTCCGTATATAGGAAGTAATTCCGGCATCCGTTTTCGCCTTGATACGCTGGTGCGCAGTCCGTTGAGACGTCCGGTAACACCGGAGTTTTTTCAGGTGTTCCGTTATCAAAGTGCGGATGGACAGGGATATCAGCCTTTAATGCAGGCTATAAAAAACGGAAATGCGGTTCTCAGCGAGAATATATGGCCTGACGGTTATAAGGGTGACCGTACGTTGTTGGGAAAAGAAGTCGTGAATGTGGATGATTCTACAGACGTTTATAAAATAGCTGCCGTATCGACTAAGGTACGTTACAATGATTTTTGGCCAAATTACAGCGATCGCTATATGGCTATTCCTCTTACGGAAGCACAATTGGCCGAGATTAATGATGACCTGTATCCGCTCAATACGGAAGTTTGCCTGCGTGTAAAGCCGAATACGGCTCCCGGCTTTCCGGAGCGTCTGATGGAACAGTCGGATACCCAGTTCAGTGTGGGAAATCTTTTTATACTGAAGGTACACGATTACGAGATGATACGTGAGGATTATAATCGTACCAATGTCAATCAGATGCAGACGCGGTTTTGGATGATGGGCTTTTTGTTGGTGAATATCCTGTTGGGAATAGTCGGTACATTCTGGTTTCGTACCCAGCATCGTCGTGGAGAACTCGGACTTCGTGTCGCAGTCGGTTCCACCCGCATGGGACTCTGGCATCGTCTTAATAAAGAAGGCTTGTTGCTACTGGCACTGGCTGCTTTGCCTGCTGCAATTATTTGTTATAATATAGGTTATCTGGAACTGACGGAAGGTGGTATAGAGTGGAGTATCATTCGTTTTCTTATCACTTTTTGTGTGACAAGTCTTTTGATGGCTTTGATGATACTCATAGGCATTTGGTTCCCCGCCCGGCAGGCGATCCGTATACAGCCGGCAGAAGCCTTACGCGAGGAATAAAAAACTGAAGCTATTTGCATTGTTTTCAATATAATAACTTATCTTTGTAGGCAAAATGTTGAAAACAATGCTGTTTTTTTGCTTATGAACCGACAATATTACTGTTTGTTTGTAGTTTTGTTCTTCGTTGTTTTTGCCCGGGCGGCGGCAGCAGAACATACATACAATATACTTTTTATCCAATCGTATACCTCACAAACTCCCTGGCACAACGACTTGAATGAGGGGTTGGCAAAGGGGTTCAAGGAGAATGGACTGACAGTAAATATTACTACTGAATATTTGGATGCCGATTTTTGGTCATTCAGTTCGGAGAAAGTGATTATGCAGCGTTTTTGTCAGCGTGCCCGTGACAGAAAGACGGATATGATTATCACAGCCAGCGATGAGGCTTTTTACACTCTTTTCTCTTCCGGCGATTCGTTGCCTTACCAGGTTCCGGTTGTGTTTTTCGGAATCAAATATCCCGATAAGGAACTTATAGCGAGTCTTCCCAATGTATGCGGATTCACCGCTAATCCCGATTTTTATGTGATCTTAAAGCAGGCACAAAAGGTATTTCCCCAACGGAAAGAAGTGATATGTGTAATTGACAACAGTTTTCTGAGTAATAAGGGACGTGAGGACTTCAAACAAGAATGGCAGCTTTTTCAGGAAGAGAATCCGGATTACAAGATGAAACTCTACAATACCCAGCATGAATCAACCAATCATATTATTGCGGCTATCTGTTATCCCCGCAATAGTTATGCTCGGGTTGTGGTTGCTCCCAAATGGTCACCGTTCCTTTCGTTTGTAGGCAAGAACTCCAAAGCACCGGTCTTCTCCAGTCAGAATGTGGGGCTGATGAACGGTGTATTTGCGGCATATGACGCAGACGCCTATACCTCTGCGATGTCTGCTGCAAAGAAGGCATCGCGAGTGTTGAAGGGGGAATCTCCCTTGAAACTGGGTGTGACGGAGACGGAACAGGGATTTATTTACGATTATAAACAGCTGGACTTCTTTCATATAGACCCGGATAAGGTTTCCTCCAGTGGCAGTGTTGTTAATCAGCCGTATTGGGAAAGATATAAATTATTGTTTATTCTTCTTTATCCATCTATCCTGGCATTGTTGATCGTCTCTATCGTGTGGCTCATTCGTGTAACCGTCGTGAAGCTAAGCGACGGATACATGCCCAGACCCGCTTGTTGGTGCAGAATAAACTGGTGGAACAGCGGAATGAGTTTGATAATATCTTCCATTCCATACGCGACGGTGTGATCACATATGATACTGATCTTCATATTCACTTTACCAACCGTTCTCTGCTGAAGATCCTTCATTTACCCTCAGAATCGGGCGGACGGAATTATGAAGGAATGATGGCGGGCAGTATTTTCAAAATATACTATAACGGTCAGGATATCCTTTACAAGATATTGAAGAAGGTGGGAGAGACTGGGCAGAGTGTCATTATTCCCGATGGGGCTTTTATGAAAGAAGTACATAGCGAACATTATTTCCCGGTTTCCGGGGAAGTTGTTCCGATTCATTCAGGCGGGCAGATTACCGGTATGGCACTTTCGGCACGCAACGTATCGGATGAAGAAATGCGAAACGTTTCTTTGACATGGCCGTGGAGGAAAGTTCTATTTACCCTTGGCAGTTTGATGTGGAGAGTAATAGTTTCATCTTTCCGCAAGGTTTTCTTGTTCGTTTTGGTTATGATGAGTCGATTACTTCCATCCCCGCGACGAAATGGATCGTATGGTTTATCCGGAGGATTTGAAGGAAATGCGTATTCTCTTTGATAAAACATTGGCGGGAAAAGAAACCAATACCCGTTTGAATTTCCGTCAGCGCAATGCCAATGGAGAATATGAATGGTGGGAATACCGTTCCTCTGTTATTTCCGGTCTGACGAGAGATTCGCTATATAATATATTAGGTGTATGCCAAATATCCAACGTTATAAGACAGCAGAACAGGAAATGAGGGAGGCGCGTGATAAGGCACTTCAGGCTGACAAACTGAAATCTGCTTTCCTTGCCAATATGAGTCATGAGATCCGTACACCACTGAATGCTATTGTCGGTTTCTCCGACTTGTTGAGCGATACAAGCGGCTTTACAGAAGAGGAAATAGGGCAATTTATAGCAACGATCAATAAGAATTGCGGATTGTTACTTGCATTGATTAATGATATTCTCGATCTGTCGCGTATCGAGTCAGGAACAATGGAATTTATGTTTGCCAATCATAATTTGCCTCTGCTGCTGAAGACAGTGCATGATTCTCAACAACTGAATATGCTCCGAGAGTGGAACTGTTGCTTCGTATGCCCGATAATGAGAAAAAATACCTGGTGACAGATAATGTCCGTCTCCAACAAGTCGTCAATAATCTGATCAATAATGCTGCCAAGTTTACGACTTACGGTTCCATTACTTTCGGATATGAGGAAGATGAAGATCCCGAATATACCCGAATCTTTGTGGAAGATACGGGAGTCGGCATATCCGAAGAAGGTATCCGTCATATCTTCGAACGATTCTATAAGGTGGACAACTTTACACAGGGAGCCGGTCTTGGATTGAGTATCTGCCAGACGATTGTCGAACGTCTGAGAGGAACGATCTTTGTGACTTCCGAAGTAGGCAGGGGAACTCGCTTTACTGTACGTATCCCGAATTTCTGCGAATAAGACTGAACGTTCATTTCTGTGCATAGTGTCCGAAAATGAACACTGATACATTTCTCTAACCGATTGATAGTAAATGTATTATTCTTTTGGCACATGGTTTGATTCTATCTGACTGGAAAATACCGTGTACAATGAAAAAGAAAAGTATATTGTTTGTTCTGGCTGCAATCTGTCTGCCTTTGGCAGTGTCGGCACAGAAAGAGAGGGAAATCACCTTGAACGAAGCTATCGCTATGGCGCGTATGCAGTCTGTTGACGCTGCCGTTGCCTTGAATGAGTTGAAAACATCTTATTGGGAATATCGCACATTCCGTGCCGATCTTTTCCGGAAATCAATCTGAAAGGAACACTGCCTAATTACAATAAATCTTACGGCTCCTATCAGAATCCGGACGGTTCTTACAGCTTTGTCCGCAACAGCGCCTTAGGTCTTTCCGGTGAACTTTCCATCGACCAGAATATCTGGCTTACCGGTGGACAACTTTCACTAACCTCTTCCCTCGACTACCTAAAGCAACTGGGTAATAGCGGTGATCGCCATCTGATGTCCGTTCCTGTTACTTTAAAACTGACCCAACCTATTCTTGGTGTGAATAATGTGAAGTGGAACAGGCGTATAGAACCTGTGCGATATGCCGAAGCGAAAGCGGAATTTATCACAGCTACCGAAGAAGTGACGATGCGGGCTATTACCTATTATTTTGATCTGCTGTTGGCGAAGGAGACTCTTGGAACCGCCCGTCAGAACTTGACGAATGCCAATCAGCTTTACGAAGTGGCTATAGCTAAACGCAAGATGGGACAGATTTCGGAAAATGAACTTCTCCAGTTAAAACTTTCGGCATTGAATGCAAAGGCTGCGTTGACTGAAGCCGAAAGTGATCTGAATGCTAAGATGTTCCAGCTTCGTGCCTTTCTGGGAGTGGGAGAGGATGAAATCCTCCGTCCTGTTGTTCCCGAGTCGGTAGATTGTGGTAAAATGGAATATAATATGGTTTTGAATAAAGCGCTGGAACGTAATTCTTTTGCCCAGAATATTCGTCGCCGTCAGTTGGAGGCCGATTATGCGGTAGCTACGGCACGTGGTAATCTGCGTAGCATTAATTTGTTTGCCAGTGTAGGATATACGGGAGAGAGTCGTGAACTTTCCAGTGTCTACAGGAACTTGCAGGATAATCAGATTGTGCAGGTAGGCGTTCAGATTCCGATTCTGGACTGGGGAAAGAGACGCGGAAGGTACGGGTAGCGAAAAGCAACCGCGATGTAGTGCTTTCGAAGATCCGGCAGGAACAGATCAACTTCAACCAGGACATATTCTTGCTGGTAGAGCATTTCAATAATCAGGCACAGCAATTGGAGATAGCCAAAGAGGCGGATGGCATAGCTCAGCAACGTTACAAAACCAGTATTGAAACCTTCCTGATTGGTAAAATCAATACACTGATTTGAATGATGCCCAGAACGCCAAAGACGAGGCACGCCGGAAACACATCTCCGAACTTTATTATTACTGGTATTACTTTTATCAGATCCGTAGTCTGACTCTCTGGGATTTCCAGGCTAACACGGAGTTGGAAGCAGATTTTGATGAAATAGTGCGGCAATAGGGATTAATCGGGCTATTTGTTGCTTGTATTGAGTATTTACAATATCTTTGTCACAAGTAATTTAAACTATGATTTTAATAATAGACGACGACAGTGCGGTACGCTCTTCACTCAGTTTTATGTTGAAGCGGGCTGGATATGAAGCACAAACGGTTTCCGGTCCCCGGGAAGCTATGGAGGTGGTGCGTTCCGTAGCACCGGATTTAATCTTAATGGATATGAACTTCACCCTTTCTACTACAGGTGAAGAAGGGCTGACTTTGCTCAGGCAAGTGAAAATATTCCGTCCGGAAACTCCGGTGATACTGATGACCGCCTGGGGAAGCATACAGCTTGCCGTGCAAGGTATGCAGGCAGGAGCCTTCGATTTTATCACCAAACCTTGGAATAATGCGGCATTGTTGCAACGTATCGAGACGGCTTTGGAACTGGCAGGCTCTCCCAAAGAGACAACGCAGGAACAGAATGACGCTTTCGACCGTCGTCATATCATCGGCCGTAGTCAGGGACTGACGGAAGTACTGAATACCATTGCCCGTATAGCAAAGACGAATGCTTCCGTACTGATCACCGGAGAAAGTGGGACGGGCAAGGAACTGATAGCCGAGGCGATACACATCAACAGCCAGCGTGCCAAACAGCCTTTTGTCAAGGTGAACTTGGGAGGAATCTCCCAAAGTCTGTTCGAAAGTGAAATGTTCGGCCATAAGAAAGGAGCTTTTACGGATGCTTCCTCCGACCGTATCGGACGCTTTGAGATGGCGAACAAAGGAACCATCTTTCTGGACGAGATCGGTGATCTCGACCCTTCCTGTCAAGTGAAGCTCTTGCGGGTGTTACAAGATCAGACGTTTGAAGTATTGGGAGACAGCCGTCCCCGTAAGACGGATATTCGTGTCGTCTCCGCTACCAATGCCGATTTACGCAAGATGGTGGGCGAACGTACTTTCCGCGAAGATTTGTTTTACCGTATTAATCTGATTACCGTCAGACTGCCGGCTTTGCGTGAGCGTCGGGAGGATATTCCCTTGCTGGCACGTCATTTGCCGATCGTCAGGCAGAGGCCAACGGTTTTCCTCGCACCGAATTTTCAGCGGATGCCTTGCAGTTTCTGAGTCGCTTACCTTATCCGGGAAATATCCGTGAATTGAAGAATCTGGTAGAACGTACGATTCTGGTCAATGGAAAGCCGACGCTTGATGCCGCCGACTTTGATGCTCAGTATATCCGTCACGAAGATCAGAAAGTCGCCGAAGGCGCATCCTTTGCTGGTATGACTCTGGATGAAATAGAACGGCAGACGATTTTGCAGGCTTTGGAGCGTCATAAGGGAAATTTGAGTCAGGTAGCTACAGCGCTTGGCATCAGTCGTGCCGCCCTTTACCGTCGTTTGGAGAAGTTTGGAATCAGTGTTTAGCAGATAGATGTTACTATTATTATGCGTATAAAAGGATTTTTTGGTATACTCGTTTTCCTGCTTCTGGTCTTGGGGGGTGGATTGCTTTTCCTTTCAAGCCGGTTGAACCTGATCTATTTCTATATAGGAGAGGGGTTGGTCCTTTTTATCCTGTGTTATCTCCCGTTTTTCTATCGTAAAATTGTGAAACCGCTGAACTCTATCGGAAGCGGTATGGAACTGTTGCGCGAACAGGATTTCAGCAGCCGGTTAAGTCCCGTGGGGCAATATGAAGCCGACCGTATTGTGAACGTCTTCAACCGGATGATGGAGCAACTAAAGAATGAACGTCTCCGTCTTCGCGAACAGAATAACTTCCTTGACCTGCTGATTAAAGCCTCTCCGATGGGAGTCATCCTCACCACATTGGACGAGGACCTTTCCGAGCTGAACCCGATGGCGCAGAAAATGCTGGGTGTCCGTCAGGAAGATGTCTTGGGCAAAAAGATGAACGAGATAGATTCTCCGCTTGCCGCCGAGTTGGCAAATGTGCCGAAAGGAGAAACGGCTACCGTCCGTCTGAATGATTCGAATATTTATAGATGTACGCATTCCTCTTTTATTGACCGTGGATTTCAGCACCCCTTCTTCCTGATAGAAAGTCTGACGGACGAAGTGATGAAGGCAGAGAAGAAAGCCTACGAGAAGGTGATCCGCATGATTGCCCACGAAGTGAACAACACTACTGCCGGAATAACCTCCACACTGGATACAGTAGAGCAGGCGCTTTCTGCCGAAGAAGGCATGGATGATATTTGCTATGTCATGCGTGTATGTATCGAACGCTGTTTCTCTATGAGCCGTTTCATCACCCGTTTTGCCGATGTAGTGAAGATTCCCGAACCGACGCTCACGCCTGTCGACCTGAATGACCTCGCATTTACCTGCAAGCGTTTTATGGAAGGTATGTGTGCCGACCGGAACATAAAACTTCGTCTGGAGATAGACGAAACACTGAAAGAGGTAAAAATGGATGCCTCCCTCTTCGAACAGGTACTGGTAAACATCATCAAGAATGCTGCGGAAAGCATCGAAAAGGATGGCGAGATTATCGTCCGCACCCTTTCTCCTGCCACTATCGAAGTGGTGGACAACGGTAAGGGAATCAGCAAAGAGGTGGAAGCGAAGCTGTTCAGCCCGTTCTTCTCCACCAAGCCCAATGTCAGGGAATCGGACTGATCTTTATCCGGGAGGTTCTGATGCGTCACGGCTGTACCTTCTCTCTGCGGACTTATGCCGACGGATTGACCAGATTCCGTATTCTTTTTCCTTGATCAAATGTCAAACGAGAACAGTTCTTCCGCTATATAGACCTTTTTTTGTTCTGAAATCCCTCCTACCTTTGCCCCGCTCAATTCAATAGGATGTTAAGGTATAAGGATATGAGATTAATAATTAAAGGTGCAGTAGCGCTCTTTCTTTTATTGGCTATCAGTATTCCGCTAAGTGCCCAATACATAGTGCAGGGTGTGGTGACTGATTCTCTGACCAGAGAACCCTTATCTTATGTATCTGTACGTCGAAAAACACGACCGAAGGAACGACTACCGGAAGTGACGGACGCTTTTATTTCAAAACCCATCGCTCCGAAGGAGTGCTTGTGATCTCAACCGTAGGCTATAATGAATATAGCCGGCTGATCCATCCGGCACGTAATCTTTCGTATAAAGTAGCACTTTCTCCCGCTACATATGCGCTCAACGAAGTATTGGTGAAGCCTAAACGCGAGCATTACCGTAAGAAAGACAATCCCGCTGTGGAGTTTGTCCGTCGGATGATAGAACATCGTGACGACCATTCTCCTAATGAGAAAGACTTCTGGCAGCGCGACCGTTATGAGAAGACTACCTTTGCGCTGAACAACTTCGACGAAGAGAAACAGAAGAAATGGCTATACCGCAAATTTGATTTCCTGACAGAATATGTAGACACCTCTGCCGTCACCGGAAAACCGATACTGACCGTATCTGCCCGTGAACTTCTTGCTACGGACTACTACCGCAAATCTCCTCATTCCGAAAAGCAGTGGGTGAAAGGACGCAAGCAGGCAGGAGTCGATGAATTCCTTTCCAAACAAGGTATGCAGGCTGCTATTAATGAAGTCTTTAAAGACGTGGACATTTACGAGAACAACATCTCCCTGTTCACCAATAAGTTCGTCAGCCCCTTATCCCGCATCGGGACAGGATTCTACAAATATTATCTGATGGATACCTTGCAGATCGGCGGTGAAACCTGTGCAGACCTTGCTTTCACCCCCTTTAATTCCGAATCTTTCGGTTTTAACGGGCACTTGTATGTCACGCTCGACTCTACCTACTTTGTCAAACGTGCCGTACTTAACTTCCCGAAGAAGATCAATCTGAACTTTGTCGATTATATGCTGCTTGAACAGGAATTTAAGCGGGCAGAAGACGGTACTCGTCTGCTCGACCATGAAAGTATCACCGTAGAATTCAAACTGACCGAAGGACAGGATGGTATCTTTGCCCGTCGAGTGGCGGATTACAGTCATTATTCTTTCCTTCCGACCGAGGAAGCCGATAAAGCCTTCACCAAACCGGAACGTATCATCGAAGAAACCGAAGCGCTGTCCCGACCCGAAACCTTCTGGGCGGAGAACCGTCCGCAAGCAGCCATCTCGCAACAGGAGAACTCCGTAGACCGCCTGATGGCGCAACTGCGTGGCTATCCGGTCTATTATTGGACGGAAAAGGTGCTATCCATTCTCTTCACCGGATACATCCCGACCTCTAAAGAAGCCCCTCTTTTCTATATCGGTCCCATGAATGCCACCATCAGCGGGAATACGCTGGAAGGACCGCGTATCCGTGCTGGTGGAATGACGACCGCATGGCTCAACCCTCATCTGTTCGGCAAAGGCTATATCGCTTATGGCTTCAAAGACGAAAGGCTGAAAGGACTGGCGGAAGTAGAATACTCCTTTAAAAAGAAAAAGGAATATGCCAATGAATTTCCCATCCATTCACTGAAAGTACGTTATGAATCGGACGTTAACCAATACGGACAAAACTATCTGTACACAAGCAAAGACAATGTCTTCCTTGCCTTGAAGCGTGAGAAAGATGATCGTATCGGCTATTACCGGCAAGCGGAAATGAGCTATACCAATGAGTTTTATTCCGGTTTCTCCTTCCAGCTAACGGCACGCAGGCGGACGGATGAATCGAGCTACCTGATTCCTTTTCTGCGGAAAGACGGTGAGGTTTACTCTCCGGTTAAAGACTTCTCTACCAGTGCGGCGGAGTTGAAGCTGCGCTATGCCCCGAACGAGAAATTCTTTCAGACACAATGGAACCGCTTCCCTGTATCGCTGGATGCTCCGGTGTTTACACTGTCGCACACCATTGCCGGAAAAGGAGTACTGGGAAGTGATTACACCTATAATCATACCGAAGCGGGTATACAGAAACGTTTCTGGTTTTCCGCTTTCGGCTATACGGATATTATTCTGAAAGCAGGGAAGGTATGGGATAAAGTTCCCTTTCCGTTGCTCATTATGCCGAATGCGAACCTTTCCTACACCATTCAGCCGGAATCCTATTCGTTAATGAATGCTATGGAGTTTATGAATGATGAATACTTTTCGTGGGACGTCACCTATTTCCTCAACGGGTGGTTGTTCAATCGTATCCCATTGTTGAAAAAACTGAAATGGAGGGAAATAGTTTCCTGTCGTGGACTTTATGGGCATTTGAGTGATAAGAATAATCCGGATATGACAGACGGTTTGTTCGCTTTTCCGATAGCAAGTACCCGTACAATGGGAAAAACACCTTACGTGGAGGCGGGTGTGGGTATTGA